>Ga0315912_10002024_pt1 | contig 22669 bp, 16 predicted proteins | sample VfabasoilMG_FD_204469 | JGI IMG/M metagenome (GOLD analysis project Ga0315912, IMG submission 204469) | Garden soil microbial communities collected in Santa Monica, California, United States - V. faba soil | ecosystem: Environmental > Terrestrial > Soil > Garden | place: USA: California...
TATGTATAAGAATTACTATAAAGAGACAGACTCCTACTCCAAGGCCAGCGCTGCCATCAGCAAGAATGGGCGAATGGAGTTTTCTTATGAGTATCCTGAGAAGTATCTGCGATACCGGTTGGGAGACAGTTTCGAGGAAGGCACCCGTGTCATGAATAATACAAGTTGGGCGCGCGTCTATCCTGAAAGCAAGAAGTAGTAGCGTGTTTTTTTCACCGCAGAGGCGCAAAGGCGCAGAGTTTCGCAGAGCGGAAACCCGGCAACTTTTTCATTAGCTAATTGGCTAATCAGCTAATTAGCACATTACTCCTCATCCCGGAGATAAACTTCAATATCCTCCTTCCCCATTCCATTTTCATTATTTTCATTACTTTTCAACCACACAAGAACTCTTTTCCGGCCACACAGAATATTCCATGAAGTATTTTGTACGAACAGTCGCTGCTTTCTCAATCTATTTTATCGGGATTCTTTTTGTCCGGGCCGAAAATAACCAGTTTGATTCCCTGATACGGTTATTGCCTGCTGCCTCACAAATTGAACAGGTAAAAATTTATTATAGCGTAGGCTCCGAACTGGATGCATCCAATCCGGATTCTGCCATGGGTTATTTCAGGGATGGCCTGCAGCTGGCCCGGGAACTTGGTAACGATACGCTTGGCGCCAAATGCCTCCGCAGGATTGGCATGATTCATTACAATGCCGGGGATTACAACAAGGCCATCACGAATCTTTATGAAGCACTGAAAATATTTGAACGTTACCAGGACAAAGGCAGAACACTTCGCTGCATGCAATACCTGGGCATGGCTTACAACGAACAAGGTATGTATGACAAGGCGCTGGACTTTGCGAAGCAAGCCCTTGTTATTGCCAGGTCTATTGGGGACAGCGCTTCGACAGCCGTTAGCCTGACGCAAATGGGTTCGGTTTATTATTCTCAAAACGACTACGACAAAGCGCTTGTTGTTTTTCAACAGGCCCTGCAACGAATGGAGGAACTGAAAGACAGGCAGGGTATTTCCGACGGGTTGAACAATGTGGCCCTGATGTATGATGAGCAAAAAAATTATATCAAGGCACTGGAGTATCATACGCGCTCCCTGGCCATGTCGAAGGAAAATGAGGACAGCAGGGGAACGGCTGCTTCGTATCACAACATTGGCCGGCTGTATTTCAACATGAAAAAATACCCTCTTGCGATTTCATACCTGGATAGCAGCATTGCCCTGGCTAAAAACGGCAACGACCAGGCTTACTTAAGGGACGCCTACAACACCCTTTCCGAGGTCTATTCCAGCACCGGGGAATTTGAAAAAGCATACCGTACACACCTCCTGTTTTCAAACCTTAACGACACGCTGCTGAGCGAAGAAAACAAAAGGCAGTTCGCCGAAATGAATACCCGGTATGAAACGGAAAAGAAGGATCATCAAATCTCCCAGTTGAACAGGGATAAGAACACGCAGAAAATTATCCGCAACGGTTTCATGGGCGGATTTGCCGTTGTGTTGTTTTTTGCCGGATTGGTTTTTACCCAGCGCAATAAAATTAAAAAAGGGAAAAAGCGCAGCGATGAATTGTTGCTCAATATCCTGCCGTCGGAAGTTGCGGAAGAATTAAAACTAAAGGGCAGCGCCGAAGCCAAGCAGTTTAATGACGTGACGGTCATGTTCACGGACTTTAAAAATTTTACCCAGATCTCGGAAAAGCTCTCCCCGGCGGAGCTGGTGGCCGAGATACATTTTTGTTTCAAGGCCTTCGATGCCATCATCGGGCGACATAACATTGAAAAGATAAAAACCATTGGTGACAGCTACATGTGCGCCGGCGGGCTGCCTGTCAGCAACGAGACGAATGCTCACGATGTGATTGCCGCCGCCCTGGAAATCCAGAAGTTTATGCAGCAACACGTGGAATACAGGAGGAGCCATGGAAACGAACCGTTTGAAATACGCATCGGGGTGCATACCGGTCCGGTGGTGGCGGGCATTGTGGGGGTGAAGAAATTCGCTTACGATATCTGGGGCGATACGGTAAACATCGCTTCACGCATGGAAACCAGCGGGGAGGCGGGAAAAGTAAATATCAGCGGGGCTACCTATGAATTGGTGAAAGACAAATTCAAGTGCACGTATAGGGGAAAAGTGCAGGCGAAGAATAAAGGCGAGATTGATATGTACTTCGTAGAAAGTTAAGTTTTAACGCAGAGGCAAAAACGTAGCGTTTCGCAGAGCGGAAACCCGGCATCTTTTCAATTAGCTAATTGGCTAATTTGCTAATTAGCACATTACTCCTCATCCCGCAAATAAATTTCGATTTTCTCTTTTCTTTGAGTCTTTTCGAAAAGCTCTTTCCTGGCGGCGGCCCTGGCGTTTAATGGTTCTGAATCACCAATGAATGGCAGCCCTGTTTCCATATATTCTGTAGCAAAGTCGTCTAATTCAAAAGGATAGAGCGGCTCCATTTTCTCCACCCGTTTCAGGTATTCACGTAATTCTTCCAGGATATACCGTTGCTCGTATGTCAGGCTCATATGAAAGGCTAATTTAACCTTACTGCATGTAGCATTTGTGAATTAAAGCCGGCATAAATACAACGTTATGAACGGCATATGTTAATAAACCGAATAACATCTCTGTGCTTCTGTGTCTCTGTGGTTAAAAAAAGAAGTCACCGCAGAGGCACAAAAGCACAGAGTAAATATGTCTTAATAATTATACTTTTGCGGGCAAATCCACTCTCTGAATGGAACAATTGGTTTGGTTGATTCCTGTTTTGCCGCTGGTAGGCTTTCTTCTCATAAGTTTCTTTAAAAAATGGCTTCCCGGCCAGGCTTCCGGAATACTGGCTTCGGCAATGGTCCTTGGCTCTTTTGTTGTTTCTCTCTGCCTTTTCTTCCAATTAACTGAACCGGTTACTGTTAACTACTTCGACTGGATTCAATCCGGTTCGCTGAATATTCCTGTTTCTTTCCTGGTGGATCACATTTCCACTGTCATGCTTCTTATTATAACAGGCGTCGGCTTCCTGATCCATGTGTATTCCATCGGCTATATGCATCACGATGAGGCGTTTGCTCGCTTCTTTGCCCACCTGAACCTCTTCGTCTTCTTTATGTTGATCCTGGTTTTGGGATCCAACTATGTGATGATGTTCATTGGCTGGGAAGGCGTAGGACTCTGTAGTTATCTCCTTATCGGATTCTGGTTCAAGAACACGGAATACAACAAGGCCGCCAACAAGGCCTTTATTATGAACCGCATCGGTGACCTGGGATTCTTGCTCGGCATGATCCTGATTTTCATGACGTTTGGCAGCCTGAGTTTTAGTGAAGTGTTCTCCGGTGCAGCAGGCATGGCTCCCGATACGCCGGTGATGATTGCCATCACAGCCCTCCTCTTTGTTGGCGCCATGGGAAAAAGCGCACAGATACCTTTATATACATGGCTGCCCGATGCTATGGCCGGCCCGACGCCCGTATCTGCCCTGATCCATGCCGCCACAATGGTTACTGCCGGAGTTTACATGGTCGTTCGTTCGAATGTATTGTACACGCTGGCTCCTGCCACGCTTGCTTTTGTGGCAATTATCGGAACGGTCACAGCACTCTTTGCCGGAACGATTGCCCTGGCCCAGACGGACATTAAAAAAGTGCTGGCTTACTCCACGGTTTCACAGCTTGGCTACATGTTTGCAGCGCTCGGCGCAGGCGCTTATGCTTCGGGATTGTTCCATGTCACCACCCATGCCTTCTTCAAAGCCCTTTTATTCCTTGCTGCAGGTTCCGTCATTCATGCCATGAGCGGTGAACAGGATATCCGTCGAATGGGCGGACTGAAAAAGAAATTGCCCATTACCTTTTTGGTTTTCTTAATAGGCACACTGGCCATCGCAGGGGTGCCGCCGTTTGCCGGCTTCTTCTCGAAAGATGAAATCCTCGCCGCCGTATACAGCCAGAATAAATTCCTGTTTGTATTGCTGGCCGCCACCTCTGTCATCACGGCTTATTACATGTTCCGGGTGCTCCTTCTTACTTTCTATGGAAGCTTCCGTGGCACACACGAACAGGAACATCACCTGCATGAATCGCCGAAAGTGATGACGGTGCCGCTGTTAATCCTGGCCGTACTTTCAACGATTGGCGGATTTATGGGTTTGCCTCCCGTATTTAGCGAACACCATACGTTCAGCGAATACCTGGCCGTAGCACCGGGCTTTGCTGCACACGAACATTCCCATGCTTTTGAATACACGTTGATGGGCACGGCCATTGCCGTTATCCTTATTGTCTGGATGGCCGCCTACAACCGCTTCGTAAAACGCGCCACGATTCCGGCTGCCGATGAAAAAGAGTTCAATGCCCCGGTCAAAGTGCTTTACAACAAATATTACGTGGACGAGATTTACAATACAATCCTAGTAAAACCCCTGGACCACATTGCACAGCTATTCCATCAACTGGTTGACAATAAGCTCATCGACGGTATCGTCAATTCAACGGGAACGCTGACCAATTCAGCCAGCGGACTGTTGCGAAGGGCGCAGACGGGCCATATCGGCTTCTACATCTTTGCCATGGTCGTGAGCATTGCCGCCATCCTGTTGCTTAACTTGTTTGTCCTCTAACGAAGTACACTAAAAGTGAACCCCTAAGCGTTTTATGATTCTAGGTCTACTTATATTTTTCCCCATGCTGGCCGCCCTGGTTGCCGGCTTTGTCAATAACGGGAATTCAAAAAAGATTGCACTGGGTGCTTCGTTGTTCGAACTCTTCCTCTTCCATGTTCCTGTTCACCATTTTCATCCGCAGGGCGGACAACAGTTCCTGCTTGACGTGGCCTGGGTGGAGAAGCTGGGCATACACTTTAAAGTGGGCATGGACGGCATCAGCATGCTGCTGGTGTTTCTTACCGTCCTCCTGGTGCCCATCATTATCGGCGCCTCCTTCGGTCATAATTATAAAAAGCCCGGACTCTTCTATGCCCTGATTCTCTTTATGCAGTCGGCGCTGGTGGGCGTATTTACTTCGCTCGACGCCTTCCTCTTCTACATCTTCTGGGAACTGGCGTTGATTCCGATTTACCTCATCTGCCTGATGTGGGGCGGCAAGGACCGCGCGCGCATTACGTTGAAATTTTTCATCTATACACTCTTCGGAAGCTTGTTGATGCTGGTTGGAATCATCTACCTCTACCTGCAGACTCCGGGAGCACACACCTTCGACATCGAAGCATTCTACAGCCTCCGGCTCGATCGTGCCACACAGTGCTGGTTATTCTGGGCCTTCTTCCTGGCCTTTGCCATCAAGATGCCCGTATTTCCATTCCACACCTGGCAGCCTGATACCTATGTCGATTCCCCGACTCCGGGCACCATGCTGCTTTCCGGCATTATGCTGAAGATGGGAACATACGGGCTCCTTCGCTGGCTGTTGCCCATCGCACCGCTCGGTGTGCAGGATTGGGGAGCCTGGGCAATTGGCTTGTCAGTGACCAGCGTCGTTTACGCTTCCTGTATTGCGCTCGTACAAAAGGATTTCAAGCGCCTCATTGCCTACTCATCCATTGCCCACGTAGGCCTGATCTCTGCCGGGATATTTACGCTGACCATTCAAGGCGTACAGGGCGGATTGATTCAAATGCTGAGTCATGGCATTAACGTAGTCGGATTGTTCTTCATCGCGGAGATTATCTCTTCCCGCATGAACACGCGCCAGCTTAATGAGCTGGGCGGCATCCGTTTGGTAGCTCCGAAATTCGCCACGTACTTCCTCATCCTTGTCCTGGCCAGCGTGGCGCTGCCGCTTACCAATGGTTTCGTCGGTGAGTTTATGCTGATGGTCGGTATTTACCAGTACCAGGCCTGGGTGGCAGGGGTGGCAGGACTGACTATTATCCTGGGAGCCGTTTACATGCTGGTATCGTACCAGAAGATTTGCCTGGGAGAGAAAAACAGGCTGACGGAAAAATTCACGGACCTTACCCGCAACGAAATGCTCGTATTGGTTCCGTTGGTCGTTATGATATTCTGGATTGGCGTATATCCGAAGTTCTTCCTGCAGATGACGGAACCGTCGCTTCTGCAACTGCTCGACACCATTCAAACAGCCTCATCAAGATAAGCGATGAATACATTACTCATAATTACCGGGACAGGCGTACTCTGTTTGATGAGCGAAATTTTTTCGTTTAAGAAGGCCGTGCCTGTCATGGTGCTGCTGGGCCTGGCCGCCGCTTTTGCCGTCAATATCCTGGACTGGAATACCAACCAGGTCTTTTACAACGACATGATGCGTGTGGATAATTTCGCCGTGGCCTTCACCGGAGTCCTCACCGGTGTTACGTTGCTGTGGTTTTTGCTTTCACCGGGATTCTTCCGGGAAGAAAGCAGCCTGACCGATCACTATTCACTCATTGTATTTGCATTAGCCGGCGCGTTGGTCATGTCGTCGTACAGCAACCTCATTATGTTATTCCTGGGAATAGAAATCCTTTCCATTCCCATGTACGTCCTGGCCGGAAGCCGCAAGAATTCGTTGGCATCCAATGAAGCGGCCGTAAAATATTTATTGATGGGCGCCTTTGCTACCTGTTTCCTGCTCTTCGGAATCGCCCTGATCTATGGAGCTACAGGCACTTTCAACCTGGCGGGGATTGCATCGGCGATACAATCGGAAGGCACAACCTTCCTGCTCTATGCCGGCATCCTGATGATGCTGATCGCCATGGCCTTCAAAGCATCTGTTGTTCCCTTCCATTTCTGGGCGCCGGACGTGTACCAGGGGTCTCCCACACAAATCACGGCCTTTATGTCGACGGTGGTGAAGACTGCTGCCTTTGCCGCATTCTTCCGGTTGTTCTGGATTTGCTTCAGCCAGCATATTGAGTTGTGGTCCGATACGATCTGGGTTCTTTCGGCCGTTACGATCCTGGTTGGAAATATCACGGCGGTCTATCAGAATAACATCAAACGCATGCTGGCCTATTCCAGTATTGCCCATGCCGGTTATATGCTGATGTCTGTGCTGGCTATGAATGACTATTCACAGGGATCCTTGCTTTATTACACGCTTGCATACTCCCTTTCCTCGCTTGCCGCCTTTACGATTCTCGTGCTGGTTAGCAACGGAGGCAATGAAACCGCAGACTCATTCAAAGGATTGATGTCGAAAAACCCGATGCTGGCATTCGTCACGCTGATCTCACTTCTTTCGCTGGCAGGCATTCCTCCGCTGGCGGGATTTTTTGCGAAGTATTATATTTTCTCGGCGGCGCTGCAGAACCATTATACGGTACTGGTTATCCTGGCCGTCATTGGCTCGCTGATAGGCGTGTACTACTACTTCCGCATTATCATTGCCATGTTCCAGGGCGAGGCGGTGGAAGAAAGAACAATTGCCATCGAACCGGTTGTGAAAGCGGTGTTGATTTTGGCATCTATTGCAACGCTCGTTTTTGGTATTGCGCCTGGCCTGATAGTCTCTCTTCTGTAGGAACCTCTCCCCCGGCCCCTTTCCAAAGGAGAGGGGAGTAAGCGCTCTTACCAATTTGGCTTATTCCTATTGGGATAATTGTTTCAATATAAAAGCCACTACTCCCCTTCCCCTCAGGAAGGCAGGAGTAAGAATCGGTACTTTGTTTATTAGAAATAGAAATAACTAACTCCCCTTCCCTTTGGGAAGGGGCTGGGGGATGGCTGAATCACACCAATACGTGTTTCTTCTCTTGCATTACTTTTTTGAGCAGATACCCTTCAATGGCCTTGTTGATAGGACTTAACGAAAAGATGATGACGATTTTTATTACGATGGAGATAAAGTAATTGTCCGTATTCGCCAGCGTCAGTGCGGAGTGAAGGATAAAATCTTCCACCAAGAATAATCCAATGGCAATAACCAGCGTAATCGCTTTCGCTTTCTTGCCGATTCTTGCACGTGTGAGCTTGTCTATGGTTTCCTGCAGCTCGATGTTTTTCTTTTCGATGACTTCCTTTTGCTTTTTGATGATGGCATTTTCTTCGCGGGTCTTTTCGGCTTCGAAAACGGTTTTGGAATTCTTGATGTTGCGGGCGCTGTCTTCCCGCTGCACCTGTTCCCGGAGGTTGTTGTAGATCTTGAAATGCGTGAGACTGGTCGACAGGTCATTCTTGCGCTCGAACAGTTCGGAAAGCAGGGCATGCACCTGGTACATTTTTAATTTCACGCCCAGCTTCGTGGCCAGGACAAGTCCTTTTTCCAGGATGGCCCGGGCTTCATCAAACCGGTCCTGCCGGATATAAATTTCTCCCAGGCGGATGCAATTGGTGATGGCCCCTCCCGGGTAATTATGCTGTTCACGAATATCCAGCGCCTTTTTTGTCAGCGCTTCCGCTTCGGTGAGGTTGCCCGTATTGAAGTAGTAGTTTCCTTTTTCGCCCAGGGCATTGGCGACGGCATTGGGTTGTTCGAAGAGCTCTGCCGCATCCAGCGCTTTCTGAAAACTCTCTTCGGCTGCCGGCAAATCGTTACTGGCCACATAAACTTTTCCCAGTCCGGTCAGCGCGTAGATGATCCAGTAATATCTTTTTCCGGGCGTCGCCAGTTCGATGGCCTTTTTGTAGGGAGCAATGGCTTCGTCGTAATGTTGCGTGTCGAGATAGATGCCGGCGATGTTGATGAGTGCGGCCAGGTGAGGATGAATGTAAAGCGGCGCATTCGAAAACTGCGCCTCGGACGCCAGCAGGGAATGAAGGGCCAAATCGAAATTTCCGTTCGTACGGTAGATGCTGCCACGGAATAGATGGCAGAGCATGGCCGAGTCAAAGTCACCAAGGTCTTTCAATTGCTCTTCCACTTCATTTAATAGCGGCAAAGCGGCATCGTAATCTTCAGCCATAAACAGGCAATAGGCATGTAGTAGCCGGGCATAAACATGATGGGTAGGCTTGATGCCGGCATTCTTTTCGGACCAGGAAACGACGGCTTCAGCGAATTCTTTTTGTTCTTCTTTGGAGAGCAAAAGGTGTGGCTCTAAAATAGCCATCGTCTGCTTGCTGACATCCACCGGCGAGCAGGCGTCGAGCATGCTTAATTTCTGTTTTGTAAAACCGTAATTCGGCATAGCGTATTAGTTCCTGGATATTAATTTTTCATTTCACGCACCCACCCGAATGACCATTCGGCCGGACGGGGAGGCGCGGAGGATGCGCAGAGTTATGCTACACGTTCGACGAAGTACATATCTATTTCGCCTTTGTTTTTGGCAGGTATTTTCCCGCGGTGTTTGCAGGAGAATATATCTTTTACCAGGGCATATGTACTTCCGCTGATATTGACTTTGCCCGGCTCCCCGCTGCTTTCCATGCGGGAAGCAATGTTCACGGTATCTCCCCAGATGTCGTAGGCAAATTTTTTCACGCCGACTATGCCCGCCACTACGGAACCCGAGTGAATCCCTATGCGCAGTTCGAAGGTTTCCATTCCTGCGGCTTTCCGCTGTTCGGAATAGCCACGCATAAACTCCTGCATCTCCAGGGCTGCCGCTACGACATCGCCCGCATTCGTCGTATTGATCACCGGCAATCCCCCGGCGCACATGTAGCTGTCGCCGATGGTTTTGATTTTTTCGATGCGGTATTTGGAAATAATCCGGTCGAAGGTTTTGAAGTAGGTGTCAATTTCCGCCACCAGGTCTTTTGGCGAGAGGCTTTCAGAGATCTTCGTGAAGTTTTTAAAATCCGTAAACATGACCGTCACTTCGTCAAACTGCTTGGCCGCAGCGCTGCCATTCGTCTTCAATTCATCAGCCACCTCTTCCGGAAGGATATTCAATAAGAGATCGTCGGATTTCTTTTTCTCTACAACGAGCTGTGCCGCATGCCTTTCAATCTGTTGTTTCTGCGCCTGCAGCTTGCTGTTTGTTTTCTTTTGTTTACGAATGGTGAACCCGAGAAAGACGGCCACCAGGAATACGATAAACAGCACCGACAACGTGGCAATCATCCGGTAACGGTTCTGCAGGTCCTCGTTTTCTTGCAGCAGTTCCTGCCGTCTTTCCTGTTCCTTCAGGGCAATGAGCTGAATCTTCAGAAACGTCTCGGGTCCGTAAAGACTGTCTTTAAATGTGTCAGACATCTGGTGGTAAAACAAGGCGCTGTCGGATTGTTTTTTCTTTTCGAAAAGGCCGGCCAGCAATCCCGATGCTTCATAGATGGCTTTGCGGAAAGAAATAGGCCTGGCCACTTCAATGGTTTTCTGCGCATAGAAGTATGCCGAATCCGGCTGATGGGTCGAATAATACAACCGCGCCATCTGGATGCTGTTTAAGGCGAGGTTGCGCACATCGAAATCGGTGAGCGACTCTTTGATTCCGTTCCGGTAATGGTCCAGGGCCGCTTCGATGTTGCCGTTGAGGAATTCGGCATTGCCTAAACGGGCCCTCATTTCTCCAAAAGAAATGGAGACCCTGTCGTTGGTGCGTTTGGAAAAGTCAAACACGCCATCCTGGTAATATTTGGCGGAATCAGCCACACCCATGAGTTCATAGATATTCCCAATGTTTGAGCGTTCGTTGTATATCGACCCCTCATCGCCGATGATAACATACAGGTCCTCCGACTGCCGGTAGAACTGTATGGCCTTTGGATACTGCTTCAGCTCCATATAGATATTCCCGATGCGGTTGATGATGGATGCCTTCAGGGAAGTATCCGGGCTTTCCTCCAGGATCTTCAATGCTTCGAGCTGGCATTGCAGCGACTGCGGGATGTCGCCGGCTTCCAGAAGAATAAATCCTTTCGTGTCCAGGGACTTTATTTTTCCGATCGGGTAATTCAGGGCATCACTAAGCTCAAACGCCCTCCGGGCAAAGTACAGGCCGGAATCAATTTTGGAAAACCGGTACCCCACAGCCAGCTCATTATAGATGCGTACCCTGGCAGTATCCGATGTAGCCCCCGCCAGCTCCTTTTTCAATCCGGCAATCTCATTCGGATCCAGCTGCGCCCCTGCAAAGAAGGGCAGCAATGACAATAGAAACAAAATGAATGACTTACGCATATTCAAATCCGGCATTAAACAAATCCTGACCGATCATGAACATCATGATAATCTGCGGTCTGCTCTCTGCAAATATATCCAAGGAAGGCAAAGGTTCAATTTAAGCAGCAAAATAGATAAGACCTGTAACAATGTCATTTCTACGTTAAAATAGAACCCCCCGATTTGACTTTTAAAACAGATTGCTTATTATTGTCGCCCGATCCCGAAAGCGGTTTTCCGCAATCCAGGGAATGCAATAAAATTAACCAACGGTTATTGCGTTCCTTCCGATCGACAAAGACAAAACTAAAATCATAAACACCTACTCTTATGAGCAATTCTAAACCAGCAGGCGGAATGCAGGCGGCCCTCGCAGCAATTGTTATTCCATTGGCCATCGTTGTAGCAATTCTGTTATACATGTTTGTGCTTGGCAATCCTGCCAACTTCCAGGACAACAATCCAGAGCTGAACCCGCTTCCAGGAAATATCCTGGGCAACATGCATAAGGGCGGTGTCATCGTACCTATCCTCATGGCCTGTTTGCTGATTGTGCTCACGTTCTCCATCGAGCGCTTTATTACCATTGCCAAATCCAAGGGCAGTGGCAGCGTAGCCACATTCATTCAAAAGATCCGTACGCTTATGACGAACGGAGACCTGGCAGGCGCCAAGGCTGAATGCGACCGTCAAAAAGGATCCATTGCCAACGTAGTGCATGCCGGTATCGATATGTACAAGCAGATGGAAGCAGATAAAAACCTTGATAAAGAGCGTAAAATCCTCGCTATTCAGAAAGAGCTCGAAGAAGCTACCACGTTGGAACTTCCGATGATGTCAAAAAACCTGGTAATTATCTCTACCATTGCCTCCATCGCCACTCTGTTAGGTCTGCTGGGAACGGTAATCGGGATGATCCGGGCCTTCGACGCCCTGGCCACTGCAGGCGCTCCGGATGCCGTAGCGCTTTCCACAGGGATCTCCGAAGCCCTGATTAATACAGCCTTGGGTATCGGAACTTCCGCTATTGCCATCATCATGTACAACTATTTTACAAGCAAAATCGACGCTATTACCTATGGTATCGATGAAGCCGGCTACAGCGTAGTTCAGACTTTCGCTTCTCGTTACAAAGAGATGTGATCTACGAATACGAATCTTTACGAATCTACGAATTTACGAATTGTAGAGAGGGTGGTCTTCCTTTAGAAGACGGAGGATTTGGAAAAAATGTTCGTTCATTTTGTGGAAAATAGCCTAAACGTACTCTTTAAATAAAATGCCTAAAGTCAATTTGCCGAAGAAAAGCCCATCCCTGGACATGACGCCCATGGTGGACCTGGCATTTCTGCTGGTAACATTCTTTATGCTTACCACGAAATTCAGGCCCGACGAGCCTGTGATTGTGGACACGCCCTCATCCATTTCTGAAATCAAGCTGCCTACGATCGATATCATGACCATGACGGTTGATAAAGATGGCCGCGTATTCTTTGACATGGACGGAAAGGCTAACCGCGAGCAGGCCATTCGTAAAATGGGCGAGCGATACAGCGTACAGTTTACGCCCGAAGATATTAAACGGTTTTCAGTATTGACTACTTTCGGAATGAGCATCCAGGAACTAAAGAACTGGCTGCCATTGAAGCCGGAAGAAAGGAAAAAGATTCACGATGAAGGTATTCCGATCGATTCATTGAATAACCAGTTGAGCGACTGGATCAATTTCGGCCGCCATGCCAATCCGAAATACCGTATTGCCATCAAAGGCGACCAGGATGCCGACTACCCGACCATCAAACGCGTAATTGCCATTCTGCAAGACAATAAAATCAACAAGTTCAACCTGATCACATCCCTGGAAGCCGAAGGCGAACCAGTAGCAGTAGCAGGTAAAAAGTAACCATTCGTACATTCGTAAAGATTCGTATTCGTAGATAATGGCTGAGGTACAACAACAGGAACAAGGAAGCGGAAAGAAGCACAAGAAAGTCCGTGCGAAAAAGACTTCCACCCACATCGACATGACGCCGATGGTGGACCTGGCATTCCTGCTGCTGACCTTTTTCATGCTTACCACAACCTTCAGCCGGCCGAAGACCATGGAAATTAACATGCCGGTGAAAGATGCGAAGGAAGAAGAGCAGCAAAAAGTAGCGGCCTCCCAGACGCTCTCCGTATTGCTGACCGAAAAAGACAGGATCATCTGGTACATGGGCGTTGACGATCCTGCGATGCCTCCGCAAACCAACAGTGCCACTTTTTCACTGGCATCTCCAAACAGCATTCACAAAGTTCTCCTCGAAAAGAACCAGCGGATTTACGACCAGGTGGTAGAGTTGAGAAAGCAGGCCGAAAAAGAGAGCTGGCCGCAGGATACGCTGAAGGCCCGCATTGCCCGCACCAAGGCAGATAAGAAAGGATTGATCGTATTGATTAAGTCCGACGATAAAGCACGTTACAAAAACCTGGTAGATATTCTCGATGAAATGTCAGTCTGCGCCATAGGCCGTTTCGCCATCGTAGATGTGACACCCAGTGAACAGGAGTTAATTAAGAATACAAATCAGTAAGAGGAATGGCCACATTCATGCAAAGTTGGGATGATCCTGTAAACCCGGTCCGTAACGACCTGGTTTTCGCCAACCGTAACAAGGAGTATGGCGCTTACGACATTCGCCGGTACTACAACAAGCGTGTGGTGATGGCGCTTATATTCGCGCTTACGGTCGTTGTTCTTGCTGTAGGAATTCCCGTCATCGTTCGGCTTATTTCCGGCATGGAACTGGGCAAGAAAAATGTGATGAGTGAAGAAATCACATTGGCCGAACCTCCTCCCATCGACAAGACTGCGCCGCCCCCGCCTCCTGTCATCCCTCCTCCTCCTGTTCAGCAGACCATCAAGTTCACGCCTCCGAAAGTGGTGAAGGACGAAGAAGTTCCCGATGAACCACCTCCGACGCAGGAAGAAATGAAAGACATTGCCATCAGCACGGTGACGCAGGAAGGCGACAAGGAAGTTGTGGATCTGCCGCCTGAAGTGGATGCCGACGAAGGCAAGGTCTTCACCTTCGTGGAAGAAATGCCCGGATTCCCTGGCGGCGACCAGAAGCTGATGGAATACCTTCAGAAAAACATCAAGTACCCGATGATTGCCAAAGAAAACGGCATCCAGGGACGCATCTATGTCACCTTTGTCGTTGATAAGGATGGCAAGATTAAAGATTCCAAAATTCTTCGCGGTGGATTGGGTGGCGGACTGGAAGAAGAAGCTTTGCGCGTGGTCCGATCCATGCCTGACTGGAAACCCGGCAAACAAAACGGCCGCGCTGTACAGGTTCAGTATAACCTGCCAATCATTTTCACGCTGAAATAGCACTACCCGATTCGTACGGCTATGATTGAACGCAAACCTTTGGCGTCATCGGTATCCTTTTACTTTACCTTATGTATGCTGGTGATTTACCTGTCGCTGGCGGCTGTCATTTTATTTTTGCAATGGCCTGCAGACCTTCCGCAGAACAACCGGATTATTCTCGCAGTAACTTTGTTGCTCTATGTCGGGTATCGCGGGTACAGGCTTCTAAAAACCAGGAAGAATGAAAAGCAAGCCGGACAACAATAGCTTCCTTAACCAACCCTGGATAGCATTCAGCAAAATGCTGATGGGCGCCTGTGTGGTTGCCGGCGTATTCGTCACGTCTTGTGGAAATCACGGCAAGCCGACCTTTACAGACACCCCTTCGTCCGGCGAAATCTCCGTGGCCTGCGACGAATCTTACCAGCCCATCATGCAGGTAGAGACTGACACCTTCATGGGCCTTTACAAATACGCCAAAGTCCAGGTGAAATATCTCCCGGAAGCACAGGTCTTCAACGAGCTCATGAACAATGACTCCATCCGCTTTGCCGTCGTTTCGCGCGAACTCAACGCGAAGGAAAAAGAAGCGTTTGATGCGCGCCACCTCATCCCGCGTACGGTGAAGATTGCCATCGATGCCGTAGCGCTCGTCGTGAATAATGAAAACATCGACACTGTCCTCACCTATGAAAAGCTGGCCGGCATTATCTCCGGAAAAATTTCAACCTGGAAACAAGTGGATGGCGGCATGGAAGATTCCATTCGCATTGTCTTTGACCGCAACGGCTCTTCCAACACCCGTTTCCTCCAGGAAAAATTCCTGGGTTCGGCGCCGTTTCCGAAAAACACCTATGCCACCAACTCGAATGCCGCTGTGATGGATTATGTGAGCCAGAATAAAAATGCCCTGGGCGTGATCAGTGTAAACTGGATCAGCGACAGGGACGATCCCGGTGTCAATGAATTCCTGCAAAAAGTGAAGGTCGTAGCTATTTCACCGCCGGACACGTCGAAAGATGCCGGCAACTATTTCAAACCCTACCAGGCTTACGTATATTTGAAGCAATATCCGTTAATTCGCGATGTATATATCATTAACCGTGAGGGCCGTAACGGACTTGGCACAGGCTTTGCATCCTTCATTGCCGGTGACCAGGGCCAGCGCCTCCTGAAACTAATGGGTATGCTCCCTGCCACCATGCCGGTGAGGATAATTCAGTTTAAATAATCTACTTTCCATGAAAAAAATGAAGTATTTCTTGTTTTTAGTAGCCACCCTGGCAGGCTGTGCCAAGCTTAGCGCACAGACCCTGAAAGACGCCATCCGGCTTACGGAAAACGAGCAATTTGATATGGCTACGGTACAATTTCAGAACCTGGTGATGGGCATGCCTTCCAATGGCACCTATTTCTACTTCTTCGGGGAGAACTATCTTTTGGCAGACAACCCGGATTCTGCCAAGGTTATTTTTAACCTGGGACTGAAGGCTGAGCCCGCCAATGTGCTTAATGAGATCGGTTTGGCAAAGATTGAACTGGACAATGGAAACGGCGGCGCCGAGACGGGCACCAAAATGATTGAGGCCGCACTGGCAAAAGCAGGACCCAAAAATGCTCAAGCGATGATTGAAGCTGCCGATGCCTTTGTTCATTACAAAACCAAGAACCTGGACAAGGCCACGCAAATTCTCGACAAAGCATATCCCCTGGATCCTAAGAATCCTGAGATACAGATTTTGTACGGCGATATCAGTTCCGAACGTAACAACGGTTCGGCCGCCGCCGAATATTACAACCGCGCCCTGGAGCTTGACAAGACATCCGTTCGAGCCATCGTAGCGAAAGGAAAATTGTATAAGCGCTCCACGAACTTCGAAGGCGCCGCTGAAGATTTTATGCGCGCCATACAGATCGACGGCAACTTCGCCCCCGCACACCGCGAGCTCGGCGAATCCTATATCAAGCTGGGCAAGCTGGAAAAGGCAAAGGAAGAGTACCGCAAATACCTGGAGCTGTCGCGCAACAACTGCGCCGCCCGCATCCGCTATGCATCCTTCCTTTACCTGAGTAAGGATTATGCCGGTGCCATCACAGAGATTTCCAGCCTGAAACAAAATTGCGATTCCAACAACGTGACGCTGCTGCGTGTTTCTTCCTACTGTTACTACGAAACGAAAGAATGCGTAAAGGGCATCGAGGCCGTCGAGAAACTTTTTAAAATTCTCCCGGAAAGCAAGCGCATCATCAACGACTATGAATATTACGGCAAACTCATGGTATGCGCCAACCGTGATTCCTTAGGCGTGATAGCCCTTCGTAAGGCATACGAAATGGATAAGACCAGGCTGGACCTGCTGGTTGAAATCGGAAACTCTTTTATCAAGGTTAAAAAATACGACGACGCAGCCGTAGCATTCCGTGAAAAAGTGAATGCGGGAAGAGACGTGAAATCACTGGATTATTTTAAGCTCGGACAAAGCTATTTCTTCGGCGGAAAATTCCAGGAAGCCGACACCGTCTTCAACAAGCTCACCGACATCCAGCCCAAATGGCCCTCAGGCTTTTTATGGAATGCCAAAAACAAAACCCGCATCGACAGCTCAAGCGAAGCCGGACTGGCAAAGCCCATGTATGAGAAGTACATTGAACTGGCCCTGGCGGATTCGGCGAACATCAAGAAGTATGTGGAAGGCCTGAAAGAAGCATACAGCTACCTCGCATCCTACTACTACCGCGAGATGCATGACAAGGCCAATGCCCTCGCCAATCTCCGCAAGAAGCTGGAAATTACAGATGATGCTACGGAGAAAAAAGATATCAGTGGTATTATTGAGCAGATTGAGAAGGAAGGGAAGAGATAATCCGGCCAAAACCTTTTAAACCCCTCCTGTCATCCAGTGAGGGGTTTTTCTTTTGACAAGGTGTATTCAAGCATGGTTCCATAGCTCCCTATTCAAACACATACTTCTCATTATATTCTATTTGGAACTTTTGCAGAAGTTCAAGATACTCTTCTTTGAAAGACCGTTTTGCATGGTGTTTTTCCTGGTTCAGAATATAATTATATACAGTGTCAATTTGGGACTGGCCATAAGAGAAGGCACCATAACCATGCTGCCATGAAAATCTGCCACGAATAAATTTCCGGGCATTAATAAAATTTGAAGAATTGTTTTTCAGATCACGCACAAGGTCTGCAACAGACATATCCGTTCGTAAGCCAACCAAGGCATGGATATGGTCAGGCATTTTATTCACAATAATTGATTTTTGATTCTTGTTCGTAATGATGCCGGCCATGTATTTGTATAGCTGCTCTTTCCAGTGATTTTCAATTAGGCATTGTCTGCCCTTCACAGAAAATACAAGATGAATATAAATTTGAGAAAAGGTTCCAGCCATAATGAAAAGCGCCAGGTGTAATACATAAACAGAAAAATCAAAGGTATCAAAAAGAATATTTATATCATGACAAATAATTCCAGAAGTGATGTTGACCTTGGCATATGCAATAGTGCAATATCACCCCTTCGGGGTTGTAGCCCATTGTGCGGGTCATTCTATAATAATTTCACCCCTTCGGGGTTCCGGACCATTGTACATGTCACGTCTTATGGGGTTAAAATGCAAAGAGGGAAAATTTCTATGTTAATGCCACCCCTTTGGGGTAAACAAATAAAAGTAAGAAATGTCACGCAAGCAATATGATAAATGCATCAAATTCAGAACCCCTTTAGGGGTGACATTATTATAGAAATGTGAAACAAATAAAATCTAAACCCCGAAGGGGTGATATTGCAGTATCACTCAAGAGAGTTCCTATAGTCCGGAATATCCACCATGATGGTATCTCCCTTGATAGACATCATTCTTCTCTGTGCTTTTGTGTTTCACAGGTGCAACGGCTCTATAACCCCTTTAGGGGTGACATTATTATAGAAATGCGAAACAAATAAAATCTAAACCCCGAAGGGGTGGTATTGCGGCATCGCTCCATGGACTTCGTATAATCCGGAAAATCCGCCATGATGTTAACTCCCTTGATAGACATCATTCTTCTCTGTGCTTTTGTGTCTCTGTGGTGTAATCCCTAACCCCTCTTTGTTCGTTTCAATATTGTAATTACATTGCATCGAACAAAACCAACTACCCCAATGCCCAATCAGCATTTTACAAAAAAGCCGATGTCGTCCATTATTTCGCAGTCGGAGGAATCGGAACATAGTTTGAAACGGACGCTCGGGGCATACAACCTGACGTCGTTGGGCATAGGCGCCATTATCGGCGCCGGTTTATTTTCAATTACGGGCCTGGCAGCGGCGAATAATGCCGGTCCGGCCGTGACGATCTCCTTTGTCATCGCCGCCATTGGTTGTGCTTTTGCAGGCTTATGCTATGCCGAATTTGCATCGATGATTCCCGTAGCGGGCAGCGCTTATACCTATTCATATGCTACCATGGGCCGCTTCATAGCCTGGGTAATTGGCTGGGACCTTGTACTGGAATATGCCGTAGGGGCCGCTACTGTTTCCATCAGCTGGTCGCGTTACCTGAAGAAATTTTTTGAACTCTTTAATGTGCACCTGCCCGATGCCCTCACCATGTCGCCCTGGGATTCGATTACCCTGGCGGATGGTTCTGTTGTAACGGGCATCATCAACCTGCCCGCGGTTTTGATTGTCGTACTGGTATCGTTGCTCCTGATACGTGGAACCAAGGAGTCGGCATTCTTCAACAATTTTATTGTTGCCATAAAGGTCTCCGTCGTACTTGTATTTATCTTGCTGGGTTGGGCGTATATCAACACGGATAATTACGTTCCATACATCCCTGAAAATACCGGCACCTTTGGTCATTACGGCTGGAGCGGCGTCTTCCGGGCTGCTGCCATAATCTTCTTTGCTTACATTGGCTTTGATGCCGTATCAACGGCAGCACAGGAGGCGAAGAACCCGAAAAGGGATATGCCCATTGGCATCCTGTTATCGCTGGGAATCTGTACCGTCCTCTATATTTTATTCGCGCATGTGATGACAGGCCTGGCGCATTACACGGAGTTCCAGGGACAGGACGGAATTGCGCCTGTCGCTGTGGCCATAGCCCATACGCCTTATGCCTTCCTGCAAAAGCTGGTAATACTGGCCATTCTTGGGGGGTACTCCTCTGTTATCATGGTGATGCTGCTCGGACAATCGCGTGTATTTTTCTCCATGTCGCAGGATGGATTTTTACCGAAGGTATTCTCCGAAGTGCATTCGAAGTTCCGCACACCCTGGAAATCAAGTGCCTTATTCTGTTTGTTTGTAAGCCTCTTTGCCGCCTTCGTTCCGGCACGTGTCGTGGGTGAAATGACGAGTATCGGAACACTGTTTGCCTTCGTGCTGGTTTGTGTGGGTATCCTTGTTTTAAGAAAGACACATCCGGAGCTGCCTCGTCCGTTCAAGACTCCATTGGTGCCGCTAGTCCCCATTTTAGGTATACTCACCTGTTTCGGCATGATGGCCTCCCTGCCCGGCGACACCTGGATCCGGCTGATTGCATGGATGGCTGTGGGCGTACTCATTTATTATTTTTACGGCCGTACCCGCGCAAAACATTAATACCGCTGAAATTATTGATACTTGCACATACAAGTAAATCAGGGAGTGCGTAAATTCACAGTTTATCTTTTAGCAGGCGCCTGATGACCCTTCTTTCTGAACTTTTAGTGACTGCTTTCTGGCGTGATATCTGGCTGGTTATCCTGGCCTTTGCCATGTTTGTGGGCACCATGTCTATTTATTTCAGGTTGCGTTCCGGTACATTCAGGCGTATCCGCCGCCTCCTGGAAGAGCGCGTGGAAGTAAAGACGCAGCAGCTGACAGAGAAAAACCAGGAACTTGAAAAACTCTCCCTGGTGGCCAGCCGCGCCGACAATGCCGTAGTGATTACGGATGCCATGGGAAAAATTGAATGGACTAATGAAGCGTTTACCCGCCTTACCGGGATCTCCGGCGAAGCCGCAGCAGGCATGATGGGCAGGAGCATTACGGAAATCGGCATCTACAACAATGTGGAATCTGCGATCACGGAAGCGATTGCTGGAAAAAAATCCATGCGCTTCGAATCTCAGGTTAAGACTCCTTCCGGAAAAGATACTTGGCTGTCGTCCACGCTCACCCCGGTGTACGATGAAGAAGGCGGATTGAAGAAATTAGTGGTCGTCGATACAGACATCACGGTAAGCCGCCTCCTGCAGGAGAAAATCACTTCTTCCCTGCATGAAAAGGAAGTCCTGCTAAAAGAAATCCATCATCGGGTCAAAAATAACTTGCAGATCATCATCAGCCTGCTTAACCTGCAGTCCGATTATATCAAGGATGAACAAACATTAAAAGCTGTGACAGACGGACAAAACCGTGTGCGTTCCATGGCCCTCGTGCATGAGAAATTTTACCAGGCTGAAGAAGTCACGGAAATTAATTTCGAGGACTACACGGAGAAGCTCTGCCGCTTTTTATACCAGTCATACGGGAACGGCTCGGATCGTATCCAGGTGAAAATTGAGTCCGATCCGGGCATTGCCTTCGACATGGATACGGCCATGCCCTGCGGATTATTGCTCAATGAAATTGTAAGTAATAGCTATAAATACGCATTCCCCGGAGAAAAAAGCGGGGAAATTGTGATTGAATTCAGGAGACTGGCCGACCAGCGGATCAAAATGATCGTACGCGATACGGGCATCGGTCTGCCGGAAGGTTTTAGTGTGGACAATGCGGAATCGCTGGGGATGCAGCTGGTACAGGCCCTCACCAACCAGCTGGATGGAAAGTTGAATGTGACCAATTCGAAAAACGGCACCCGCTTTGAAATCGAGTTTACTTATCCTAAGATTCTGCAAGAAAAAGCAGTGATTTAATCTGAAATCCCATAACTCAACATTTAATAATTCCGTAGACCCATGTCACATAAAGAACCAAAGGAAGAACAGGTTATGAGTCAGTTAAAGATTATGATCGTGGAGGACGAGCTGATCGTCGCCAAAGACATACAACGAATTCTGAAAAAGCTTGGCTACGAAGCGTTCGAGCCGTTTGCGCAGGGGAAAAAAGCACTCGATGCCATTGAGAAGCTGAATCCCGACCTCATCATGCTCGACATCAATTTGAAGAGCAGTGAAATGGATGGCATCCAGGTTGCAGAGCAGATACACCAGCATTATCATATTCCTTTTATTTACCTGACTGCCTTTTCCGATAAAGCGACCCTCGACCGTGCCAAGCAGACGGAGCCCTATGCCTATATCATCAAGCCTTTTGAAGAAGCCGATATCCGCACCGCTGTAGAGATTGCGTATTACAAATACACGAAGGACCTGGAAGTACAGAATAAAGGCAACCGCTTTGCCTCGGCGCTGGAAAGCCTGGATGTAGCCGTCATCATTACCGATGCGAATGAAAAGATCATCTTCATGAACCGTATGGCCGAATCCATTACCGGCGTCCTCAAGCAGGAAGCGCTGGGTAAGGATATTGCCCAGGCCATGAAGAACAGTGAACCCGACACCCGCCAGCATTTCAAATCGCTGGTTCATACGATTGTCGGAGACTCCAAAAAAGACCTTTCCGAAGAAGTAACCATATCCAACGGGGCGAACGATCACAAAGTAAACCTGAATACCTATCCCATCCTGTCGGCAAACAATAAGATCAGTGGTTGCGCCTTCGTTATGACATCCCCGGGACGTGCCGATGCCATTGCGGAGAGCAGTACGGATAAGAACCTCTTTAACTTCTTAGAGAATATCTACGCGAACAACAGCTTCTTCGTGAAGAAAGATTCGCGCTTTGTAAAAGTGAACTTCCAGGACATCCTCTGGGTGGAAGCGCTTGACAACTACGTCATCATCAAGACAGCCTCCAAAGAGCAATATATCCTGCACAGCTCCATGAAAGACATTGAGACGCGCCTGCCGCAATTGAATTTTGCCCGCGTACACCGTTCGTATATCGTGCAATTGGACAAGATTACAGCCCTCGAGGAAAACGCCTGTATCGTTGATGGCAGCCGTATTCCTATTGGTAAGTCCTATAAGGACAATTTGATGAGCAGGCTGAACCTTTTTTAGTTCGCAGTTCACAGCAGGAAGTTTCTTTTCCCTCACCCCCTTACCCCTCTCCCTTCGGAGAGGGGCGATCGTTTTTCTACCCATTCATATTTTTATCCTAAGTGTAGCTTGCAGTAAATAAACTCAAATTCCCGCGCTCCCTTCGGAGAGGGGTGATCGTTTTTCTACCCATTCATAT
>Ga0315912_10002025_pt1 | contig 22669 bp, 18 predicted proteins | sample VfabasoilMG_FD_204469 | JGI IMG/M metagenome (GOLD analysis project Ga0315912, IMG submission 204469) | Garden soil microbial communities collected in Santa Monica, California, United States - V. faba soil | ecosystem: Environmental > Terrestrial > Soil > Garden | place: USA: California...
TGCTCGCGTACATGCAGGGCCAGCCTTTGCTCTGCGGCCGGGAAAACGAGGTCGGACCCCATGGCGACGGCTATGTCGTCTATACGGAGACCGGCGGTTGCGCGCTGGATCTCGAGCGCCATGTCGTGTTCATCGGCCCCGATGGGACGATCGACGTCATCCAGACCGAGCTCATCGAACGGAAAAACCCCGGCTGTAACGTCGGCCGGATCCCCCATGGCTTGTGCACTCGACCCGTCGCGCGAGCGCGAGCGGTTCGCCCGGTCGGATCGTTCTTCGCTGACGTCGCCCATCTCGAGGCGGCTTCGGTGGCCGCGTTCGAGCGGATGGTCGGCGAGCTGACGGTCCATGGGGCTCCCGGGGCGCTGCGGGCCGCGGCTTGGCGAGCGCGTGCCGACGAGATCCGCCACGCCCGATCGACGCGGCGACTCGCCCATCGCTACGGCGGACGGCCGTTGGCCCCGCGAGTCATCCCGGCGCCGCCGCGCGGGCTGGTCGAGGTCGCGATCGACAATGTGACCGAGGGCTGCGTCCGCGAAACCTACGGGGCTGCGGTCGCGCATCATCAGGCCCGCGCGGCCGGTGATCCGCTCGTTCGGGCTGTCCTCGCCGGGATCGCCCGCGACGAGACCCGTCACGCCGCGCTGTCGTGGTCGTTCGCCGATTGGCTCGAGTCGCGCCTCGGTCCCGCCGATCGCCGGCGAGTCGCTCGTGCCCGCGCGACCGCGTTCGAGCAGCTGCGCGCCGACGTCGATCAGGCCGAGGCCGAGGAGGTTCACCGGCTCGCCGGCATGCCGCGGCCCGGTGCGGCTCGGCGCTTGTTGACGGGACTCGAGCGCCTCGCTTGATGGGGCCAGCTCGCGTTCATCACCACGGAACCCGGTGCATCATGAGCCCGGGTTTGAAGTGCCGATCAACCGGCTGCACGAAGATCGCAGTCATCCCTCCCGGGTTGGATGGCAGCAGCGGCGGCAGTTGATCGTCGGCCCACTGGATCCATTCGTCGCAGGATTTGTCCCATGGAGCGATGAACGCTTCGCGGAGATCTGGCGTGGGAAACGGGATTTGCGTCGACCAGTCCGTGATGTCGCCGGACCCATTCGCTTCGATGCCACACATGCTGATGTCGAGGAGGTCCGGAAGAAGGTTGTAGAGAACGGAGCACCCGCGCTCATCGCAGTCACTGTAGTAGGATGACGGATTTGTCCGATACTGGGCCGTCACGCGGGCTTTGTCGGCGCGATAGAGCCAGAGCACATCATCGTAATCAACGCGACGGAGGCTGTGGAAGTCGTCGGATGCTGCGGCCAGTTCGGACCAGGGGGCGACGGTGGCTCCATCCACGATGGACAGCTCATCGAGTCCATCGCGAACGACGCAATACGAGGCTTCGTCGGGGCTGAGATTGAGGAACATCGAACCAGGTGACTCTTCCGTCCATGTCAAAGTCGTGATCGTAAAATTGCGAGGTTCACCCTCACGACTCGATGGCTCCGTCGCGGAGGGCTCGTCATCGGGAACGCAACCGACGGTGAACGATAGGAGGAGGGAGGAGCGCGATGCACACTTGGAAACGAAACATTAATATCCTTTCAGTTCTCGATAATGAATCTGACGCCAGGTGCCGTGATCCGGAGATCCGCCACCGCGCACGTCGTGGACCACGTCGTGCCCAAAGACCCTTACGGGACGGTGCCACCCGGGACTCACTCGAAGCGAGGCTGGCGGCCAAGCAGGTCGGGAAGCGCTACCCAGCCGGTCTTGCCGTCATGACACACGAGCAGGTCGTCGTCTTCGAGGTGGTCGCGAATTTCGGGGTCTTCGACGAGCTCGCTCAGGCGCATCGCGCCGTAGATCTCGCCCTGCATATCGAGGAACCAGAGCTTGCGCGTGTAGAAGCGTTTCGCGACCTCCCGTAACCGCTCGAGCTCGGTGCGGTAGAGCTGCATCTCGTCCGGATCCCAACGACCGTTCTTGTTGGCGTCCCAGTGGGTCAAGACCGCGGCGTCTTTTCGCGTCTGATCGCGACGGTCGCACTCCTTCTCCAGCTGCGTGTGCAGCTCTTCCACGGCGAGGGCTTCGCGAGCGTGGCCGGCCTTGCGCAGCAGCTCGCTCTGCGTTCGCAGCCGGCCGAGCAGATGGGACTCGCGCCAGCGTGACGGCATCAGCCCCAGCCGATGCAGGACCCACGGCGTGAAGATGCCCGTGCCCGGAATCGGGATCGCCGAATTCGCTGCCGCGATGAGCCCAGCCGGGAACACCCGCACGAGGTCAAGCAACTGCGCCCGCACCTTGTCCGCATCTTCGGGCGAGATCTCGCGGCCACATGCTCGCGCGATGACGATCGCCATCGCTTCTTGACTCTCTCCGAGCTCCGCGACGAAGTTCTGCCAGTGGTCGGCAGCCGCCTGCCGGGCCGACGCAGTCAACCGCGTGAACAGGCTCGGCGGCCGGTCGAGCGCCTCGAGCTCGACTTGCAGCTCGAGGATCTCGCGAGCGTCGTACTGCTCGGCGGCAAGTCGCTCCGCGAGCTGGGCCAGCGTCGGCTCGGGCACTTCGACGACAAAGTTACACGCTCGCCCGAGTAGCGGGGAACCGATCTGAGGTTTGGTGGGCCAAGGTTCCCCTGGCGGGGCCGAACTCGACGAGGAAAGGTCGAACGGGCGCGGGCGTGCGACCGCAGGAAGGCCCGCCGAAGTCGTGACCCCGATCCACCCCGCCCGCATTTCGGTTCAGGGCAAACGGTGCAAACATAAATTCTGCGAGACGAGGTGGCGAAGACCGTTGATTCTTGCACATGGGCTCGGTTTGCGTCGTGCAGCGGTTTCGGTTCGACCTCGGCTTGTTCGTCCACCTCCATGCGTTGTGGACCGATGGTGCGTTCAATGACGCTCACTCTCCCCCGTGTTTCATCCCTGCGCCAGGCCTCACTCCCAAGGACGTGCAGGCCATCGTCGCACCACTCCATGCCGACGTCGCCGACTGTCCGACAACCTCGAGCTCGATTGGAATCGACTGTGATTCGGATACCGAATATCAACTCACCGATGCTTCGCTCCCGGGTGAGCGACGCGTTCATCCAGCGCCTCGTGGACGAGGTCACCAAGGGCTTCAAGGGCGATGTCGGCGTCGTGCCTCGGCAGTTCTTGCGGGAGTTCGTCAACCAGCTCGACCTGGTCGATATGAATCCCGAGTACGATCCGGCCGAGGAGTACGGGTTCTCGCTCGACAACGTGCACCTCTCTCCCGAGGAGCAGCAGGCTCTGGGCGCGCAGGTGTTGGGCTCCGCCGACGTGGGTGTGGACGAGCTCGTGCCCGTGGAGGACGTCTGGTAGGCGGGGTGTGTCCCGGTTTCGTGCCGGAGCTCCAAGCGGTCGTGGAACGCCTGTCGCATGGTAGGCTGGTGCCATGATCGAAGGCCCGTCGCCGATGCCGGTCGTGACCTTCGAGGACTACCTCGACGCGGAGCGCGATGCCGTGGTCAAGCACGAGTGGCTCGACGGTGTCGTGTACGCGATGGCCGGTGGCTCCGTCGAGCATGGCAGACTCGCCGCCAATATGATTGCGGCACTGCGCAATCGGCTCGCCGGTCGTTGTACGATCCTCTCCTCGGACGTGATGGTATTCGTCCGCGAGACAAACTTTGCAACGTATCCCGATGCCAGCGTGGTGTGTGGTCCGCTGGACATCAAGACAGTCGAACGTCATGGAAAGGTGATCGGGGAAGCGGTGACCAACCCCACCTTCCTCATCGAGGTCTTGTCCGAATCGACCGAGGCCTACGATCGAGGGGAGAAATTTTCCCACTACATGCGTGTTCCATCGCTGCAAGCCTACATCATCGTTGCGCAGACGCATCGCCGTATCGAGGTCTTCCATCGTCCGCGCGCGCGGGGCCATTGGCGGCAGGACGTAATCGAGAACGCTGAAGCGATGGTCTTGCATGGTGCATCGATTCCGTTGGACGACATCTACGGGGCTTGAAGGAGGAGGCAGGACAGGCCCTGCTGGCCGGGGCCAATGCCGTCATCCTGGCGCCGACCGCTGGCGGCAAGACCGAAGCTTCGATGTTTCCCACGTTGTCGGCCCTGGTGAGCGACCCGGCCGAGGGAGTGGGGGCGATCTACGTCGCACCCATCAAGGCGCTGCTCAACAAATCAGGCCCATCGCCTCGGTAACTACGCCCAAATGGTCGGACTCGACCGCTTCGTATGGCACGGAGACACGCCGACCCACGAGCGGACGAAGTTCCTCAAGCAGCCGACCGAGCTACTCATGACCACGCCCGAGTCACTCGAGGTCATGCTCGTGTCTCGGCGGGTCAACGAGGTCGCGCTGTTCTCGGATCTGCGGACGATCGTCGTCGACGAGGTGCATGCCGTCGCTGGCACCGACCGCGGCGCGCACTTGATGAGCGTCATTGAGCGACTGGCCAAGGTCTCCAAGCACGACGTGCAGCGGATCGGGCTGAGTGCCACCGTTGGCAATCCAGCCGCGATTCTGGCGTGGCTGCAAGGCTCCTCGTGCCGCTCAGGCCAAGTGATCGACCCACCCAAGAAGCCCGGGCGTCGGCAGATCCTCATCACCAAGCGGGACAGCATCGCGATATCGCCGACGATGCTGCGAAGGTTGCCAAGGGGGGAAAAAGCCTGTTCTTTTGCCAGTCGCGCGCCACGACCGAGGCGGTCGCAGAGCACATGCGTCGCGTCGATATCGACGTGTTCGTGCATCACAGCGCTGTCTCCAAAGAGGAGCGCCAGCACGCCGAGGACAGCTTTCATCGAGGATCCGATACCTGCATCGTGTGCACCTCCACGCTCGAGCTTGGCATCGACATCGGCGATCTCGACAAGGTCCACTGGATGCTCCGAGACCAATCGCACGTGCTCACGTCGGGGTTGCTCGTACTCGGTCCCAAGACCGAGCGACGGTTCGGAGGCCGCGACTTCATGGAACTGTTTGCGGTCTTCAGCAGCCCGCAGAGCTACGACGTTCAGACCCCGTCTGGCAACGGGCAGCTCTGGCGCGAAGTTGCCGAATCGCTCCCCAACTATCGTCTGAGCAAGTTCCAGCCACTGATGCCGCCGTGGGTCGAGCGCGAGGTCGTCGCGAGCCACCTGATCGACGTTGCGGGCGCGTGGGACTGGCTTTCGCAAGGCATGGGCGCCCAACTTCAGCGCGTCCCCAGCGAAGTTGGGGCACTGACACCCGCCGACGAACAGCACGTGGCGAGGCTCGAGCGAGCCTCAGGGCGCACGAAGGGTGTAGTCCCCTCCGAACAACACGCAGATTTGATCGCTGCCGGTTCCATTTGCACCGGCCCTCGGGGAGCCGACGACGAAATCGGCAAAACCGTCGCGATTGACGTCGCCCGCCGCAGCCAAGGTTTCGCCCGTGCGGCCGCCGTCGAGCGTCCCCAGGATGGTGAAACCTTGGTCGGCCGAGGGGGTGGATGTGAACGAACCGCCGCTTTGCGTTCCGTAGATCACGACCACCTGCCCTCGCGACTCGTCGAACGACGGCATTCCAAACGCCACGTCGTCCAAGCCGTCACCGTCCAAGTCGCCGGCCGAACTGACGAATGCGCCCAATCGACTGCCGGAGGGTCCGGTCACCGCGAATCCACCTTCGCCTCGCGCGATGGCGGACAATTGCACGGTCGCTTCTGTCGCGCGTCCGAACAGCACATACCCTCGGCCATTGTTCGATCCGCCGGAGACATCGGCTCCGGGCGCACCGATCAAAATATCGGCAAGGCCATCGCCGTTGACATCTCCCGCACCACCGACGGTAAACCCGGCCGAATCACCATTGGCCTCGCCATCGATGGCAAATCCGGCAGTCGTACTGCCGAGTTCCGCGAACTGGGCGGGTTCGGTGCCGGTCTTGCCAAAGATGACGAACGCACGCCCGGGGGTCGAGGCCGAGCCGGATACGCCGACCACGATGTCCGCCCGACCATCGCCGTTCACGTCGCCCACCATCGACGCCGAGGATCCGAATGCGACGTCGCTGTTTCCGGGCACGATGGCAAATCCTCGCGCACTGCCGCCATTGTTCATGTCGTCGAGGCGAACGGACGCTCCGCTGTTCGCTCCGAACACGACATAAGCGGGTGCCGTGGTACCGGCCGGGGTCCCGATGACGAGATCCGACAATCCATCCCCATTGATGTCACCACCGCCACCGGAGGCCCGTGTGGCCGGCCCCGCACTCCCGGCCGCACGAAAACCGCGGCCATCCGTATCGGAAACGATGTCTTGCAGGGGAAGGGCCCCTCCCTGCGGTCCACCAAAGAGCACATAGGCATGTGCGTCTTGGCCATTCGCGTATGCATAGTTACCGGCTCCGCCCAATGCGAAATCGGCAAAACCGTCGCCATTGACGTCACCCGAACCGATCGCGAACATACCCAACCGATCGTTGTTCGCCTCCGGAGTGACGCGAATCCCTACGTCGTCATCCAGCGCGGCGAGCTCGACCGGACCCGGATCCGCGGAGCCGAATACGACGTAGCCCTGGCCTTCGCTGTTATTGAGATCGGGATCGCCGATGATGATATCCGCAAATCCGTCGCCGTTGACATCGGCATTCCCACCCACGGAAAGCAATTGCGCCGATTGGAGTGCGGGCGCTTCGCCTTGAATGCAAAAACCTCCCGTACCGGCGATGACTTCATTCAGATCGATGGCCGTGGGCGCAACGACGACACGGGCGTGGCCGGTCGACGCATTGCCGTCGACATCGGTCGCGATATAGTCGAAACCATCCTCGCCCCAATATCGCGCTGGAGGTATATAGCGAAATGCCCCGTCCGGGGTCATCGAGACCTCGCCGCCATGTTCGGTCCTCGCATTCGCGACCGTGGCTTCGAGCTCTCCCCTATCGATCTGCGAATCGTTCTGCAAGACCCCTCCGGTCGCAATCACGACGAGGGTTTGGTCCTGTGGAACGAGATATTCGTCCAACACCGTGATCACGGATTGCGGAACGGGCGTACCCGTGGCCGAATCGCCATCGTCGGAATCGGCGTCCGACGTGGTGGGACCCATCGGTGGGTCGTCCTCATTCCCCCCGCGATTGTCGGAGGTTGCGGTCGACGAGTCGAGCATGGACGTCGTGCCCGTCAACAGGCCACCCGTGAACGTTCCGCCCATTCCCTCTGCCATCACATCGGGCGGTGGAGACGGGCACCCGACCGCGACGAGCCCCATGCTCGCGAGCCACCGGCCTGCTGAACGCCCGTGGAACATTCGTCCTCGGACGCCCTTCACCCCTAGGACCTTCCTCGCATGCATCGCCCGTATGATGACGCGATCAGAAACTTCGAACCGGGAAAGGTGCTGGACGAGGCCCGTGGAGTCGGGCAGAGGGCCGGTATCGTGAAGATGGGTCGAAACTGTGATGGACAGATCACGGTTGACTTTTGGGCGTAGCTGAGGCGGTTGGAGCAATCTGGATGTTTCGCGCAACTCGACGAGCTCCTCGATCAACTCGGGGTCGAGTCCAACCACGCGTCCTCCTGAGCCCACATCGCGTCCAATCGGGCTTCCATGCGCGCGTGGATCTCGTCGGCCGATGGATCGTCGTCGTCGCGGAACTCTTCCACCGGCAGGCCGAGCGAGGCGATCCAATCGAGCGTGTCGAGCCCCGCATCGGCCTTGCGCGCGATGTCGGCGAGCATCAGCGAGAGCAGCTTGTAATGCCCGCCGTAGGGTGACTCGAGCTCGCGCAGCGGTGCTTCGTCGGCGGTCCACATGTCGAGCGTGTCCGCGAGCGCGACCGCGGCGCTCGGGGGATCCTGGGCCATCCACGGCATCAGCTCGGCGACCAGCGTCCGCACCCCCGCCTTGCCCAGCACGACCAGCCCACCGCCGATGAAGTAGCGGCGCGCGAACGCGGGCGGCAGCGCGGTCGTTCGTACGGCGGCGCGGCTGCCCTTGCGCTCCCAGATCGGCGCGATACCGATGCCCTGCGGGCTCAGCTCGCGGGCGAGCGCGAGGTTGGTGTCGACGATCCTCCAGGCCTCCGCGACGAGCACCGTGGGCGTCGGTAGTAGGTACGCCATGGGCAATCCGAGTAGCGTGCGAGCGGCGTCGTCGGTAAGGCGGTCCATCGCACAGATCCTACGGCGCCATCGACCGGGCCGTCTTGCGATTTTCCGCCGCGATCGCGATCACTCGATCGTGAAGCAAACAGCCCAGTCATCTTCGAGACGCTTGCCAGATGTCCGTTTCGCCTGTCCCCCAGGCCGGGGGCGGCCCAGAAGACATCTCGCATTCGTCATCGTTGACCCAGCGACGCACGTGCGGTGAAAACAAACGCTCGCCTTTGGGGCTGCGTCCCAACCCCGCGTTGAGAAGGCGGCCTTACCGTCGCCATAGACTCATGGTAATGAGCGAAAAGACGGACGACCCGTGGTTTGGGACTCAGGCGTGACGACTTGGATTCCAGCTCGACATGCCGCCCGAGTGAGGGCAGGTAGGGTCCTCGCCAGTCGGCCAAATGGCCTATGCAGGGTCGGACGATCGGTCACGACGAGCGGAGTCGTAGGTCGTGGGGTGTCGTCACGCTCGAGGCTACGACTCCATCGCTCATCGGCACTCGCATTCAGTAGTTCAGCAACTGCATCTGAAAGGCTTCGAGTGCCCGGGATTGCCCTACGGTACCCGCCGTCTGTCCCTCGGAGAACCAGCCCTGCCAGCCTATGTCTGCGACGTGGGCCCGGTACCAACACGTCCATCCGGCAGTCGACGAACTGCAGCGCATCGCTTCCATGCGTCGTCGCTGTCCGGTCGTACCGGCTACACCGTCCCAGCTGACCGCTGGTAGCCAACCACTGCTCTGCACGTGGGCGGCGTAGCTGAGTGCGGGTCTCGTTTCTCCGGGAAGCGTGTCCGACGAGACACGATACGCTTCGATGAATCGCGTCTCTCCGGTCGTACCGGCAGTTTCCCCTGGGCCGAAGACGCCTTGCCAGCCGCGGTCATGTACGTGTGCGCTATAGCGGAGATCTTCCGGTAGGAATGCGCGAAGTTCCTCGGCTGGCGGTTGGACGAGGGCTCCCGATTCGAAGTCGTAAGTTACCTGAAGACGATCGGCATCGTCAGTCCGCCCTTGCGTCGCCAAGTCTTCTTCGATCGCAATGAGCAGATCCTGGTCCAATTGCTCGACGACCGAGCCGTCGACGCTGCGGATATAGAACGGTTCCGTAGTTCGGTCTTGCGCATCACACCCGATCATCAGAAGCGGGATACCAACGATCAGGCACATTTTTGCAAAGTCGAAGGTTGTCGTATTCATCATGGTTTTGGCTTTCGTGCTTTGGTTTTGTCGGCGTCGACGCTGTGAGGGTCTCGGCTTAACCAGGAACAACGGAATCGGGTGGCATTTGAACCACGCGTCGAACCGATTTCGGGCCCGAACCCTCCAACCTAAACGCCCATGCCAGGCTTCGATGCCAGCCATGGCTGCACGGACCTGGTCGTCGCGAAAAACCGCAAGCCTTCGGCACGCCAATCGTTCGGCGCCGACGTCTTCAAACAAGCGTGGTCGGATGGCACGGCAAGCATCCTCCTCTCGTCCAAGGACCTCGTCGCGCGACCGTGGCGACCCAACCACTCGAGGTGGGCGCGTGTTTTCGTGCTCATCAGAACATATGGGCCTTCCCGCGCGAGGTTTTTGCAACGGTACTTCAAACCCGTGCTCGTGATGCATCGGGTTCGCGGTGCCGTCTCGGTAGCACTTCCCGTCCTTCTATATCTCAGGCAGGACAAGCCGAAAGCTGAGCTGCCGGTTCGGCGGCCCGCGAGATGGGGCTTTGCGCTCGTCGTTGGACTTGCGAAGCCATCCGTGTGGTTGTAGTCCAGCGACGACGGCTTCGGCGGTCGTCGCTATCCCTCGAATCCGCATCGCCGAGTACGAACAGTTTGGGCACGTCGTGACATCGAGTAGAAATACCCGTGCCAAAAGCGAAGACCACGGCAGTCGCCGACGCGGTGTCTTCTTGGGTTGCACATCACCCGCGCCGGTCCCCTTTCGATCACCGACTGGGTCGAGCAGCGAGTCGCCATCGAACAGTGCCAATTGGAGCGGAGGGCGAGGCGGCGGCACATAGGGCTTGGGGATGACCTGAGCTCGCAGATGATGATGTGCCGACAAAACTCCGAAGCTTCCTCACGGCCCGTCCGGGCCTGAAGGGCGCAGCAGATGGAACTTCGGTGGCGGTACCAATGCGAGATTCGAAAGTCCGCGTGCGGCGGACGCGACCGAACGTCGAGTTGCGGAACTGACGACGCAGTTGAACGAACTGGACGGTCACCATGACCGCATTGCACGAGGTATTTACGGTCTACTCACGGCGCTCGCAGAACTCTCGAACGATGTATCCACGCGGGATACGCTGCTCCAGCTGCGCGACGAGTTGCTTCCGCTCGGTCTGCGCAAAATCCAAAGAACCTATCTCGAACAGTCCGGCAACCTCCAACGCGTGCACGATCACGTTCTCCCGAGATCCACAGTTCTACTCCAGACCGTGCCCCTTCCCGAAGGGGAACCTTTGGCGGACTTGGTCGCCGGTTGGCCTGAGCTTGGGCCGGAGTTCGATCGCCTCGATTCCTCGAGACGTAGTCTAAGGCGCGAACTCGAAACGATGGTTCCCACCGGAACGCTCATCGATGCTCGGGGCGAATGGATACGGCTCGTCAATGCGATGCTGGCGGGTGCCGACCTCGAACCGCTTTCTCCGGTCGATGAGGCTCGCGTCTTCGATCCCATGCGCGAAGCCGAAGCCAAAAGTAGATCGGTAACTGCCTCCTCTTGCGCCAGGAACCGGTGTCGTCTACCCAACCGGCACCCCGCCGACCACACCTCCAGCGTGAGTGACGTCGCGTTGGACTTCGTCCGTCGAATCTGCTCGAACGGGGTACTCCACGCCATTCGGGTCGACTCAGGGATTCAGGGCAGTGCTCTCAATCCGAAGGCGGTTCGAACCCACCATCATCGCCGTCCCGACCTCGAGGACAAACAACCTTGCCAGCGCGTACCGCCTCACAGTTCCCGCGAATGCCCCGGTGGAGCAGTACTGGTCGGTCACGCTCTACGACCGCGAGAAACACACCATTCTCGACACCTCCCGCGGCAGCCAGTCGTCACAGAACCCCTCCCTGCAAAAGAACCCGGACGGCTCCATCGATCTCTACCTCGGAGTCAAAGCGCCGGCCGGCAAAGAAAGCAACTGGGTGCCGACTGATCCGAGTCGAAAGTTCGAGTTGATGTTTCGGTTCTACGGTCCGACCAAGCCGCTCTTCGAAAAGACCTGGAAGCTGCCGGACGTCGAGCGAATCGCGAAGCCATGAGGCGGTAGGTTTCAGGAAAGTTGCGCAGGGTAGCGCCGTTCATCGGGCCACCGTCGTCGGAGTGTAAGACGAGCCCCTGGGAGATCGCATGAGGTCCAAGTCATTCGTCGAACCATTCTTACTTTCACACTGCGGATGCGTCCCCGAAGCTGGATCCCGAACACGGCCATCTTCAGCCACCTCTGCGCCTCTGTTCGGTACATTGTCTGGTTCCCGAGCTTTCGTTTTGCGTTTTCGCGAACCCGTTTGGATTTTTTGCGCATGGATTTGCGAATCCACAAGATTCACCTTGTTGCCGTGCATACCCCTCATGAGATTTTGGGACACCGCAACGTCGGCCGCCGCATGATGAACGAGGTGACACCGCGACGGTGCCACTTTCCCCGGCGAAGCGCACCTTCGTTCATTGGGTGGTCTCGGAAGGCGACGAAGCGGGGTTACTTGTGGTTGGTTCCGGTGTGTATGTTCGCGCTCGGGGCTGAGTGCGATCAGACGAGTTCGACACGCGATAGCAGCACCTCGCCGAACAGCGACAGCACCTTGCCGAATGGCGGCAGCACCTCGCCGAATGGCAGAGACTTGCCGAATGACAGCACCTCAGCGAATGGCGACAGTACCTCGCCGAACGGCAGCTCGGAGAGCGGGAACGCAATTGGAAGACCCAGCCGAACGGGTGCGAGGTTTTGACGACGCGAGGGTCGTCCTACGGTGTGTCGAGGAAGGTTGCGGAGAGGCTGAAGTCACCGCCGAACACCACGTAGCTTTTCCCGGTCCCTGCGCCTACCGTCGCGGGCGGTTCGGCCGTGGGCGCGCCGACGATGACATCGGCGAAACGATCTCCGTTGACGTCGCCCGCTCCGCTCACCGAAAGGCCCGAGAAATCATCAGAGGCTTCGCCATCTATGGCGAAGCCTCCCGTTCCACTCGCGACCGCAGCGAGCGACACCAAATCTCCGCCAGCTTTGCCGAACACCACGTAGCTCCTCCCTGCGGATGAGCCCGTAGCCGGGTCGGCCTGGAGGGCGCCGACGATGAGATCAGCGAAACCATCTCCGTTGACGTCACCCGCTTCGCTCACCGAACGGCCCGAGTTGTCGTCCGAGGCTTCGCCGTCGATGGCGAAGCCTCCCGTTCCACCCGCGACCACAGCGAGCGACACCGCTTCTCCGCCAGCCTTCCCGAACACCACGTAACTCCTCCCTGCGTAGGAGCGCGCAGCGGGCAGGACCGCCCGGTGGGCACCGACGATGAGGTCGCCTAGGCCATCTCCGTTGACGTCGCCCGCTCCGCTCACCGAACGGCCCGAGTTGTCACCCGAGACTTCACCGTTGATGACGAAGCCTCCCGCTCCACCCGCGACTGAAGGGAGCGACACCGCCTCTCCGCCAGCCTTCCCGAACACCACGTAGCTCCTCCCTGGGGACTCCCGGTAGGCGCCGACGATCAGGTCTGCGAGTCCGTCTCCGTTGACGTCACCCGCTCCGCTCACCGAAAAACCCGCGAAGCCGCCATAGGCCTGGCCGTCGATGACGAAGCCTCCCGTTCCGCCCGCAATTGCAGCGAGCGACACCGCCTCTCCGCCAGGCTTCCCGAACACCACGTAGCTCCTGCCTGCGTCGGTTCGCCTGACTGGGGGGTCGGCCCCGGGCGCGCCGACGATGAGGTCGGCGAGGCCGTCTCCGTTGACGTCGCCCGCTCCGCTCACCGAAATACCCAACAAGTCGCCCGAGGCCTCCCCCTCGATGACGAAGCCTCCCGTTCCGCCCGCAATTGCAGCGAGCGACACCGCCTCTCCGCCAGCCTTGCCGAATACCACGTAGCTCCTGCCTGCATCTGCGCCCGCGGCCGGGTCCGCGTTGTATGCACCGACAAGGAGGTCGGCCAGGCCATCTCCGTTGACGTCACCCGCTCCACTCACTGAAATACCCGAAGAGTCCCCCGAGGTCTGGCCGTCGATGACGAAGCCACCCGTTCCACCCGCGACCGCGTTGAGCGACACCGTCTCTCCGCCGGCCTTCCCGAACACGACGTAGCTGCGCCCCGCATCGGTGGCCACGGTCGGGTCGGGCTCGGCCCCGGGCGCACCGACGATGAGGTCGGCCAGGCCATCTCCGTTGACGTCGCCCGCCCCGCTCACCGAAAAACCCAAGGAATCCCGCGGGACCTGGCCGTCAATGGAAAATCCGCCCGTCCCACCTGCCACGAGGCCGAGCGGGATCGCCTTCGGACGAACCATCACCCGAACCTCTCCGATGGCCGTGCCGCCCCGTTCATCGGACACCTCATATGTGAACGAGTCTTCGCCCCACCACGACGCTGGCGGCGGAGCGTAAGCAAAACTGCCATCGGCCTGGACCTCGACTTCGCCGCCTTCGCGCGTGCTCGAGGGCGCCGATGCGATCACCTGCAACGCATCCCCATCCGGATCGATGTCGTTGCGGAGCAACCCGGCAGCACTCGCGATCGCGAGGGATTCATCCTGGCCGGCAAGGTACGTGTCGGCGAGCGCATGCGGGTCGGCGTTGGGACTCGACGAATCACCGGGGCCGGTTGCACTCCCGCTTTCCATGGGGTCCGCGGAGGTCGAAGCTGTGCCTGCCGTCGCTTCGCCGTCCATCGTACCGAACGACGTCGAGCGCCCAGAAGACTCGTCGGACGTCGAGTCACCCGAGCCCTCCGCCATCGCGACGTCTGACGGATCGAAACAACCCGCGATCATCAAGAGCACACTGGCGACCGCGTGATTGGGCCAGCACGCCCCACGCCACGAAACCGGAGAACGAGTATGGCTCACGCAGCCATCGTGCCAGCCGGTCTCGATGGGGTCAATCGAGTCGATGGGACGACCACGACCGCCCTCGTGCTCATGTCGGACGCAATGTCATCACCATCCGAGTCGATCGCGTGCCGGAAGTCCGGAACCAGAGCGGTCGATCCGAGCCCAGTGACCCGCACCTAGATTGGCCGCTTGCGCGCGGACGCAAGCTCAACGCCAAGAGGTATGGAAGTATCGCCGCCGATCACGTCGAGCACGTTCCCTGCAATGCCGCTGTCGGGCGAATGCGTCGAACGTCACGTCGCCGACGATAGATCTCAGGAAAGTTGCCGCCTGAAGGTTTACCTACATTACTTTGGTTGGGGTATTTTTACCGTCGCTCCGTGGACGGCCATTGAGCCTGACGGTTTCAATCGGTGTCCAGTCACGAGTTGACCCTGACCATCGCTCAGGATCTCGTGATTTGGCTTCCTCGTATAGATAGTGCCGTTGACCGAGAATGTCAACATCGAGTCCCGCATGTCGTTGCGAAGGAGTGACGAATCGGATGCCGCTGTGCTGATGGTCTTCGTTGTACCAATACACGAAGTGCTCGACCCAACGACGCGCATCTCCCAACGATGCGAACGGCACTGATGAGTAGCTCGGTCGATCCTTCGCGGTCCGGAAAAGCACTTCGACGAAGGCATTATCGTCGCTCACACTCGGCCGCGAGAACGTGGCACGACGCCCAGTTTCTGCAGGGTCGCCAACACGGTGGCTCCCTTCTCGTCGCGCAGGATCCGGTAAATCGTCGACTCCGACGCGACATAGATGCCCATGTCGGCGAGCTTCGGCACGGTTTGTTGGGGCGAGAGGTCGACGAACGCGAGCACCGAAGAGGTCTTGGTTCTGGAGCGATGCGGCGTAACACGAAGCCATCGCAGAGGACTCGGTTGCGAGCTCGTTCTCGCCGACACCCAGTTCCTCTCCCCAGCGCTTGTGCAACTTCCAGAGCGCTGCTCGGCCATCCACGCATCCATGAACGTTCCAAGTAGTCATCGCAAAACACTCGATCGTAACCGAGACGGTAACGCATCTCGAACGGGAAACTCAGGACCCACTGTCGGATGGGGGTCTTGGGCACGAGGTGGTCCACGACGTGCGCGGCCGTATCTGCCATGCGTCTTCCTCGGCACGAAGGCAAAATCCTCTGCCCTTACACGAGAACGCGAGCAGACGCGTTGATCGAACCGCAGTCCCTCGCGTTCAGGGCTGCGACCGCGGCAGAAAGATCCGCCCGATCGCTAGTTCCACGGCCTCGAATGGCGGGATACGAGCCGTGGCATGTTCGTCGAAGGATCCTGCATCGACCCACCGGCCGTGTTCGAGAACGAAGGCTTCGAGCGTGCGTGCAGCAGGATCGACGATCCAGTAGTGCTGAATGCCATGTTCGGCGTACAGACGACGTTTCGTCACCCGATCGTGAGCCTCGTTGGACTCGGAGAGGATCTCACACACCCAGTCGGGTGTTACGATCATCGGCCTTACGTCGGGCTCGGGCAACCGAACGCGCTTCCAACCCGCAAGATCAGGACGCACGACGTCGGGACCCAACGCGACATCTACCTCGATGAAGATCCACCATCCACCGGGTCCGCCGAAGCCGTCGTCGTCGTCGAATGGTTTGCCGATGAACGCACTCAGCGATCGCTGCGGCTTCGAATGACGTGGCCGAGGGGCGGGCAGCACGAGAATCTCGCCGGCCAAGAGCTCGGCACGCACGTCTTGGGGGAGCGCGAGAATCTCCGCGTACGTCGCCTGGCGCGTGGCGGGTTGCATCGGCCCGATGAGCGTAACACGCCAGACTCGAGCGTCATCGTCCACCAACCTCACCCACTTCGCCCGTCGCCTCAGCGGCCCCGAAACGCTCCTCAGCAGCTTGCCGTGCTCGATCGCATACACCAGGAACGTGTGGCTGCAGGCGACGAAGGCCTGTTGCTCGGTCTGCGCCAAGCCCTGACAAACCTGATCGACGGCGATGGGCTCCGGCCCGCAACCACGTGGCGCGAACAACCCAAGCCCGACGAAGCCGCCGTCATCGAGTGGTGTACCGCGCTGTTGAGCCAGCTGCAGCGCTCCGCCACGCGAGACGGTCACCTGCGCCGAGCCCTGCACGCGAAAGGTCTCATCGCAGCGCGCGGCACATTCGAGATCTCGGCTGGGGCGCGCGACTACGCACGCCATGGTTTGTTTGCCGAACCGCGGTGTTCCTGTGGCCGATGGCGGCGTTGCTCGGCGCTTGCAGTGTGCCCGATACAGCTTCGGCCTCGTGCCTTGCCCTCGGCCGCGCTAACGGCGTTCGGCCACAGCCGGGCCTCGGATGGGGTCTGCTGTGGACGTAGAGTGGGCACGGGTCAGAGCCTCAAGGACGCCTCCTGGCGGGTCAAACTCGCTCGGTGGCGGCCGCATGGTGGGCGAGCACGTGGAACGGAACGGGGTCGCGTGTGGAGTTCGTCACTCGTCACTGATGATTTGCGGGTCAGCCCCACGCAACGCGAACGCTACGCGGGGGGCCTGTGCCCTGGCGGATCGAAGTAAGCTGGTGATGCTCTCCTGCTCTCCGACGGCCGAAGCTCGAGTCCTGCATGGACCACGTACGGCAGAACTCGTCCAAGCACGCCTATCAGATTGCGAGAATCGAGCGACGAAAAAGTGGAGCGCGCACCTTCACGTAATTGCCCTCGTCATCGACCCCGGGGGTCGGAGGCCAGACACGTTGCCTAATACTACTGCGACGGTTTCCTCGCGCGTCCGAACACCCTTAGCGCGGCCGATGGCGGCATTGCTCGGCGCTCGCAGTATGCCCGATACAGCTTCGGCCTCGCGCCTTGCCCTCGGCCGCGCTAACGGCATTCGGCCACGCGAGGAAACCGTCGCAGTAGTACTAAGCTCGAATGCGCTGCACAACCACCCGCCGCGCGGGGAGGGACGAGCGTGCGTGGTACCGCGCGAAACCTGACCAAAGGAGAACGAACGAAGACTCGTTGGCCCATAACCTGCCCTAGCCTCTCGCGCATTCCTTGGGCTGGTCCGGCGGACGGTTGACACCATCCGAAGAGGCCCTTCAACATCTCGTCGTGGCCCCCGTCGACGTCCTCATCGTCACCGCGCTAAAGGAGGAGCTCGACGCCCTACTCGAAGTCACGACCGGGCTCGTCGAGCCGTGGCGCGACCAACACGGGGGTGATGTTCCCCATCACGTCGCAACCTTCGACGGGGAACATGGGCAGGTTCGCATGGCCGCGGTGCGTTTGACCCGGATGGGGGGAGTCGCAACGGCAATGGCGGCCACGCGCTTGGCCGAATTGCTGACGCCCATTTGTCTCGCCATGTGCGGCGTTTGTGCGGGACATCCGGAGGATACCGACCTAGGCGACGTAATCATTGCGGATCGTGTTTTCCAGCATGACGAGGGAAAGGCGAAAGCAGACACGCTTCAGGGAGACCTCTGGGTACATACGCTGAAGGCGCCCTGGCTCCACGCCGCGCAGGACTTGGTGGGCCCTGCAGAGACGTTCCATGGATACGTAACTGCTGATGACGAAGTTGGGCAATGGTGGTTCGTCGAACAGCTCCTCGCGGGTCGAGATCCGATGCGCTCTGCCGCTCTTCGCCGCTATCTCTCCGATGCTCGGCGGTCAGCCATTCTCCAGACTCTTTGTGACGAGCTTGGCTATGTCTCTTTCGTAGGTGGTGCCTTCAACTTGACAGACATCGGGCGCGACGTAGGCCGCCAGCACCGTGCCTTCCACGGTACTCTTGTCACCCAACGGCCGTACCACGTCCATGTGGGCCCCATCGGCAGCGGTAATGCGGTCATTGCCGATGGCGCGATCTGGAATCGGCTCGCCACGAATCTGGGCATGCGCAAGACCCTGGCGGTGGAAATGGAGGCGGCCTCGGTCGGCCAAGTCGCCCATGAGCGTTCCCTCCCTTTTGTGGTCGCCAAGGGAGTTATGGACCATGCGGATCAGAGCAAGGACGATCGTTTCAAGGCCTTCGCGGCCAAGGCCTCCGCACAGGTGCTGCTGCGGTTGCTGCTGCGGGTGGTGACGACCTCGCCTCATTCCAACCATGGGAAAGGCTCTGCTGACGAGCGGCCACGCACGTCGCCGGCTCGAGCGGACCCCGACCTCGGCTCCTCGAGCCCGTCGGTGCCTCCGCTGCCTGATCTATACGTTGCCCGACCGAGGCTCATCCACGAGTGGATCTCGCTTCCGGCTCGGGTGATTCAAGTCGTAGGTTCCGCGGGGACGGGCAAGACAAAGCTCGCTCTCGAGCTCTGCTGGACTCTTGAGCGCGAGTACCCTGATTACTTCGCGTTTTGGTGCGAGGTGCGTCGGGACTCCACCGTGCAGCAGATCACGGCACCCTTCTTCGAAGCGCTTCGTGGGCGTAGGCCTGGAGCAATCCCCCCAACGGCGACAGCTCCCACGTCGACGACATCACTGGACCGGGTGGCGGATTGGCTGCAAGAATTGTCCGACCCCACCTTGGTCGTACTCGACATCCGTGACGGACGTGTCGAGGGCCCCCTCGCTCGCGACCTCGCGGACCTCGTGCGCATGCTTGAAGGTCGGGGTCCGCAATGGTTCATCTTCGCACAACACGAGGTTTTTGACGTCCTGACGGAGCTGGAGCGGCGCCTGTTGAAAGTCGAGCGGGTTGCTCCGCCTGGGCTCTCCCGTGACGAGGTGCTTGCGTTGGGGAGTCGGTTCGGCTTCGTCGAAGTAACCTCACTCGGCGAGGTGTTCGATAGGCTAAGTGCGGGGCGCGACTCGGGATTACCACCCCACGTTGTGGCCTCGTTGATGCGTCTGGCCAGCGTCGACGAGATGCTCCACATTGCGGCAAACGATGCGCGAGAGTTCGCAGCAAAAGCTGATCGGGCCGTGTTCGAGCAGCTAGCTCCGGACGTCAAGCGTTGCGCCGCTGTGTTGCTGTCCTTTTCCGTTCCTTTCGTACCTCGCGAGGTGTCTCAGTTGTTCCCCGAGCTTCGCATCGTCGCTACGGCACGGATCCTCGAGGAGAAAGGGCTGTTGTTGCGGTTCGGAGAAGACCGCCGGGAATTTCACGAGACCGTGCGTCGTGCGCTCCTAGCGGAGTGTGCTCCCGGCGATGTGAAAATCGCTCATACGGTGATCGCCGAAAACAGCGAGCGCCAGGGGCACGCAACGGTCGCCGTACACCACTACTTCGAGTCTGGCGACTTCGCCCGGGCCGACCACCTGGCCCGTGACGCCTTCCTATCGTTGGACGGACCCCACGGGCTCCTGTCCTACGTGTTGGAGCGAGACCTGGTGGGGGAAGACGAACTGCTCCACCGGATTGCATCCGACATAAGCTCGGATTCCTTCCGGTTCTTCCTCGCGCTAAAACGTCGGCCATCGACCCGCGTCGCACGACGATTGTTGGAGATCCTACCGCGCGAGCCCCCAACTGCGAGTGACCGATGGCAGTGGCAGCTCTTCCTCTACGAGACGGCACTACACTGCGATGCTGCGGTATTCTTCCAGCTTCTCTCCCACGCCGAGAAGGAGTCGACAGACACGAAAGAAGAGTCGCGGCTTTCTTCGCTTCGGTTAGCATGCCATAGGATTGCGTTCGTACCCCCGCCCGAGTTTGATCAGGCGTTCGATTCGGCAAGCTCCGACCGCAAAAAGAAATACCTGCCATTGATGCTGCTGCGACCGGATCGCCAGCGGCTACGACGCGCGGTCGAGTTCGTGAGCAAGGAGGGTTGTGTGCTGAGTACGCAGCAATTCTCCGATTTTCACCTCGATCTCTCAAGCGATGCGCTGGTCGAGGACTTCCTCGATGTGCTCCCTCGAGTGGACCTGCAACAGATACTCGTGAACCGAGACATGGGTTTTAGTTCGCTGTCGTCGTTCGTCTGGAACAGTCGCGCAAGGCTGGGACCCGCATGTCGCGCTCGACTACGGAACCCGGATATCGCACCCGAGACGAGGGAGCGGGCGTTGACAGCTCTGCTATTTTTCGGTGATCCCGAAGTCGTCACTCTTGCTTCCGAGTGGCGCGATTCGGAAGGGACATTGGGAGCGCTGGCCTCTCTCGCCGCGGCCCACCTCGGGCTTGGGGATGAGCTCGGTCACTATCGGTCGCGGGCGCTCGACGGCTCGCTTCCGCCCGAACAAAGACTTGTAGCGATCACGGGTTTCTCTCTACTCGGTGGTGACTTTGGCGAGCTCGATCTGGTGCTCCAGGGCCGAGAGGATGGCGGCGAAAAGGCGATGCGTTCCCTGCTGCAGCTGTTGAGTGCAGGGTTTCGGCCGTCGGTCTCACTGGCGCGCGCGCTCGCTCGACTTGCGATGAACGGGGAAACGTCCGAGTCCGATGACATGCGTCTGGCTCCGGCGGTGTTCCGCCTCGAGGAACTCGCAGCGGACGAGCAACGAGGGGAGGTAGCCGGTCTACTAGTTACGATGCTCGGGTCTCCGAACGCACCAGTGCGTTCGGTTGCGTGCACGGTCCTACGACGTTTTCGGACGCCCGAAGCGGTCGAGGCACTCGTTCGCTATGGCTGCGCGGAGAGTAGTCACGAAGCCCAAACTCATGCGTTTGTAGCAGCGATGGCGAGCCACCCGATCGAGCTCGAGCAGCTCCAAAGGCTCACGGGCGAGCCCATGTGGCGCGCGCTCCTGATCGGCCGACTTCGAGCCAGGGAAGGCGTCCCTTGGCTGGTGATGTTGGCCACGGACTCGAACGAGGGGTGGCAGCGCCGCCGAGCTGCCCTTTTGGCACTGAGCCGATTCCCTTCCGAGGTCGCGACACTCCGTACCGCAACCGACTCGCTGATCACCGAACCAGGCGTGCTTTCCAAGATTGACGACACCCATGGCACGGCGCATTTCTTCTTCAAGGACGTCATCGATCGCTCGTTGGAGTGGTTCGTCGCGTTATTTATGCGAGGACGGAAGGACTTCGTCGAGGGCCTCGGCAACGAGTACGATGAGCATGCTCCCGTTCCAGTGGGGTGCAGCCGCATGCCCATCGGGCGCGAGTGTGCGGAGGCGCTCTGGGAGTTCCTCGAGGAACAGAGGCAGGGCAGCCCGCTCACGGCTGCTCACGTGGATCGTCTGACGAACAGCCTAGCCTTGCCGCTGGTCCAGGGATCCCTCGTCCTATGTGCCCGCCGAATGGGCGCAGCGGATTGGCTCGAGGCGATAGCGATGCGGGCCGAGTCCCGGTGGCTGACCTTCGTTGCGCTTTGTCGTCGTCTCCTGCTCCCTAACGAAATGGATCCGGAATGGTGCCAAGCCGTACTCGACAAGCCGATACACGAGGACTTCCAGGCCTCTCTGTTCGTCAAGCGCGTCATCGACGAGGACATCGAGAGCCGGGGCCGGCGAGCAGAAGCAACGCTGGCCCCGCCCGCGGCGCCTCGGCAGCGCTCCGGGAAGCGCATCCAAACCCTGGGGCTTGGGGAAGCGTTGGCGCTCATCGACGGCTCGGGGAAGGGACCCGGGCGTGGGCTTGGGTTGGCCCTCGTCCTCGACGACGCCGAGCAATTGCGCCGCCTAGTCGCGCTCCTCGCTCCAGAAAACGATCAGGTGTTGCGCGTCGTCGCTAGTGAAGCTCCCGTAAAGGGGGCCTACCTATCGGGGCCTGTGCTCATAGTCCAAGGGTCGAGCGTTCGCCGCATCGATGCTAACTCGGCCGTTCGATCGCGATTGAGGGCGGCCGTAATTGCAGCGAACCGTTGGGGGGTCGAGGTCCCCTGGGCCAATTACGCTCGTGCGGAGCAAGGAATCCTTCAGGGTCTGATCGATGGCCTCTCGGTGTGCGAGAACCCCGAGCACGTGACCCGGGTGCTCCAAGACCACGAGGAACTCTGGGCCCAACGACTGCGGGACAAGGATATATTCTGGGGCCTGGCGGAGGTGGTAGGACCTTCGATTGTCCCGATGCTCGCGCGTTACGCTAATGTCGGCGATGCGGAACGCTTGGCTGGTTTGAGTCGATTCGTGGGCTCGTTGGACTTCCCCGAGGTGGTGCCGCTCCTCGGCCGGATCCTCGAGCGACTGGTCGCGGCGACGTCTCACACGGAACTAGAGGGAGGAAGCATCCGCTTTGGTTCGACGATGTCGATGTCACTTGGGGGGATCCTGCGGTCTAGGAGGTTGCCCGAGGTTCCCAACGTCAGCGCACTGTTGGGCCGACTGACCCGAGTCGTCATCCACCCGTGGGACCGAGACGAACTTGCGAAGGCGATGGCATCCATCCCCGAATCGTATGTAGACGTTGAGGCAATGCTCCTTAAGGAGGATGGCTACGTCCATATGCATCGCGACGCGGTCGAAAAACTCGACGAGATCGCCGATCACCTGTTCTCACTCTCCCGGCCATGTATCCGCTGTATAGACCCCGTAGTGGGATCTGAGCGAATCGGTGTCAGAGTGTCGATGTGACCGACGCGACGCGTTCAGCTCGAGGTTGGCTGCTCCGGCGGTGGCGGGATTTTGAGCCATCCGAT
>Ga0315912_10002026_pt1 | contig 22660 bp, 19 predicted proteins | sample VfabasoilMG_FD_204469 | JGI IMG/M metagenome (GOLD analysis project Ga0315912, IMG submission 204469) | Garden soil microbial communities collected in Santa Monica, California, United States - V. faba soil | ecosystem: Environmental > Terrestrial > Soil > Garden | place: USA: California...
ACTGAAGTTGCAGGTAAATTGAAAGCCACCACCGATGACGAAAAGAAATTTTTCTATTGGGATCATATTGAAGATAATACCGATGGCACTGCTATGATACTGGTGGGTGAGCGGGCAAAAATTGGAGGAAAAGGTGCCGAAGCTTTTTCTCACATGATGAGTTATCATTTTTTAAAATACGATGTGAACCTGAAAAAACTGGCTGATGTGACAGTCAATTTTGAATATCCAAACGCTTTAGTTTATACCATCGGTCAGCCACAATTGGAAGATGAAACCAAAACAGATTACATAGCGATTTTTGCCGCGCACAAAGCAAAACGTTACGCAGGCCCGAAAATCTGGGGACCCGATGCCACGGAATATACCTATGTGCGAGTAAGTTATGATGGCAAGCTACTCGATAAAATTACTTTCAACGTGCCAAACAGCATTTGGCGCATTGATGAAACGCTGTTTGGTCCGGATGGTGAGGTGTATTTGTTTGGCCCGGCAGGAGACGGCAAGGAGGAATTCTTTCAAAGTCGTGCAGAATACCAGGATGAAAAAACCAAATGGCCCAATTTCCAGATGGCTAAATTTCAACAGGGCAAATCTCAATTTGTTTCTACCAACAGTATGGAAGATTTCAAATCAAAACTAAGGGCGCAGCCCGATGGAAAAAAAGGCGAGTCTTATTCTGGCCGCAGGATAAAATTCTCCGGCTCCGGAGTTAATCCTGTCACAAAAGAAATATTGGTTGGTGGTCAGAACTTCAGCCTGATGCGCAATGCTAAAGGGCAAGTGATTGGGCGTGGCTACGAGGATATGGTACTTTTCCACTTCGACCAGAATGGAAAACTAATATCACAGTTCGTGATGAATAAAAAAGATAAATCCACCGGACTCAATGAGCACATGTTTGAGCATTCAAGCGATGGAAAAATTCTGTACTGGTCATTCTTTGATAACGTGGACACCAAACCGGTACGTGAGTTGGATGTGACTATTGAAAAAGTTCTAGCCATGCCTAAAATGGCTAAGATAAACCTGGTGGATGGATCGTTCGCGAAATTCTCTGAGTATGGAAACAAAGAAAACTTTGTGCACTATGGTGGCATATTGAACTACTTGAAATTTACTAACACCAATCAAGTGAACTACCTGGGTGAGAATAAAAAGGGTAACAGTCTTTGGTTTGTGCGCGTGAACTTAGACAAGTAAAAATATTCAAGCCTGGGCTTGAAGGCTATAACTATTATGTTGGCTTTTCCATAAACTGTGACCCGCGTTAAAAACCGGGTCACATTTATTTTTAAACGCATTAATCATGAAGAAATTCGTCATAACTCTGCTCTTGATATCCGCCATTGGTCAGGCGTTCGCCCAATCCAGCGGACAGGAAATATTTTATTCGCAACAGGTTGAGAAAGCAGACAAACTGGCCACGGCCGGCAACTACACTGAATCTGTTAAACTTACTCAACAGGTGCTGGACGTTTTCCCCGACCACCTTGGAGCAAACACCATACAAGCCTTCAGCCAGATCAACCTTGGTATTTTACAAGAGGCAAAAACCAGGATCGCAATCGGGTTGCAGGTAGACCCGACATTTTATGGTTTACACTATTGTGTCGCTTATCTGCAAACTGCTGAAGGCAATCCCACTAAGGCTAAGGAAGCGCTAACACTGGCTATTCAATATAGCCCTGTTCAATTGAACATGACCGAATTGAAATCTGAATTTGAAACGGTGGGAAAAAATATTGCCCAGCCCGAGGCCATGAAAAATTTATTCGATTGGTATCAGCAATCCGCTAGTTCAATAAAAAAGGTAAATACACTAACTGAAAGCTGGAACTTAATTTCTTCCATTTCCACGGGTGCTGATGATGTTAAAAAAGAAACCAATCGGCTGGCGAATGAGTGGGCGCAGGCAAACCGAAACGATTTGGTTCTGGCCATCTTCTATTACGGTTCCTTGCATCTCAACAATTCCGGATTTCCAAGCGAAGCGCTGGAGTTGGCGATGGCCGGTTATTCCCACTATAAGAAAAATGGATTTGATGACAATCATTACCAGGCAGCCCGTTTGCTGGCGCACTTGATGCAACTGAATATCAACAAGCTTGATTACGATGGTGCACTTGCTTACCAAGCCGATGCCGAGTTGCACAATGGTAAATCAGGCATTGCCACATATGATGTTCTCACAACCGTGCTCACGGCTAACGCCACTGCCAACAGCATTAAAGGAAAAGTGGAAGAGAATCAGGAGAAAGCACGCAAACTGGCAATCGAGGCTTACAACCGGGCAAAGGCCAACCGATATGGTTTTGGAATGGCGCTGGCAAGCAATGCCATTGTGATCACCCATGACGATGCTAAAAATGCGGCAACTGGTGTGCAGTATGGCGAGTATGGTCATCAACTGGCACGTGATCTCAACCTGGACATCAAAGAAACAATTGCATCCAACCTGGCTTTCTGCTACTATGGTTTGGGCACTTCCGAAAGCAAGCAGCAAGCTTATAATCTTTACAGGAAACAGGCCGAAAAGGCATTGCAAAATGGCAATTGGGAAGCCGCTGCCACAGACATGAATAATTTGGGTATGCTGGTAATGTTTGCAGAAAATTGGGAAAATGCTGCTGCTCTGTTTGAAGAAGTAGTGAAGTTGGAAGGCTATAGTCCCAAGTATTCCAACTACCGCGACCGGCTTACATTTTATAAACGACAGGTAGCTGCGTATCAGAATTTAATAAAGTGTTACGCCCATTTGGGCAATGCTGAAAAAGCTTTTCAGGCTATGGAAGCCAGCCGCTCAAGGGTATTGCTCGAACGGTTGGGCCAGAAAAATTATAAACCAGTTTCCCTTGCCGACCTTCAAAACCTGTTAAAGCCAGACGAAGCATGCATCATGTATTCGCTCACGGCTGGTCATGAAATTATTATTCTTACTGTATCGAAAAAATATGCTCAGGTTCTTTTCCATGAAGATCCGCGCTTCATTGGCGATTTAAAAGACAAGTACTGGAACAAAGGGCAACAGGAGCCTGTGGCAACCAGACGGGATGAAGCCAATCTGAATAAATTTGTGATGACCACATTGCGAAGCCAGGTAAACGTGGCGCGCGATAACTACGATAAAATTGCTATGGCCCCAAAATCAGATTTGGACAAAGCCTATCAGCAAACCAATCGTTTTCTCACGCTTGAACAATTTATTAATGAGCCAAAGGCTATAATAACATTGGAAGATTATCTGTACCGCTTTCAGAAATATCTTATTGTTCCCATTTCCAATCGCCTTACCGGGATAAAAAATTTGATTATCGCCCCCGATGACGTTTTCAATTTTATTCCGTTTGAAGCTTTGCGTGCTTTCGATGGAAAGTACATGGTAGAAAAATACAACTTCAGATATATTCATTCGGCCAGCGTGCTTATGCATTTGCAACAGCGCAGCTATACCACCTCACGCAAACCGCTTTTAGCTATGGGTGGCGCCACTTACGAGCAAATGAGCCAGGCTCCGGCACAAAGCCACACCGATTCAGAAATGAATTTATTGGAAACAGAAGTGTATGAAAACATCAAAACCGGAAAATCGCAACGCAAGGCGTATGCAACATTGCTCGGACAGGGCCCGATGAACTATCTGAAAGGGTCCCTGGAAGAAGTAAAAAATATTTCCAAAAGCATACCAGGAGCAGAAACATACACAGGCACCGACATGACCGAAAACCGCATTAAAGAAATGTCGAAAGGAGGGCAATTAAAAAATTATAAAATTTTGCACCTGGCTACACACGGATTCGTTGTGCCCGAAATCCCTGACTTATCTGGCTTGGCCATGACAATTTTTAAAAGCGAACAAGGCGGTGAAGACGGTTACCTTACTTCGCCCGAAATTGCCAGCCTAGAACTCAATGCAGATCTTACCGTTCTCTCCGCCTGTGAAACGGCCCAGGGAAAATTTTTTGCAGGTGAAGGAGTAACAGGCATTACGCAATCGCTGATGGTGGCTGGCAGCAATGCCGCATTGGTTTCGTTATGGAAAGTGAACGATGAGGCCACCATGATTTTTATGAGCAACTTCTACAAGGAAGTAGCCAAAGGCAAACCTTATGTGCAGATTGTGAACGACCTTAAAAAGAAATTCATCAAGGGAGATTTCGGGAAAGAATTTCAGCACCCTAACTTTTGGGCTCCGTTTATTTATTATGGACAATGAGAAATTGATGGAGGCATTGAATGCCTACCTTACCAGGAAACGAAGACTGGCAAATATTTACGCCACCATTTGCGGAGTTTGGTTTTGCCTGGCTGGTTGGATATGGGTTGAGTGGCTCAATGTGTATTTTGTTTTTCCTTTTGCGGCAGGAGGATTTTATTGGTGGAACCTCGGCAAAAAATCAGAAAAGAAAACATTGAACAAAATTGCTGGCTTCCTTCTTTTTACCGGCTTAGCCCTTTCTATTTTGTCGTTGCCGTTCGCCTTCGGATAAGAATTTTTACGGATTCGGCTGCCGCTCTATCTTCACAATCAGGTATTTCGTATCGCCCCGCCACGGAAAGGTCATGAACTTTTCCACATAATGAAGGCTAACACGCTCACCCGAAAGAGAAGCTTCTTCCAATGTTTTAATAATTTCTGTTTCGGAGGTTGTTACGCTGAAATCAAAAGTCTCAGCCACCATGTTTTGACTGCGACTGGCGCCAAACGTGAGCAGATTCAACTGCCCTTCATATGTTTTAAAGAGAAATCCTTTCTTGCTTACTTTAACAACAACACCCGAACGAACACCTTGGCTGTAATTGCCAAAGTAAAAATAGCCCAAGGCTGCAAAGCCAAGCAAAAAGGCGACAAGGATAATTCGTTTAACAATTTTCATTTCTGATTGCGGTTTGATTGCGCCACTAATTTAGCTTTTCTCTTTAACCTGAAATACATTATGCCTGAAATGATGATAACGATTAGTGAAATAAACTGCGAATAGCTGAGCCAGCCGGGAATGATGTAACCCCTTGCCTCATCGCCCCTAAATAATTCAAGTACAGCACGACCAAGGGCATACGCCATCAGGTACAATAAAAATAATTGACCTTCAAACTGTTTGCGCTCGCGAATAACCCACAACACTCCAAACAATAGAAAAATAAAACCAGACTCATACAATTGAACAGGATGCAGGCTTTGCCCCAGCGGAGCCTGGCATTTTTCATGCGAATAAATTACGCCAAGAAAAAAATCGGTGTGCGTGCCATAGCAACAACCCGCATTGAAACATCCAATGCGCCCAAACCCATGAACCAAACAAGATACCATGCCCATAATATCGAGCATACCCAAAACCGGCAGTTTATTTTTCCGGAAAAACAGCAACATGGCCGGTATGCAAAACAAAAGCGATCCATAAAAAACAAATCCGCTTCCGGTAAAAAGCTGGCCCACGTGTTTTAAATAATATGCCGGGGACTCCAGGAAGAAAAAAAATTTTCCACCCACTACAGCAGATACCACGAGGACAATAAATAATGTATTGGCTTTATCGAAGCTCAACCCGAATTGCTTTTTCCCCTGCCAAACCAAGAAAGTAAAACCCAGCGTAGCGCCAACGGCAATACAAAAACCATAGGTGTAGATGGTGAAAGAGCCGAATTCAAAGAGTATGGGGTGCATTTTTTAAAGTGTGCAGCAGAGCCGGTAAAAATTCAGGCAATGATACTTATTGAAATCCAAAGATTATGCTTTGCAGACATACGATTAACAATTTACTTTTAACGGTTAACTAATTGAATAATGCCCTTCGAGCCCTCCATATCTTTTATTGGCGCTGGTAATCTGGCGTGGCACCTTGCCCCAGCCTTCGACAATTCCAGCTATGCGGTAAAGGAAGTTTTTAGTCAAACGACTGAGCATGCAGAAAAACTCGCCCAACAACTTTACCGGGCCGAAATAAAAGACTCGCTCGACTTTTCAGACAGCGATTCGAGGATTTTTATTATTGCCGTTTCCGACCATGTTATAAAACAGGTAGCCCAGGAAATTATTTTACCGGATAACTCCCTGCTGATTCACACTTCCGGAAGCATTTCAATTGACGAATTGAACTATGCGGCAGCGGCAGCTTCAGGTGTTTTTTATCCACTTCAATCTTTTTCCAAAAACCGGAAAGCGGATTTTAAAGGGCTACCCATTTTTGTTGAAGCCAGCGAACCGGATGCAGAAGAATTGCTCTTTGAAATGGGAAGGGCGCTGGGAGGGAATATTCAAAAGATGGGCAGCGAGAAACGGGCAGCGTTGCACCTCGCAGCGGTTTTTGCTTCCAATTTTTCCAACCACATGATTACGGTAGCCAACCAGTTGACTGAATTGCACGACATTCAATTCGATTGGCTGAAGCCGCTGATACGCGAAACCCTGGAAAAAAGTCTTTCACTCGGACCCATGCAAGCTCAAACCGGTCCGGCCAGGCGAGGCGATCTGGAAATTTTAGATAAACATTTAGAATTATTAAAAGATAATGAAGGGCTTGCTGAAGTTTATCAATTAATCAGTCAGCATATTATAGATACGCACCAACCCGATTGATCGCATTCGCTTCTAATATTTTTCCAAACGGTTTGACGATAACCACATTTTGATTTTTCTTTGGCATTATAAACAATTCAAACATGCGCTACTTAACCATTTTTTGTTTTCTACCTGTTGTCGCTTTATTCTCACAAAATATTAATCAAGATTCGCTTGCAAAGGCCACAGAGCTTTGGGAGCCAAGGCCTCCCAAGGTTACACCCGGCACAAACTATGGAGAAGCGCCAAGCGATGCCATTATTTTATTCAACGGAAAAGATCTAAGTGAGTGGGCTTCCCTGGATGGCACACCAGCCAATTGGACAGTGAGTGATGGAAATTTCACCGTGTTAAAAGGAAAGGATAATAATATTCAAACCAAAAAAAAATTTGGCGACATTCAGTTGCACATAGAATGGCGGTCACCTTCAATAATTGTTGGTGAGGGCCAGGGCCGCGGAAATAGCGGCATATTTCTCCAGGAGCAATATGAGGTGCAGGTGTTGGATAGTTATGAAAGTAGAACCTATTCTAATGGTCAGGCTGGTTCCATTTATAAACAATCCATCCCTTTGGTTAATCCCACACGAAAGCCGGGCGAGTGGCAATCGTACGACATAATTTATACGGCTCCGCGTTTTTCAGAAAACGGTCGGGTAATCATCCCTGCTTACGTTACTGTAATTCTCAATGGTGTAGTTGTTCAAAACCATACCCAAATACAGGGAGCAACTAATTACAAAGGTTACCCGCGCTACACTCCCCACGGAAAAGCTTCCATTCGGCTGCAAGACCACGGCAACCCCGTGAGTTACAGAAATATTTGGGTGAGGGAATTTTAATTTGATAATTATCCGGTTATGAATAAAATTAAATCATCCCTTCTTGCTTTCGGCCTGATCATTATCCTCTCTGGCGCATCCAGAAAAAATATTGAGGCATCGGAAACATTACCAGCTTCTGCTCTCCATGTTTATGGAAGGTACTTGCTTAATGATCAAAAGCATATTGAACTGATCAGTTCTGCCTCGCACATTGGTTTTACTTTTAAAGGGAAAGAGTGCCAGGTGTATGCTTACATAAACGATCCCAACGGCCACAACTATTTACAATATGAGATAGATGACGTTTACCAAAAACGAATAAAAATTTCAGGAAAGGAAAAACAACCTTTCGTCATTCAGACATCAACCAATAAAGTTCATACGGTGTGGATTTACAAAGCAACGGAAGCACATACCGGCCCAATATTCCTGGAAAAAATTATGGGCACACAAGTGAAGGCGATAAAAAAACAGCCGGCCCCGCTTATTGAATTTATAGGGAACAGTATCACTTGTGGAGCGGCAGCCGATCCATCAGAAGTGCCCTGCGGAGCAGGTGTATATCACGATCAGCACAATGCTTATTTTGCCTATGGCCCCAGGGTGGCACGCGAATTAAAAACGGATTTTATTTTAAGCAGCGTGAGCGGTATCGGCATCTATCGAAATTGGAACAGCAATGGCCCTACTATGCCACAGGTTTACGAGAAGGCAGATTTTCAATATGATGGCCAGCGGCTTTGGGATTTCACAAATTCAAAACCGGTTATTGTGAGCATAGCTTTAGGCACCAACGACTTCGCCAATGGCGATGGCAAACAGGAAAGATTGCCGTTCGATAGTGCCGCGTATGTCAGTGGGTATATTAAGTTTGTTCAACTGGTAAAGTCCAAGTACCCACAGGCGCAAATAGCTTTGTTGAGTAGCCCAATGATAAACGGAAGCAATAGGATTAAGCTTCAAAATTGCATTACCGCTGTGAAAGAAAATATTAATTCCCTATTTCCAAAAGATAAGCCAGTGGCCGTTTTCTTTTTCGAGCCTATGCAAGCTAAAGGTTGCACAGGCCATCCGAACGTTGAAGATCATGCCATTATGGCCAAACAGGTAAGCGGATTCTATAAGGGGTTGCTCTGAATATTTTTTTGACTTCATCGTGAGTGCAAAAGCAGTGGCGGATTTAGGAGGGCTTGAAAATGGAGCGCAGGGAAATGTCAAGCCCGACCTGCACGTCACTGTCCCACGACAGTAAGCGTTGTTTGAAAACTAAAATTACAAATTTACACTGAGCCCCGCCATTGATTATGCACATTGTTGTGCGTTCGTGCGCTACCAACTCGCTCGTCTTACTATTATTGTTTTTTTGTCCGACATGAAACCAACATAGTATATAGTCGCATTGCTGTTTTCTACCCAATATTCAAAGTCAATTGTTTTGTCCTTATACATGTTTAAGATGTCTTCAATTTCAAATGGGTCAAACTTGTTTGCTTGTCTTATTAATCCTTTTTCCTCCAACTTGTCGGGCAGTGCCTTATAAAAATCTGTATCAACTTTCACGACAATAGCTGATTGATAGTCTCCGTGAATGTTGGGGTAACTCGCAATTTTATAGAGTATGTCACCAGTTTCTGGAAATTCTGTCCCTGTGACCTCAACAAAGTCGTCCTTGTAGAAACTGTCTGTTGGGTAAAAAGCTGTATAAACAAAATAGCAAAGAGTCAGAACTGGCAAAAGTGAAATAAGTCTTAATCTTTTGTCAAACCCCGCTTTCTTTATTAGCCAATAAGTCAATAGAGAAAGTCCAACTGGAATTCCAACTATCAGTAAAATCGCAATTATAAAAAATGGGTCCATACTTTATCGTATACCGCGCATGACGCACAACTGTTAGATAGACTTTTCAGCGCGGATGCTCAACCTCATTCATCCGATTCCAATTCCTTTAAAGCCATCCACGCCATTAAACCGGGCCCGGTTTTTAATGCATCCTCATCGATGTCAAACGTGGGCGTGTGTACATAGGATGTGATATTTCGCTTTTCATTTCGTGTGCCCAGTCGGTAAAATGATGCCGGGATTACATGGGAGTAGTGTGCGAAATCTTCAGAGCCTAAAGTAAGATCAATATCTACCACATTTTCAATTCCAAGATATTCGTTGGCAGCTTCTCTTATTCTTTTGGTAAGGCCAACATCATTTTTTAAAAAAGGATAACCCCGTGAAATAGTTACTTCACATTGGCCGCCCATTCCTTCTGCAATGTTTTTGGCCATGAGTTCAATTTTCTTTAGTCCTGTTTCGCGCCATTCTTCATTGAGGGCGCGAAATGTGCCGGCAATTTTCACTTCATCGGGAATAATATTGGTAGCACCTTCCCCTGTTATTTTTCCAAAAGAAAGTACAGTGGGTTGTTTAGGGCTGGCATTTCGACTGATTATTTGCTGCAACGCAATAATAATGTGCGATGCGATCAACACAGGGTCGATGGCTAAATCTGGCGTGGAGGCGTGGCCACCCTTACCAATCACCCGTAAATAAATTTCATCGGAGCTGGCCATATACATGCCACCACGAAAACCAACCTTGCCCACGTCTACCAGCGGCATTACATGCTGCCCAATTATCACAGAAGGCTTTGGGTTATCCAGCACTCCTTCTTTAATCATGATGGAAGCACCTCCGGGGTTTTTCTCCTCGCCTGGTTGAAAAATAAGTTTTACCGTGCCTTCAAATTTTTCTTTTAGCTGTTGCAAAATCCATGATGTGGCCAGTAAAGATGCCGTGTGCACATCATGGCCACAGGCATGCATCACGCCTTCATTCATGGATTTATAGGGAACATTATTAGCTTCTTTAATGGGCAACGCATCCATATCCGCACGGAGGGCAACCACTTTTTTGTCGGGGTTGTTGCCACGGATTAAACCGACTATTCCGGTTTGAGCCATGCGGGCAGAACTGATGCCGAAGCGGGCCAGCTTTCTGGATACAAACTCGGAAGTTTGCAATTCCTTAAACGATAACTCCGGATTGGCATGAAGATGCCTTCGGTAGGTGACGGTTTCCGGCCAGTGTTTTTCTGAAAGGGCTTTTATCTCTTGAAGTAGGGACATGATGGCAAAGATACAATCTCAAGCCAAATCATGTCAGTCGAATGAAAGTTTACTCATCTTTTCAGAAAAAATGTTGCCCGTTCATCTTGTGCCGAGGATTCAATGGCTTAAAAGGTGCTATCCAAAAATTATTGAGTAGCATGAGTCGGTTATAAAACTTTCTTATCCGATTTTTTTAAAATTAAATCCTGCAACCAACTTTCTACCTGCAAGCATTCCACGGGATTTAGGGCTGTAATGGATAACGTTATAGGCTGGTTTTGCCCCGTAAAAACATCTTTTAATGCTGTGAGCGGGTTCTCTTTTGTTTTTTGCAAATGGTTGACATCTTCTTTCGTCATTACCGTTAACGTTGAATTTAATGTTGGCTTGGAGGAATTGAAAGAATAAACTATCCGGTCGACCGTTTCGATTGGCAATGCTTTATGGTTTTTCATCGCGCCACCCGTTTTAGAAAATTCGTAATATTCAAATTGAGTTTTGCTTACCGCCAAGGCATAGCGGGTAGATGCATCCTTCAATAATTTTTTTACTATCGAAAACATCACAAAAAAATAAATTAGCAGAATAAAACCACCCACGACATACATAAAGTAGTCGATGCCGCTGTCAGCGCTCATGGAAAAGACAGTGCCGATGATGCTAAAGAAAACGATGGTGAATACAACGAGAAATACGGGCATTAAAAAAGAAACTTTGTTTTGCCAATGAAGCATGGTTTTGTCCGCACCGTCTTGCCTGGAAATTTTGGTGGTTAGTTTCGCTGGAGCGGAAATAGTAAAAGGTTTATCTAAAGGAACCTGCGAGCGAAAGATGGCTACAGCTGCCTCGGCTTTGTCTTGCGAATTTAACGTTGTTAAAAACCATTCTCCTCCATCTTTCTTTTTTAAAAAAACATGGTAGGTATAGTAAGTGGTGTTGGTTTGGCTGGACGTACTCGAAGAGGAGCTTTGCCGTTCAATGGAGAAATCAAATCCTTCAACTTCATCGTAGCGAATGTACCCAGTTTCATTGCCACCTTTCATCATTTCAATAATTATTGCGCCCTGGTTATGATCGAACGTGATTTGTTCAGGCACCGTGTTACGCGATTGCGTGGGCAAGTAAAGGCCCGCGGCAATGGCCACACATCCGAAAAAAGGAAATAAAATACGGAAGAGAATAAATGGCACTTCCCAGGTATCCATAAAAATATTAAGGCCAACACCAATGAGCAGGAAGAAACTACCGACTACCACAAATAAACGGGAAGAGAAACCGGAGGAATCGCGCTCTAAGGCGAGTTTTTGGGAATCGAAAGTGGTAATGTGATAAGCCATACGATTGCAGATTAGCAGGTAATCTACCTCATGTGGCTAGTGGAATCAATACCGGGAGCTACGTATTTTACTTATTGAACAAACGTTCAACTAATTTTTATCGGCAACTCCCTCATCCGTTTCCCGGTGGCAGCGAAGATGGCGTTGGCCAATGCTGGCGCCACGGGCGGCACGGGTGGCTCGCCTGCTCCTGTTGGTTTTTCATCGCTTTCCACCAAGTGAACAAAAATTTGTGTGGGTGCATCGCTCATGCGCGAAACACCATACTTATCAAAATTAGTTTCCTGGCTGCGGCCATCTTTAAAGGTAATGCTGCCCTTCAATGCCCCGCTTAAGGCGAACACGGCTCCACCTTCAAATTGATTGATCACCGAATTGCGATTCACAACCAAGCCACAATCCACCGCATAATGTAATTCGGGGATGGTAATTTTTCCGGTATCATCAACCACCACATGCACAACGCAAGCCACGCAGGTGATAAAACTTTTATGGGCGCAAATACCCATGCCGTGACCTTTGGGCAATTCCTTTCCCCAGCCTGATTTATCGCGCGCCAACTCAATCACATTGCGCAACCGCTGGGTATTCCATGGAAACATGTCCAGCGACTCACCATAGTTTTCATACTTATCCGTGATCAATTGATCAAACTTAATATTTCTGTCTGGGCCAAGAAGTTCCAGCAAATTAGCCACCGGGTCAACTCCACGGTAGCTGGCTATTTCATCCAGCATACTCCCTGTTGCAAAAGCATGTTGAATGTTGGACACGGAACGCAACCAGCCAATTCGGGTTTTGGCAATCGCCTCATGCGACTCGCATTGGATGTTTGGAATTTCATAAGGAAAATCAACCATGCCTAACTGCAGCTCTCCTGCACTGGGTTCAATTTCTTTTGGATTGGTGGTACCTCCGATAGGTGGAAAAACACTTCGGTGGTTCCAGCCCGTCACTTTCTTTTGCTTATCAAACGCCACACGAATGTGTTGCACGCTGCAGGCGTGAAAAAAATCGTTGGTGAGGTCGTCTTCGCGCGTCCACACAACTTTTATGGGCATGCCCGTTTCTTTGGCCAGCAAAGCTGCTTCAACAACAAAGTCGGGTTTGGATTTTCTTCCAAAGGCACCGCCCAGCAGCGTAACGTTCACCGTTACGTCTTCCACTTTCAAACCCAATGCCTTAGTAACACTATCGCGCACCCATTGCGGTGATTGAACAGGCGCCCACACTTCGCACTTGCCCTCTTTGAAAACAGCTAATGCATTAGGTGGCTCCATCGGTGCGTGCGACAAGTGTGGAATTACAAAAGTTGATTCCAGCACGTGGTTCGCTCCGCTAATTGCTTTATCAATATTTCCCTGCGACCGTCTTACTTTTCCTTTCTTTTTCATTTTGGCTTTCATCTCGTTGATGTAAGCTTCGGTATCGTAATTGGCATGCACACCAAGATCCCATTCAATCTCCAATTGTTTTCTTGCGGTAATGGCCGTCCACGTGTTATCCGCGATCACGGCTATGCCGCCCACAGGCACATGAAAATCCGCAGGGAACCCCAATGAAACAAGCTCCACAATCTTTACCACGCCCGGAATGGCTTTCGCTTTGTCAGCATTAAAAGATTTTACTTTTCCACCCGCCACCGGTGGGCGAGCCACAACTGCGTACTTCATTCCATCTACTTTGGCATCCAAACCATACGTGGCCGTTCCATTTACAATGAATGGAGTATCGTAAGTTCCGATAGATTTCCCGATATACTTCCAGTCGGCTTTGTCTTTCAATTTTATTTCTTCGTCTTTGGGCGCCAATAATTTTGACGCTGCTTCTGTTAAATCCGCGAAAGCGATTTTCTTTCCATTTGATTGGTTAACCACTTCGTGATTAATTGCCTTGCACTCCGTTACTGATACTCCCCATTGGTTGGCGGCCGCCTGCTCAAGCATGTATCGTGCTGATGCCCCGGCCTTGCGCATGGGTTCAAAAAACATGCGAATAGAAAAGGAACCATCCGTATTTTGATTGCCGTACTTAGCTTCATCGCCCACGGCCTGAACCAGTCTCACTTTCGTCCAATCGGCTTCCAGTTCATCGGCTAAAACCAAAGGCAGGTTGGTGCGAATGCCGGTGCCCATCTCTTGGCGGTGTGTCACAATCGCAACGGTGCCATCGCCATTGATAGTTAAATAAACATTTGGAGAAAAGGGAACACCCGGTTTTTTGGGTGAGCACTGCATTTGAAGACCAAGGATCACGCCCGTGGCGGTGAGCCCGGTGGCTTTTAAAAAGAAACGCCTGTCTATTTTACGAACAATGGTTTCTTCTATAATGGGTTGTGGCTTCATACGTATTTTGGATGGAAGCTAAAGTTATTAAAAAGAATTTTATTGATACACTGAAATTCTATGTAGGGTTGTGCGCCTTCAGTATTTTCTTTGCCCGCACCCGAAATGCCGCTGTGGCATACGGCAGTTGATCTTCAATAATAATCCGGAGTTCATTTTTAAGTTCTGGCTCTATTTTGGAAAGATTGTCGAGCACCGTAAGTGAAAAGGCTTTTACGGCAATCGCTTCTTTTTTGTCTTTCAGGAAGTTGAAACAAATTTCGACCACACGGCCCTGAAATTTTTTTGGAATATGAATAAACTGGAGCAGCCTCACCGTGTTTCGCCTAACAGCCACATGCGTATCTGGCTGTTTCAAAAAGTTGAGGATGGTATTGAGATGCGGTTGGATTAATCCGGGGAATGCTTCCACGCAATTGGAAATTGGCCAGGCCGCCCGTTGCGTTACCCGATAGGGGCCGGCTAAATAAACTTTAACCAACTCCGCAAAGCGTTTTTTATCGTTGCCGATGTAATTGGAAATGAGCTTGCAGTTGGCTTTGGATTGCTCCTTCAGGATTTGTCTTTTAATGTCCATCCGCACCAAAATTCTGGATAATTTAGATTAACCTGTTATTTTCGTTACAATCTTTCCTCTAAATCTAAACCCATCGCTATGAAAAAAATATTCAAGATACTTGGCTTCCTTTTGTTGGTGGTAGTGCTTGGTATTGCCGGCCTGCTCACCTATGTGAAAACCGCTTTACCCGATGTAGGTCCGGCAGAAGATATAACCATTGAGTATACACCCGAACGCATCGAGCGTGGCCGCTACCTCGCTACTTCAGTTGCTGTTTGTATGGACTGCCACTCGAAGCGCGACTGGACCCAATTTTCCGGACCGTTGATGGAGGGAACGCTCGGCCAGGGCGGAGAACGGTTTCATCAAGGCATGGGATTGCCCGGTGTTTTCATTTCAAAAAATATTACACCCGAAGGCATAGCCCGTTATACCGATGGTGAGTTGTTTCGGGTAATAACCACTGGCGTGAACAAAGAAGGGAAAGCCATGTTTCCGCTCATGCCCTATCCTTATTATGGCAAAATGGACCGGGAGGATATCTACAGCATCATCGCCTTTGTGCGCACCCTAACTCCCATTAAAAATGATGTTGAGGAATCCGTTCCCGATTTTCCAATGAGTTTTATTATCAACACTATTCCACAAAAAGCCGATCCACAAAAACGCCCTGAGAAAACTGATGTGCTGGCTTATGGAGCTTACATGGTAAATGCCTCCGGTTGTGTTGAATGTCACTCCCCCGTAGAAAAAGGACAAATAATTAAGGAACTGGCATTTTCGGGTGGCCGGGAGTTTCCATTCCCGGATGGTTCGAAAGTGCGGTCGTCAAACCTTACCTCCGACAAAGAGACTGGGATGGGAAATTGGACTGAGGAATTATTTATCCAAAAGTTTAAAATCTATGCCGACTCGGCCTATGTTTCTGAACCTATAAATCCAGGCGATTTTAATAGTTGGATGCCCTGGACCATGTATGCCCGCATGGAGCGCGATGACATTGCCGCGATTTATGCTTACCTGAAAACGGTACCTCCAATAAAAAACCAGGTGGTGAAATTTAGCAAGGCAGGAAAGTGAACCATGTGATCAACCTGATATTTTGCACTTCACATAAAACCATTTTAAATTCACGTTTATAAACTATTAACGCTATGTCAAAAGGCCAGGACAAAAAAAAGGAACTCAAAAAAGCCCCACAAAAAACCCTCAAAGAAAAGCGTGCTGAGAAGCGCGCCAAGAAAGAGGCAAGAGGTTAACTCAAACAGAGGCTCGATTACAAAAGCTATGGATCGGATGGTTCATAGCTTTTTTGTTTCTGTATCAGAGTAGAAATTCCCTCACTAAAATCCAGGAGCCAATTGCCAACGTAAACCACCCGAATACCCGTTTCAGTTTTTGCTGGCTAATTTTTTTTGAAAATTGATTGCCTATGAACGTACCCAAAATGGCAAATGCCGAAACTCTTAAAAGTAGCGGCCACTCCATTGAGTGAGTCATTAAATCGCCTAAGAAGCCAATCAACGAGTTGATGGCGATAATAAAAAGAGATGTGCCAACGGCAATCCGGATGGTGAGGCCTGTGAGTAGAACAAGTGCCGGGATAATTAAAAATCCTCCACCGGCACCAACGAGCCCGGTTAAAAATCCAATTAAAAAACCCTGAAGCACAATCCAATGCCACTTAATTCTTGCCATAACACGTGGATGTATTTTTCGTTGCTCTTTTCCTACGATCATAGAGTACGAGGCCAGCACCATCAACAAGGCAAAAAGACCCAACACAAAAGTGCCTTTGCTTATGAAAAAATTATTGAAGACTAGCATTGGATCGGGCAGGGAGGGCACGATCCACTTACGGGTTATAAACATGGATGCGATAGAAGGAATGCCAAACAAAAAGCCGGTGCGAAGATTTACTAAATGATCTTTGTATTTCGGGATGGCCGCCACCAGGCTGGTTGTGCCAACTACAAACAAAGAGTAAGCAGTTGCCATGATAGGTTCAATATGAAATAAATACACCAGCACCGGAATGGTGAGGATGCTGCCACCACCACCAAGCATACCAAGCACCACGCCAATTAAGATTGAAACGGCATAGCCGATAATTTCCATTGATTAAAAGTCTTAAGTCCTTAACCAATAATCAAACACAATAATTGAAATGAGCCAACGCACAAAACCTGTAGATTTTCACCTAAAAAATTGAAAAAAGGGGAATCCATTACGTCAATAAAAATCCCATTTATGGAAAATTATTCCTGTAAATGGATAACGAGATATCCTGGCCATACATCTAACTTACTAATAATCAATTGTTTAAGTGAATGGTGTCTAAGTTGGTTTAATTATTAGTGTCAAAAAAAATTATAATGACAACTGATATGAAAAGGTTCTGGCAAGGTGCTGTAAGTTTTACGAAGCGTGAGTGGTTTTTATTGGTGGCTATCGCGGCCATCGCAACGGTCATTGTCCTTTTCCAATTGCTCTGAGGGGTTCAGGGCTTTTTAAGCAAGCATACAGGATTTGAAAACTTTTGGGGACTTTACCAGGCTCATTGTTTGGTAAGGCTTTGAGGGCTATTTTTGGATTGACTAAAAAATCCAAAAAACAGACCTCAATATGAAGTGGTTCATCCAGCTTATAACAAGTTCGATAGGTAAGAAATTAATTATGGCTCTTACCGGCTTGTTTCTTATTAGTTTCCTCATCATTCATTGCACCATCAATGCAATGATATTTTTAAATGATGATGGCAAAACCTTTTCTCACTGGGGCCATTTTATGGGAACTAATCCCATAATCCGCACTTTGGAAATTGGGCTGGTGTTGGGTTTTCTATTTCACATCATCCAGGGTCTGTTGCTCATGAAGGAAAATAATGCAGCACGCCCGGTAAAGTACAAATCTTCAGGTGCTGCTGCGAACAGTAAGTGGTATAGCCGCAGTATGGGCTTGCTTGGCACCATTATCCTGTTGTTTTTAATCATGCACACGCTGCACTTCTGGATTCCCAATCGCACCAATCAATTTGTGGAAGGAGAAGAACTGCCGCTCTATAAAATGATGCTCGAGGTTTTCACAAACCCGGTGGTAGTTATCTTTTATATCATTGGATGCTTCTCCTTGTTTTGGCATTTGCTGCATGGATTTGCGAGCGCTTTTCAATCGCTTGGTTTAAATCACCTGAAGTACAATGGGGTAATTTCGTTTGTGGGCACGGCATTTTCCATTGTTGTGCCTATCATTTTTGCATTGATGCCGATAGCGATCTATTTCAAATGGGTACAATAATTTTTCAATTATAAGATTTCATAAAAGATAGCCTTAAGATATGCCACTAGATTCTAAAGTCCCCGATGGCCCACTGGCCGAGAAATGGAGCAAACACAAGTTTAACCTCAAACTGGTTAACCCCGCTAACAAAAGAAAATATGATGTGATTGTAGTCGGCACCGGACTGGCCGGAGCATCAGCCGCTGCCTCACTGGGTGAGTTAGGTTATAATGTAAAAGCGTTTTGCTTTCAAGATAGTCCTCGCAGGGCGCACTCCATTGCCGCTCAGGGCGGGATAAACGCAGCAAAGAATTATCAAAATGATGGAGACAGTGTGTATCGCCTATTTTATGATACGATAAAGGGAGGTGACTACCGTGCGCGCGAAGCCAATGTGCATCGCCTGGCTGAAGTAAGTGTAAACATTATTGATCAATGTGTGGCGCAAGGCGTTCCATTTGCGCGGGAGTATGGAGGCACATTGGCCAACCGCTCATTTGGAGGCGCCCAGGTTTCCAGAACTTTTTATGCCAGAGGTCAAACCGGGCAACAACTTTTATTGGGCGCTTACTCCGCCTTGAACAGGCAAATTGCAAATGGCAAAGTAAAAATGTTTACCCGCACCGAGATGCTTGATCTCGTTGTGGTTGATGGAAAGGCACGCGGTATAATCACCCGCGATTTAGTTACCGGAAAAATTGAATCGCACAGCGCCCATGCCGTGCTGCTTTGCACGGGTGGTTATGGAAACGTCTTCTTTTTGTCCACGAATGCAAAGGGTTCAAATGTAACAGCCGCCTGGCGTGCTCATAAAAAAGGAGCATTCTTTGGCAATCCCTGCTTCACACAAATACACCCTACTTGTATTCCTGTTTCGGGTGACCACCAATCGAAACTTACATTAATGTCTGAGTCATTGAGAAATGATGGACGGGTTTGGGTTCCAAAAGTTGCACAGAAAGGGTTGAAGGCAAAAGATGCGGCTGCTATTCCTGAAGATGAACGCGATTATTTTCTGGAACGAAAATATCCATCCTTCGGAAATCTGGTGCCTCGCGATGTGGCTTCCCGAAATGCCAAATATGCTTGCGATGAAGGAAGAGGCGTTGGGGCTACCGGCCTTGCTGTTTTTCTTGACTTTGCTGACGCCATAAAACGTGACGGCCGGAAAACGATAGAAGCGAAATACGGAAACTTGTTCGACATGTATAAGCAGATTACAGGCGATGACCCTTACACATCTCCTATGATGATCTACCCGGCAGTACATTACACGATGGGTGGACTTTGGGTTGATTACAATCTGATGACTACCATTCCGGGATTGTATGCTTTAGGCGAAGCCAATTTTTCTGATCATGGTGCCAACCGTTTAGGAGCCAGCGCACTCATGCAAGGCCTGGCCGATGGGTATTTCGTTATTCCTTATACCATAGGTGATTACCTGGCCACGATTGGCTGGAAAGATAAAGTCGGAACGGATCATCCGGCTTTCGCGGAAGCTTTGCAAAAAGTAACGGAAAAGCAAAACAAGCTGCTTTCTATCAAAGGCAAGAAAACAGTTGACCAACTTCATCGGGAACTTGGACTGACCATGTGGGAGTATTGTGGCATGAGCCGCAATGAAGCGGGACTAAAAAAAGCAAAACAAAAGATTCAGGAAATTAAAAAAGAGTTTTGGGAAAATGTGAATGTGTTAGGCGGCAATGGTGAACTAAATATGGAATTAGAGAAGGCGAGTCGTGTAGCCGATTTTATTGAGTTGGGCGAATTGATGGTGGATGACGCGCTTACCCGGAGTGAATCTTGCGGAGGTCACTTCCGTGAAGAATCACAAACACCTGATGGTGAGGCCATGCGTAACGATAAAGATTTCACCTTCGTTTCGGCTTGGGAATTTAAAGGAGAAAATGCACCGGAAACCCTTCACAAAGAAAATCTTGTTTTTGAAAACGTTAAACCATCACAAAGAAGCTATAAGTAAGTTAATAGAAATAGTTAATAGTTAATCGTGGCAACACAACCTATTAACAAATAACCATTAACGATTAACTCTAAAAAGAATGAAACTCACGCTAAAAATCTGGAGACAAAAAGACGGCAACTCAAAAGGTGCATTTCAAACTTACAACATGGATCATGTATCTCCTGATATGTCGTTCCTCGAAATGCTGGACGTGCTGAACGAAAGCCTGGTGCCCAAAGGCGAAGATCCGGTTCACTTCGACCACGACTGCCGAGAAGGCATTTGTGGCATGTGTAGTTTGTATATCAATGGCAGACCGCACGGCCCATTGCAGACCACTACTTGCCAGCTTCACATGCGCTCTTTTAGCGATGGACAAACCATTACCATTGAGCCGTGGAGAGCCAAAGCATTTCCGGTAATTAAGGATTTGGTTGTTGACCGCAACGCCTTCGACAGAATTCAGCAGGCAGGAGGGTTTGTTTCCGTAAATACCGGAGGAGTACCCGATGGTAATGCAATACCCATCCCTAAAAAGGTAGCCGATGAGGCAATGGATGCCGCTACCTGTATTGGTTGCGGTGCATGCGTTGCGGCTTGTAAAAATGCATCCGCTATGCTCTTTGTTAGCGCTAAAGTTTCGCAGTTTGCCCTGCTGCCTCAGGGGAAGCCGGAACGCAAAGACAGAGTAGAAAAAATGGTTGCCCAAATGGACCAGGAAGGTTTTGGCTCTTGCACAAACACCAAAGCGTGTGAAGCGGAATGCCCAAAATCCATCAAAATCACGAACATTGCCCGCATGAACCGCGAGTTTTTCTCGGCCGTACTTACCAACTATGAAGTTCAGGTAAGCGGTGGAGACTAGTGGCTTCGTAAAAATTTGAGCGTTCAGGTTATCAAAATTGCCAGTTTAACGATTGGCATGAATGTCGCATAATTCACCAGAGAAATAATTACCTTCAACCTCGTGAAAAAGCTACTACCCGTATTAATAATTTTATACGCCTGCAGCCCTTCTGTGCCGCAGAAGAGTAAGGGTAAAAAAAAAGAAGATCCTAATCCAAAACCTACTTGGATGGCCTCCAAGCCCCCACAGGATTTTTACTACATCGGAATTGGCCACAGTTTAAAAGAACCTGCTATTAACCATATCCAGGCCGCAAAAAAAAGCGCACTGGAAGATTTGGCTTCCGAAATCAAGGTTACTATTTCAGCAACGTCTGCTCTTAGCACCATAGATGCAAACAAAGAATTTCACGAAAAGTATGAGCAGTTAATTAAGACAACAGTTGCTGATGAAATTGAGGAGTTTGAACAAATGGGCACATGGGAAGATGCCCAACACTATTGGGTTTATTATCGGTTGTCTAAGGCCCGCTACAAAGAAATAAAAGACGAACAAAAGCGGAATGCAGTAACTCTTGGGCTCGATTTTTTCACAAAAGCCAAGCAAGCAGAGCGAAACAATGACCTCGTACTTGCCTTAGGTTTCTACTACCAGGGTTTCCGAGCCATTGAAAAATATTTAGCTGAACCTATCCGGATTGAATTTGAGGGAAAAGAAATTTTGCTTACCAATGAAATAATCACCAGCATGCAGTTGTTGCTCGATAAACTAAAAGTAACAACTAAGCCATCCGAAATTCAGATCAACAGAAGGGTTGATCAGAACAGTTCAAGTGTGATGGTGAAGGTGGAAGAAAAACTTACCGGAAGATTTATTGCCGACATGCCTTTGCATGCCGGCTTTGAAAAAGGCTCTGGCGATGTTTTCCCCGATTTTAAAACGGATGCAAGCGGCCAGGCTAAGGTGCTGCTAACAAAAATAAGCTCCCGAGATCTGGAGCAAACGGTAGGTGTGAAGATTAACCTGCTGGCTTTTGCAGGATCAAATGCTTCAGATATTTATTCCCTGGTATCCGCAAAAATGGTGGTTCCAAAAGCTGAAATATTGATGAAAGTGCAGCGTCCTGTGGTTTACATGACATCAAACGAAAAAAGTTTAGGGATGAGTAAATCCAGCGCCCAGGTATCCAACAAAATCAAAAATTTTCTCGCCAACAATGGCTTTGAGTTTACTGAAACAAAAGAGAAAGCCGATTTTTTAATGGACGTAATTGCTGATTCGGAAAAGGGGGCTGTGTCGGGCAGCATTTATATCACCTACGTTACCACCGTTATAAAAGTGGCCACAGCTCAAAATAATAAAGAGATTTATGCTACCACATTAGATCGGGTGAAAGGCTATAGTTTGGATTACGAGCGCTCTAGCCAGGAAGCCTATAACCACTCGTTGGAGACACTTGAAAAGGAGAAACTTCCGGAACTATTAAATGCGATTTTGCAATGAAAATGGCCCTTTTCTATTCGATTCGCTCTTTAAAGCGAGCTCTGGATTCATGCCGTTTGATATTTGGCCTCTTAATTGCAATACTTAACTTAGCACACTCAAACACCAAACAAATAATATGAAAGCAATTTTGAAAAGCGCGGCAACTATGGTAGTCATAGCTGCTGCAATAGTGACCGGCTGTAAATCAAAAGAAAAAATTCCTGCTGGTGAAAATGAAGTTATCATCCCTTGCTCAGGTCCAGAATTCTTTACGGACACTAAAGTTTTCCGCGCCAATAGCAGTGGAGAAAGCCAAGACATGGTTACCGCTAAGAAAAAAGCGCTTACTAATGCCCGTGCT
>Ga0315912_10002027_pt1 | contig 22657 bp, 17 predicted proteins | sample VfabasoilMG_FD_204469 | JGI IMG/M metagenome (GOLD analysis project Ga0315912, IMG submission 204469) | Garden soil microbial communities collected in Santa Monica, California, United States - V. faba soil | ecosystem: Environmental > Terrestrial > Soil > Garden | place: USA: California...
TCCCTAATACTAAACAATCTGGCTTGAGATTGTTTGTAAAAGTATATCCGCTAGGCCCGCTACTAATGGTATGCGTTTCATCTAATATTAAAAGCGTGCCCGCTTGGTGAATAATCGTTTGTGCTTTTTCCCAGTAATCGGTTTCTGGCAGCACCATACCAATATTTGTCATTACAGGTTCTGCCAACACACAAGCGACATCCTGATCTGCAAGGGCTTTCTCTAATGCAGTCAAGTCATTGAATTCAATGACTTTGGTAAATTGGGTCAAATCGTAAACCTGACCTAGTAAGCTATTGCGTTGCGTTGGTTTACCATCGATTAAATCGACAAAAACATCATCTACTGTGCCGTGATAACAACCATTAAAAATGAGGATTTTTTTACGTTTTGTGGCTGCGCGTGCCCAGCGAATAATGAATCTGTTGGCATCTGACGCGGTCATGGCAAATTGCCAGAACGGCAAATTAAAACGACGGCTAAGTTCTTTTGTGACCCATACCGCATCTTCTGATGGCAACATGGTTGTGTAACCTTTTTCGGCTTGAATTTTTAACGCATCTGCCACAGGTTTTGGTGAGTGACCAAACATTGCACCGGTATCGCCTAAACAAAAATCTACATAATCATGTCCATCAACATCCGTAAAATGAGCACCTTGGGCAGTAGCCACATAAAGACTAAATGGCGTTGGCCAATCATTCATCCAGTGCAGCGGAACACCAAACAACATATGCTTTTGAGCTTGGTTTGCTAAAGCTAACGCACGCGGCATCTTAGCCACAAAATCTGCTTGTTCTAATGCAAAAAGGCTGCGAGCCTTTTGCATGTTGATTCCGCTACGGATTTCATGTGGCTGGCTCATTATTTAAGAGTTAGCCGCTAGGCTTGATGCGCTAAATAGCGTCTATCCCAACTACTTACTTCATTCATAAAATGTGCAAGTTCAATTTCTTTCACATTACAGAAAGCGTCAATGAACACATCACCAAACATGGCGCGCGCATGTCTGCTCTTGCTTAGTTGAGTCAGTGCACTTTCCAACCCGTTAGCGATTTCACGCGGGTAATCATAACCATCTTTATCGTCAACCGGTCGCCTAGGGGTTTGCTTTTCTTGCATACCTTTTAAGCCACAAGCAAGCGAAACAGCCATAGCCAGATAAGGATTGGCATCACTACCAGCAAAACGGTTTTCCACACGTCTTGCTGCGGGATCTGAATGTGGCACACGTAACCCAATGGTACGGTTGTCATGCCCCCACTGCATATTAATAGGAGCTTGTGTACCACGCACATAGCGCCGCCACGAATTAACATAGGGCGCTACCAGCGGCATTAAATCTGCCATAAATTGCTGCAACCCTGCAATATATGCGTAAAAATCCGGGGTGGCTTCACCTGCCTTATTACTAAAAACATTACTACCATTTTCATCTAACACACTTTGATGCAAATGCATGGAGCTTCCATCATAACCTGCCAAAGGTTTAGCCATGAACACTGCTTGTAAACCATGTTGTGCGGCAATTTCTCGCATAGTGTGTTTGAATAGAAGTACATCATCCGCCAATTTCAGGGGATTTCCATGCAGTAGATTAATTTCAAATTGATTGGGTGCCATCTCGTGCAACCAGGTGTCTGTGCGAATCTCCAGCGCATCGTAAGCTGCTTGCAGCTGCTCCCAAAAATCAGACAATTCAGCAGTAGAGTTAAGGCTGTAAGCCATTGCTCGTTCTTGTTCTATGCTACCTCCACGCATAGCTGGATAATCAAAACCGGCAGCCTCATTACCGTTACGCTTGAATAAATAGAATTCGATTTCTGGCGCAACGACAGGCTGTAGGCCTAACCCCTGATATCGCTGTAATACTTTTTTTAACACATTGCGGGGTGAATGCTCCGAAGGCGTGCCATCAAAATTCATACAGTCATGAATTGCCCAAGCTTTATTTTTTGCCCATGGCAATTGCTTGAGGGTGGAATAATCTGGTTTTAGAATGGTGTCGTTATCAATCGCACCGATGATTCTATCATCACAATATTCGCCATTAATCGTTTGTAAAATCACTGCTCGTGCGATACGTAATTCTTTACCTTCCGCAAAATCGTTTCCTCGCATGATCTTGCCTCGCAAGGTAGCATTGATTGTGGGAAACACACACTCTACCTCGTTAATTTTATGTTTTTTTATAAAGTCTGCAGCTAATTTCAAAGTAGACATAATTGATCCCTGATTTTTATTTCATTGTAGGCATCACAAATTCAGCACCGCTGCGCACATTATTTGGCCAGCGTTGCGTCACCGTCTTGATACGTGTGTAAAAGCGCACTCCTTCCGGACCATAGATCGCATGGTCACCAAAGATTGAGGATTTCCAACCGCCAAAACTGTGAAATGCCATTGGCACCGGAATGGGTGCGTTGACACCAACCATGCCGATTTCGATCTCATTTACAAAAGCACGTGCAGTACCGCCATCTTTTGTAAAAATCGCTGTGCCATTGCCATATTCATGTGAGTTAATCAAATCGACACCTTCTCGATACGTTTTGACGCGTACCACACACAATACAGGGCCAAAAATCTCTTCACAGTAGATTTTCATGTTGGGTTTTACATGGTCAAAAAGTGTGCCTGCTAAAAAGAAACCGTTTTTAAAAGGTTCAGCTTTTGGTGTGCTTAATTCACGTCCGTCTACAGCAATGCTCGCCCCTTGTTCTACACCGCTTTCAATGTAGTCGCGTACTTTGTCACGATGCTGAGCAGTGATAAGCGGGCCCATTTCGGCTTTGGTGTTTAAACCATCTGCAATCATAATGTTTTTGACTTTAGGGGCGAGTCTCTTTACTAACTCATCTGCTACCTTATCACCGACAACCACTGCAACCGAGATGGCCATGCAGCGTTCGCCAGCCGCTCCATAAGCCGCTCCCATCAAGGCGTCTGTGGCCATGTCCAAGTCAGCGTCTGGCATAATGAGCATGTGATTTTTCGCGCCGCCCAACGCTTGTACGCGCTTATGATTAGCATTGGCAGTAGCATGAATATATTTAGCGATAGGTGTAGAGCCGACAAAACTAATGGCTTTGACCTTTGGGTGGGTGAGTAGCGCGTCAACAGCCACTTTATCACCATGCACTACGTTAAACACACCATCTGGCAAGCCAGCCTCTTTTAATAGTTCTGCCAAACGGACCGAAGCACTTGGTACACGTTCGGATGGTTTTAATACGAAAGTATTGCCACATACAATCGCTAGTGGAAACATCCACATTGGCACCATGGCAGGAAAGTTAAACGGTGTGATACCGGCAACTACGCCGAGTGGTTGGCGCATTGAGTAACTGTCGACGTCTGTGCCGACATTTTCAGAAAACTCACCTTTTAAGAACTGCGGTGCGCCACAAGCAAATTCAACGTTCTCTAGGCCACGTTGAAACTCAGCAGCGGCATCAGCCAGTACTTTGCCGTGTTCTAGCGAGATGAGTTTTGCAATCTCATCTGCATGTTGTTCAAGCAATGCTTTGAATTTAAACATCACACGCGATCTACGTAGAGGTGTGGTAGCTGCCCACTTTGGCCAAGCGGTGGATGCGGCTTCTACAGCAGTATCTATATCCTGAGGGCTTGCCAAGGGCACATGTGCGGTCACCATCCCAGTAGCGGGATTGAACACATCGGCAATGCGCCCATCTTTTAGCGTGATTGCTTGACCGTTAACCCAATGTGAAATTGTTTGAATATCCATTCCCACTCTCTAAAAATCTAAATTATTCTTTCACTGCGCGAATGGCATTGCGCAGGCCTTCTATCATGTCTTCAATTTCTTGTGGTGTAGCAATAAACGGAGGCGCTAAAGCGATTGTGTCACCGGTAATACGGAATAGATGTTTATTAGCGAAACCATGTTCAAAAATTTTAAATGCACGTAAACCAGGTTTATCTGAGAATGGTTCTAAATCAACCGCTGCAGCCAAACCAAAATTTCTAATATCGGTAACACCTTTCTCACCTTTTAAACTGTGTACAGTGTTTTCAAGAACGACTGCCAAATCTGCTGCGCGTGCAAACAAATCTTCTTCTTTCATGATGTCTAGCGTAGTTAAACCTACTGCTGTTGCCATGGGATGACCAGAATAAGTATAGCCATGAAACAGTTCTGCCACATGTTCCGGTGTATTCATGTGCATAAATGCTTCGTAAATTTCGCGTTTTGCAATAACGCCGCCAAGGGGGATCGTGCCGTTGGATACCGCTTTGGCAAAGGTAATGATGTCAGGTGTGACCCCCAGTTTTTGAGAGCAAAAGTTTTCACCCAATCGTCCAAAGCCAGTAATGACCTCATCAAAAATTAGTAAAATGCCATACTTGTCACAAATGCCGCGTAGTTTCTGCAAGTAGCCAATAGGTGGCACAATCACGCCAGCAGAGCCTTGCATTGGTTCCACAATCACTGCCGCGATCGTTGAGGCATCATGCAAGGCTACAAGACGTTCAAGGTTCTCGGCTAACTGTGCACCCCAATCTGGTTGACCCTTAGAATAACCCATTTGTGCTGGGTCCCAGGTATGCGGCAGGTGATCAACTCCTGGCAACATTGCCGTAGAAAATGCTTTGCGATTTGCCACCATGCCACCCACGGAGATTCCACCAAAGCCCACGCCGTGGTAGGCACGTTCGCGACCGATAAAGCGAAAACGCTTACTTTCACCCCGTGCGCCGTGATATGCAAGTGCGATTTTTAATGCGGTGTCTACAGCTTCTGAGCCTGAATTGGTAAAGAAGACACGACTCAACCCTGTGGGAGCCATGCTCGCAATACGTTCGGCTAATTTAAAAGTAATGGGATTGGCTACTTGAAAACTTGGTGCAAAATCTAATGTGGCAGCTTGTTTGGCGAATGTCTCGACAATTTTAGGGTGACTGTGCCCTAATGGGCTGCACCATAAACCTGATAGGCAATCAAATAACTCACGACCATCGTCCGTCTTGTAGTAAGCACCTTTAGCAGAAATCACCATTTTCGGATGCTGCTTAAAGTACTTGTTCGGCGTGAAGGGTAGCCAGTAGTTTTCAAGCGTTTGTGTCATTTTATGTTGTTACCGCCTTAAGTGAGACTTCCAATATATCCATGCCTTCATCTAATATGGCGTCACTAATAGTGAGCGGTACCATCACGCGCAATACATTGCCATAAATGCCGCAATTCAGTAACAATAAGCCACGTTTGGCTGCTTCAGTTTTGAGTGCGTTGGCAATATCAGCTGCGGGTTTCTGCGGGTCGTTATCATGGCAAAATTCCACTCCGGTCATTGCTCCTAGGCCACGTACTTCTGTAATAAAGTTGAATTTTGTTTTCATGGCATTAAATCGGCTGCGTAATTTTTCACCAATCGCTATTGAGCGTGCCAGTAATTTTTCTTCTTCCAGTACATCCAACACAGCATGCGCTGCAGCAATAGTGATGGGGTTGCCTGCATAGGTACTACCCAAACCACCTGGAGTCGAAGCATCCATGATTTCTGCTTTGCCAATAATCGCCGACAAAGTAAATCCACCTCCTAAGCCTTTAGCCAAGGTGATAATATCAGCTTCGATGCCCGCATGCTCATGAGCGAACATCTTTCCGCAGCGACCAACGCCGGTTTGCACCTCGTCTAGTACAAGCAAAATGCCATGCTCATCGCACAACGCACGTAAGCGTTTTAAGAAGGCAGGGGAAGCCGGGATATAGCCACCTTCACCTTGTACAGGTTCGATAAAGATTGCCGCGACACGGCTTGCTTCAATATCGTTTTTGAATAATGTATGTAAAGCGTCGACTGAATCATCTTCGCTGATGCCATGTAATGGATGTGGAAATGGCACGTGAAAGATCTCAGCGGGGAAAGGACCAAACCCTTTTTTGTAGGGATCGATTTTGCCTGTAAGTGCCACCGAGAACATAGTGCGACCATGAAATGCACCCGTAAACGCGACAATGCCAGAGCGGCCTGTAGCCGCACGCGCTACTTTCACTGCATTCTCAACTGCTTCCGCCCCTGTATTCATAAAAAAGGTTTTTTTAGGTGTTATGCCTGGTGCAAGTTTGTTAAGTCGCTCTGCTAATTCTATATAATGCTCATATGCGACTACTTGGAAGCATGTGTGGCTAAAATGCTCTAATTGCGTTTTAACTGCTGCAATCACTTTTGGATGGCAGTGACCGGTATTGACAACGGCAATGCCTGCGCAGAAATCGATGTAACGCTTACCTTCTACATCCCAAATCTCGCTATTCAAGGCACGTTGAGCAAAGATGGCGTGTGCATTACCGATACCACGTGGAACCGCTGCTGTGCGGCGTGCCATTAAGGCGGCATTGTTTTTTGTCTTCATGTCCATAGTTCTCTCTCTACAATTAAGAAATCCCCATACATAAGTATTTAATTTCTAAATAATCTTCTATTCCGTATTTTGAACCTTCTCGTCCCAAGCCAGATGATTTCATTCCGCCAAAAGGCGACATTTCATTTGAGATTGCACCTGTGTTGATGCCCACCATCCCGTATTCCAAACCTTCTGCCACACGCCACACGCGACCAATGTCTTTGGAGAAGAAGTAAGCAGCCAATCCAAACTCGGTATCGTTTGCCATACGAATAGCGTCAGCTTCTGTTTTAAAGCGGAACAAGGGGGCAACTGGGCCAAAAATTTCTTCACGCGAGACTTGCATTTCTTTCGTCACATTGGTGAGTACCGTTGGTGTGAAGAAGCTGCCGCCTAATGCATGTTTATTGCCTCCCACGGCAATTGTTGCGCCTTTTTCTTTCGCATCCGCAATCATTGCTTCTACCTTTGCGACTGCTTTCTCGTCTATCATCGGTCCCTGTGTGGTGCCGTCATCTAAGCCATTACCCACTTTTAGTTTTACCACAGCTTCCGCAAGTTTTGTTGCAAATGCATCATAAATACTGTCTTGCACCAGTATTCTATTGGCACATACACAGGTTTGGCCTGTATTACGAAATTTCGAAAACATTGCGCCTGCAACTGCGGCGTCTAAATCTGCGTCATCGAATACGATAAATGGCGCGTTGCCACCCAGTTCCATCGAGGTTTTTTTAACAGTTGGTGCGCATTCTTTCAATAGCTGAATGCCGATTTCAGTGGAGCCGGTAAAACTGAGCTTACGCACTAAGGGGTTGCTAGTCATTTCACCACCAATTTCTTTCGCAGAACCAGTGACAATAGATAGCACGCCTGCAGGTATTCCTGCACGGTTTGCCAGTTCGACCAAAGCAAGTGCTGAAAAAGGTGTTTGTGAAGCTGGTTTAATCACCATCGTGCAGCCTGCTGCCAAGGCAGCACCTGCTTTGCGTGTAATCATAGCGGCGGGAAAGTTCCAAGGTGTAATCGCTACACATACCCCAATCGGTTCTTTTACTACTACCACGCGCGCATCGACACGCGGTGCAGGAACGACATCGCCGTAGACGCGTTTCCCTTCTTCTGCGAACCATTCGATAAAAGAAGCAGCATAGGCAATTTCACCACGTGATTCGGCCAATGGTTTACCTTGCTCGCTCGTCATTAGAACTGCTAAATCATCAGTGTTTGCTATCATCAAGTCAAACCAGCGACGTAAAATGCGCGCGCGTTCACCAGCTGTTTTGGCGCGCCAGGCCGGTAGCGCAACATTAGCGGCTTCAATGGCTCGACGCGTTTCTGCTACGCCCATTTTAGGTACAGTGCCAATCACAGTGTTTGTGGCAGGGTTAGTTACATCGATGGTTTCTTTACTATTTGCATTTGTCCATGCACCATCAATAAAACATTGCTGGCGTAATAGGGCATTGTCTTTTATGTTTAATGTCGTCATTTTTTCACTCTTTCAATGCTAACTTAAGCAAAGTCTAGCAGTCGGTGATACAACATGCCAACCGCAGTCATCGGTCCTCTCAGCCATTTACCACCAGGGAAGGGTAGATGTTGTATGCGTTGGAACATTGCTAAATTGTTCTTATTGCCCACTATGGCTTCAGAAATAACACGCGCTGCAGCATTGGTGGCAACCACTCCCGAGCCTGAAAAGCCTTGCGCATAAAGCACACGATTACTACCGGCATAACCAAAATCCGGCATACGATTCATAGAAATATCAATCAGACCACTCCAACTAAATTCGATTTTGGTTTCCAACAATTGCGGGAATACTTTAACCATTTTATTTCGCACTGTCTCAAAAAAACCTTCAGAAATATTTTTACTCCAATATTTCACACCGGCGCCAAATATCAGGCGGTTGTCGGCAGAAAGTCGGTAATAGTCCAAAATAAAACGCATATCCACTACTGCTGCGCGGCTTGGTAATATCTCATCAGCTAGGCTTGTTGTAAGTGGTTCGGTCGCAATCACCCAAGAGCCAACTGGCAAGATACGTTTTGCAAGTTTTCTGGAAGCAGTAGTATTAATAGTTTCCATGTCTACATTGCAACCTAATACCAAATGTAGGCAATTGACTTCACCCGTTGCTGTTTGTACCCTGACTTTATCGTTTTCTATGAACCAAGTACTGGCAGAGGTTTGTTCGTAAATTTCTCCACCACCATTTTTAAATGCGCGTGCTAAACCCAAAGCCAGTTTTAATGGATGAACATGACCACCGTTTCTGTCGATTACACCAGCTAAATAACGCTTAGTCCCTATATATTTAGGCATTTCGGTTTGGTTGATCCACTGATTTTTGTAGCCATAATTTTGGAAGATATGCGTTTGCCAGTCTTGCAATGCTGCGACGTGTCGAGGTGTGATTGCAGCTTCGATATGGCCTTTCTGGTAGTCGCAAGCGATGTCGTATTTTGTAATGCGCTCGCGCAGACTTTCAGCTGCATCATGCGAAATTTCCCATACTTTTTTTGCGCTCTCCATATCAAGGTGTTTCTCAAAACTACTTTGACTACCGCCGAATTCCGGGATGACATGCCCGCCATTACGGCCTGATGCACCGGAACCGATATTCTTTGCTTCAAGAATCACAACTTTTAGACCATGTTCTTGCAAATTGAGCGCAGTATGTAGCCCCATATACCCTCCACCTACAACGCATACATCGCAATCAATATTGCGATTAAGTGGAGGATAAGCGATACGAGGCTGTGACAGCGAGGTTTCGTAATAACTGATTGGTGTAGTCGAGTTATTCATACTAGAAAAGTCGTGGCCGAGTTAACCTAACTTAATCCAAGTCGTTTTAAGTTCTGTGTATTTATCGAATGCGTGTAAAGATTTATCACGACCATTACCTGATTGCTTGTATCCACCGAAAGGTACTGTGACATCATCTTCATCGTAGCAATTGACGTGAATCGTGCCGGCACGTAGCGCGCGGGCGGTTTGGTGGGCGCGACTAATGTCGCGGGACCATACAGAAGCCGCTAAGCCATAAGATGAGTCGTTCGCCATGTGAATAGCATCTGCTGCATCTTTAAAGCTTAGTACTGAAAGCACGGGACCGAAGATCTCTTCGCGGGCGATTTTCATGTCGTTTCTGACGTCCGTAAAGATAGTTGGTGCTACGTAGTAGCCGCCACTTTGTTCCAGTACTCGGTTGCCACCTGTGATGCAGTTAGCACCTTCCGCTTTGCCGGCAGTGATATAGCGCATCACAGTGTTCAATTGGATTTCATCGACTAATGCGCCCATTACAGTATCTGCTTTAAGTGGATCTGCGGGCTGATAATCTGGAATCAAACTCAGCGCTTTTTCTAGAAATTTATCATGAATTGATTTATCGATAATTAAACGGGAAGGTGCGTTACAGCTTTCACCTTGATTAAAGAAAATCGAGGAGATACAACTCTCGGCAGCGGCATTTACATCTGCATCAGCAAATACCACAAAAGCTGACTTGCCCCCGAGCTCTGTCCAAGAGCGTTTCAGGTTGGACTGCCCTGCATATTGCATAATCATTTTGCCAACGGGTGTAGAGCCAGTAAATGCGATGCAATCAACATCCATGTGCAATGCCAGTGCCGCACCTGCTTCTTGACCGAAGCCGGGAACCACATTCAGGACTCCTGCTGGAATTCCAGCTTCCATCGCCAACTCAGCAAGTTTTAATGCAGTAAGCGGTGATTTTTCAGATGGCTTTAACACAACACTATTCCCGGCTGCTAAAGCTGGCGCTAGCTTCCAGCATGCCATCAACATAGGATAGTTCCATGGCACGATTGCACCAACAACGCCTACGGGTTCGCGTGTAATGAGCGCCAGTGAGGAACGTGGAGTGGGCGCAATTTCATCGTAGACTTTATCAATGGCTTCACCAAACCAACGCAACGAATTCGCAGCAGAATTGACATCGACTTTCAGGCTGTAATTCACAGGCTTGCCCATGTCTAGCGTTTCCATCAGCGCAAGTGTTTCAGCATTCTTTTGCAATAACTCGCTAAAGCGCACCATGATAAGTTTACGCTCGCGAGGTGACTTATTTGACCAGCGACCATCTTCAAATGCGCTGCGCGCTGCTGCCACAGCTGAATTGATATCAGTCGCATCACCACGTGAGACTTCAGCGATTTTTCTACCATCAATAGGAGATATGCAGTCAAAATTGAGGCCATTGCTAGATGCTACGCGCTTCCCGTTAATGAAAGCACGCCCATCAAGTTTGATATCGACGCTTAATTTTTTCCAATCTGAGGTGTTGCTCATCATTTTGCCTATGGCCACTTTTAATTAAGCATCTTGAGGATGATTCGAAATTACATAGTGTGCCTAAAATTTACTTAAACGTTTTTATCGCTGTAAGCTAGCGCCGTTTCTCGCTTGCGTTTGCGCTCTTGATGTGACTGATAAAAACTTGATGCAACTACTGCAATTGTTACCACTACAATCGTAACAGTTGCTACTGCATTAATTGTTGGATTTAGACCTAATCGTGCGCGAGAGAAGATCACCATTGGCATAGTGGAATAGCCGGGACCAGAAAGGAATGAAGACAGTACGACATCATCAAATGAAAGGGTAAATGTGAGCAAAAACGCGGAAACGAGCGCGGGTAATAGTAATGGCAGCGTGACAAGTCTAAAAACCTGTAAGGGCTTGCAACCTAAATCCATAGCGGCTTCATCAAGCCGATTGTCCATTTCACGTAAACGAGAAGTGACTACCACTGCGGCATACGCTGTACCCAGTAAGGCATGCCCAAGTAAAATGGTAAACAAGCCACGTTCTGGAAAACCTAGCCAGTGTTGAATAGAAACTAGCATGAGCAGCAAAGACAAACCCACAATTACATCTGGCATCACCAATGGTGTGCTTGACATCGAAGATAATAGGGTTCGCCCACGAAAGTTATTGTAACGATGTAATGCAAATGCAGTAAAAGTGCCAAAAAATACAGACATCAAGGCTGATATAAATGCGATTTTTAATGAGAGGAATACAGCGGAGATAAGGTCACTGTCATTCATTAAAGCGCTGTACCAGCGTGTGCTGGCATGTGACCAGACAGTCACCAGTTTTGAATCATTGAAGGAAAACACAATAAGCGTGATGATGGGCAAATACAGGAATACATATACTGCTATCATCCAGCTTCTAGCAAATATTTTGTTTGAGGTTTGGCTCATGCTTTACCTCCGAGTTGTTCTGCTTCTGCTTTGTTAAACATTGCCATTGGTACTAAAATCAACAATATCATTACCACAGCGACAGCTGCTGCCATTGGCCAGTCATTATTACTAAAGAACTCGTCCCACAAAACGCGGCCTATCATCAAAGTGCTTGGACCGCCGAGCAATTCAGGGATTACGAATTCACCAACAGCAGGGATAAATACGAGCATGGATCCTGCGATGATACCTGCTTTAGACAATGGAACTGTAATTAGCCAAAAAGCTTTGAATGGACTAGTGCCTAAGTCAGCAGCGGCTTCTAGATAGCGTATATCAAGTTTGGATAGATTGGCATACAAAGGCAAAATCATGAATGGCAAATAGGAATACACCATGCCAATGAGAAGTGAAAACGAGTTATTCATCATGGCTAAAGGTGTATCAATAATGCCAATACTTATGAGTATATTATTAATCACACCGTTGCTTACTAAAAGAGTCTTCCATGCATAAATACGCAACAAGAATGAGGTCCAAAAAGGCAGCATAATGAGCATCAACAGCATCGGCTGCATGTGCTTGGGTGAACGTGCCATAAAGTAGGCAAATGGATAGCCAATCGCTAGGCAAAGAATGGTTGTAATGATGGCGTATTTAAGTGAGGAGATATAGGTTTTAACATAAAGCGTATCACTGGCAATAAATTGGTAGCTCTCAAAGTTAATCTTTATTTTAGGCCAGCCACTACTCCAATCAATCATATTAGAAACACTCGTCATTTCCATTTCTGACAAACTGATTTTCAATACAATTAAAATAGGAATGGCTACCAGCAATGCAAACCATGCATACGGAATACCAATCACTAGCTTGTTGCCACTGAATAATCCACGAATGAATTGAACGGGTTTGTTCATTGCAATATCCTTAATGCGTTAATATCACCATGGCTAAATTGTTCCAATGCAAATAAGCATGGTCGCCCCAAGTGAGGCCGCAGCTCAAATCGCGGGTATTATTGATTTCCTGAGCTTTAATGACTCTTCCGCTTTCAAGTTTCAAGTGATAAGTGGTATGGTCACCAAAGTAAACTATTTCGACAACCTCGCCTTCGCACCAATTATATTGACCTTTTGGTTTAGTTTTAGATATTGTGATTTTTTCTGGGCGCAATGCAACGCCTACAGACATACCTTCAGTACCGCTGAAACCATGGCCCACATAATGCACGCATTCAGGACAGCGCACGATAACGTGGTCAGCTTCATCTTCTTCTACAATGCCCTCGAACATATTCACGTTGCCAATAAAATCAGCCACTTGGCGACTATTGGGAATCTCGTATATCGCATCCGGCTCGCCCACTTGTAAAAAGTAGCCCTCCGCCATTACTGCAATTCTAGATGCCATTGTCATGGCTTCTTCTTGGTCATGCGTCACCAATACGCAAGTTACTCCCACATCCTCGATAATGTTGACCAATTCTAGTTGCGTCGTTTCTCGTAATTTTTTGTCAAGCGCCCCTAACGGTTCATCAAGTAATAAGAGTTTGGGTCGTTTAGCGAGACTGCGTGCCAATGCGACACGTTGCTGTTGTCCACCGGAAAGCTGATGCGGTTTACGTTCGGCGTACTTTGTGAGTTGTGCCAGCTTTAACATGGCTTCGACGCGAGCAGCGGTTTCATCTTTTGGCATATGATCACGCTTTAAACCAAATGCGATATTTTCCCAAACGCTTAAATGCGGGAATAGCGCATAAGACTGAAACATCATATTAATTGGTCGTTGATAAGCCGGGATATCCGTAATATCTTGATTCTCAAGAAATATCTTACCTTTTGAAGGTGTCTCGAAGCCTGCTAGCATGCGCAGTAAAGTTGATTTTCCACAACCCGATCCACCAAGCAGCCCGAAAATTTCGCCTTTATAAACGTTGAGTGAAACGTTATCTACAGCTTTTACAGCGCCATCATATATCTTAGTTAACCCATCAATTTTGAGCAGCACTTCTTTCTCAGCTATTTTTTTTTCTGCATTAGGTTTCGGTGCTGTCGCCATAATGACCCCTGTGTTAATTAAGTTAAAGCAAAGTAACAGTTAACAATTGAAAAGTTAAAAGAACCCATAAGCACACGCAAGGCAAAGCCAAGCGTGTGCAGGGTTTTTGTTATGTACCAGTTTTAAACTGAGTGTATAAACGTGTCATGCTACGTTTGGTTTTGCTGTCATCTAATCCTACAGGAACTAGTTTTGCAATGCCTTCATCACCCAAATAAATAGTTTTGTTATCTCTAATTTCCGGATCCACAAGCTCTGTTGCGGCTCTATTAGGATTGGCATAAGTCACTTCGTTAGTAATTGCCGCAACCACTTCTGGGCGCATCACATAGTCCATGAATTTATGCGCATTACCGGGATGTTTAGCATCGGCTGGGATCGCCATGGTATCCATGAAAATCAAACCACCTGTTTTTGGTAACAAAGCAACGATTTTTTGCTCAGATTTATTTTCAATAGAACGTTTACGTGCTAGGTTGAAGTCCCCAGCCCAGCCATAAGCAACACAAATATTACCACTTGCTAAATCATCGATTTGGCCCCCGGATGAGAATCTTTTAATATCGGGGCGTACTTTCATCAGCATGTCAAATGCGGCTTGCTGATCTTCGGGAGATGCGTTATAAACTGGCTTACCTAAGTAATGTAATGCTGCATGGAATACGTCTGAAGGTGTATCTAGGAACGCGATACCGCAAGACTTAAGCTTGCTGGTGTAAGTAGGATTAAATATCAAATCCCATTCATTTTCCGGCATTGGTGTGTCGCCAAGGGCGGCTTTTACTTTATCCTCATTGATACCAACGGTGTTATAGCTCCACATCCAGTCAATCAGGTATTGATTGCCAGGATCCACTTGAGCCATTAATTTCAGTATACCTTCATCAAGGTTTTTATAGTTTGGCAATTTACTTTTATCGAGCTTTTGCAATAGGCCACCATCTATCTGTAATTTTGCCCAGTCTGACCCTGGTACCACAATGTCGTAACCCGTATTTTTAGCCATTAGTTTGGCGTGTAAGATTTCGTTGCTATCGAAAATGTCGTAACGTACTTTAATACCGGTCTCTTTTTCGAAATTCGCAATAGTGTCAGGTGCAATGTAATCAGACCAATTATAGATGTTGAGAATTTTTTCCTCTTCGCCACTAGCCGTTTTATCTGCCTCGCCGGATTTTTCACCACACGCAACTAGGGCTAGTCCAGCAATGCCTAGCAGCATGCTGAGCAGAGCGTTCTTATAAGTAATTTGCATTTCCTGTTACTCCTTAAAAAAGTTAAAAGACAAAGACACAATTTCGATTTGGCTTCAGTGACGTATCAGGCCTGCACCTGCGAAACTCGTACGTTAAAGCTTGCTTCTTGCATATAATCTTACAATAAGTATTTCGCAATCGCTAGAATAATTAAGCTTCTTGGTATTGCAACAATCCAGACTATTTAATCAGTCCTAATTTTTGTGCATCTAACAAGGTTTTTCCTAGCGATAAACGAATAAGCGCTATCATTTTATCAATCTCGTCATTCGTAATCACAAGCGGCGGAGCAATAATCATGCGATCACCCACGGCTCTCATAATGACACCATTGGCAAAACAATGAGCCCGGCAAATCATGCCTATCGCGACATCTGCATTAAACATGGTTTGCGTTTTTTTATCTTGCATCAGAACTAACCCAGCCATTAATCCACAGGTTTCTACCAAGCCTACAAGGGGATGATCTGCCAGTTCTAAAAAACATTTACGCAGATAGGGAGCAGTGTCATTTGCGACACGCGCTATGATATTTTCGCGCTGTAAGATGTGAATGTTTTCTATCGCGACTGCACATGCAACAGGGTGGCCAGAATAGGTATAGCCGTGGTTAAAATCGCCACCTTCTTCGATGAGTACTTTAGCCACACGGTCACCTACAGCTACCCCACCCAACGGGATATAGCCAGACGTTACGCCTTTGGCAAAGGTCATTAGATCAGGGCTGTAACCAAAGTATTCGCAGCCGAACCAAGTGCCCAAACGGCCAAAGCCACAAATCACTTCGTCGGAGACTAGCAATACATCATATTTTTTACAAATACGTTCGATTTCTTGCCAGTAGCTGGGAGGAGGGATAATCACCCCTCCGGCACCTTGTATCGGTTCTCCAATAAACGCAGCGACTTTATCTGCCCCTAGCTCAATGATTTTATCTTCTAACCATCCTGCTGCTTTTTTGCCGAATGCTTCTGGCGTCATGCCATTTCCGTGCAAAAGATAGTAGGGTTGTTCGATGTGCGCTATACCTGGAATCGGTAAATCACCTTGCTCGTGCATGTAATCCATACCACCCAGAGAAGCGCCTGCGACGGTGCTGCCGTGATAAGCGTTTTTGCGTGCTATAAAAGTTTTTTTCTGCGGCTGACCTTTGATATCCCAGTAACGTCGCACCATACGCAAAATCGTATCGTTACCCTCAGAACCAGAGTTACCTAAAAAGAAATGATTGAATTGCGGCGGCGTAATCTCAGTGAGCAATTCTGCCAACTCGATCGCTGGAATGACCGTGGTATTGAAAAAGCTATTGTAGTATGGCAATTGTGCCATTTGTTTAGCGGCTGCATCTACGATACTTTGACGACCGTATCCAACATTCACACACCACAAACCGGACATGCCATCTAAGATTTTATTTCCATCAGAATCCCAAACATAAACTCCTTCGGCATGAGTGATAATGCGCGCACCATTTTCTTCCAGTTGTCTGGTATCTGTGAACGGATGCATAAAATGGGCACTGTCACGACGCTTTAAGTCGGGCGTGTTATAAGTGTTGCTTGATTTTTCTTGAGCCAACATAATTCAATCCTTATGAGTATACGTACAGCACCAAGTATTTTTAGACATGTAATAAAAGGTGTCTGCGCTCCCAAGGGCTTATCACCTTCATAAACTCGGCATATTCAAGTTCTTTTACCGATAAATACAGCGTGATAAAACTTGGTCCTAGAATTTCGTGTAAATCGGGAGTATCCCGCAGCAAATCGATAGCTTCATTCAGGCTACGCGGCAATTCGTATTCATGCGAATAGCCATTACCTTTTAGCTCTTTGGATGGCTCGATTTTATTAACCATGCCCAGATAGCAGCACGCGAGCGAAGTAGCCAAGGCGATGTATGGATTGGCATCAACACCTGCAACACGGTTTTCTAGTCTGCGTGCTGCGCGGGTAGATTCTGGCACACGAATACCTACTGTACGGTTATCGCGTCCCCATTGCACATTGATTGGTGCTGCTGTATCACGCACCAAACGACGATAGGAATTTACAAAAGGTGCGAGCAAGACCATGGATGCAGGCAAATATTTTTGCAGGCCACCAATGGCATGGTGAAAGATTTTACTGTCGCTCCCGTCTTCTTCGGAAAAAATATTTTTTCCTGTAGCGATGTCTATAACACTTTGATGGATGTGCATGGCAGAACCGGGTTGATCTGCCATTGGTTTTGCCATAAAAGTAGCGTACATGTCGTGCCTGAAGGCTGCTTCCCTAACTGTTCGTTTAAACAGGAACACGCTATCTGCAAGCTCCAGCGCATCACCATGTAGAAAATTGATTTCCATTTGACCGGTACCAACTTCATGAATCAGCGTATCAATTTCCAGTTTCTGTTTATCGCAGTAATCGTAAATATCTTCAAACAGCGGATCAAATTCATTGACCGCATCGATACTATAAGCTTGACGGCCAGACTCGGAACGGCCACTACGCCCGATGGGTGCTTGTAACGGCAAATCAGGGTCTGTATTGCGGGCAACGATATAGAACTCTAGTTCAGGCGCTACAACTGGCTTCCAACCTTTTCGCTCATACAAATCAAGCACTTTGCGCAACACTGAGCGCGGTGCATGCTCGACCAAATTGTCATCAAAGGTGAAGCAGTCATGAATAACTTGAGCCGTAGGATCTGCTGCCCAAGGCACGATTCCTACTGTATCTGGATCTGGACGCAATACCATATCACGATCACTTTCGTGAATCACACTATTAAAAGCGTCATCTTCAGGGTATTCCCCAGTTACCGTCATGCCTAGAACACCTTCTGGCAAGCGCATGCCACGGTCTTCGTGAAACTTGGTACGTGGCAAAATTTTGCCTCTTGGGATGCCTGTCATGTCAGGTACTAAACATTCTACTTCTGTAACGCCGTTCTCATTGAGCCAAGCGTCCATCTTATTGAAACCAGCATTTTCTTTTTCTGCAATCTGCTTACTATTCATAAGTCACCTAATATTTAGTGGTTTTTATATTCTACAAGCTTTACCAAATGCTTTAAAAAGTGCTGTCGATTGTGCATTCTCAGCTACTTTCCACTCGGGATGCCATTGCACAGCCAAAGCAAAGTTTTTGGCATTCATCACACGTATTCCTTCTATTAAACCATCTGGTGCGGTAGCCTCCGCAAATAAGTTTTTACCAAGCTGGTCAATGCCTTGACCATGAATCGAATTTACCGTGATTTCATTTGCACCTTCAAATAATTGCTGCAACATGCCACCATCTGTCAGTTTTACTGCATGAGCAGGTCCATATTGCACATCAAGCGAATCAGCTTTTTTATGATGATTCATCAGATGGCCTTGTGCATGCACTTCTTGATGGAGTGTTCCACCAAAGGCGACATTTACTTCCTGAAATCCTCTGCAAATCCCTAGTAATGGTTTACCGCCTGCAATCACTGCTTGTATCAGGGGTAGGGTGGTTGCATCGCGTGCTTTATCTATATATTCAGCCATCTCGGCACGGCTCAACGTTTTTCCATAACGCTCAGGTTCCACATTTGACACTGAGCCTGTGAGCAATAACCCGTCTATCAACTCTAGTATCGCTGCGATGTCTTGTTTATCGCCAACCGCAGGTAACATCAGTGGTACGCAATCAGCCACATTCATAACCGCATCGACATATTTAGCACCCACTGCATGGAATGGATGCTCGCCTAACATTTTAATGCAGGCCGGGATGCCAACTATAGGGCGTTTATGTTTCATAATTTTTTGCTTACGTTTGCTACATTGTTGCCAGATCGTAACCTAACTCATTGGCTACAGCGGCACAAGTTACTTTGCCACGGTGTATATTCAAGCCGTTATGTAAATGACTATCTTCCTCTAATGCTTTTTTATAACCTTTATTCGCTAATGCTAACACAAACGGCAAAGTGGCATTCGTCAGTGCGAGTGTCGATGTACGCGCTACCGCTCCCGGCATATTCGCCACGCAATAATGCACCACGCCATTTACTACATAGGTCGGGTCTTGATGCGTAGTGGCATGACTAGTTTCTAAGCAGCCGCCCTGATCGATTGCTACATCTACAATCACAGAGCCAGGTCGCATGAGCTTTAACATCTCTTTGGTGATGAGCTTTGGTGCGGCAGCACCAGGAATCAATACGCCTCCGATCACTAAATCGGTCTCAGGTAAACGTTCGCAAATATGCTCATGAGTTGAATATTCGGTGGTCATGACGTTGCCAAAATCATTATCGATTTGCGTGAGTCTATGCAGTGAAATGTCCATAATCGTCACTTCTGCACCTAAGCCGGCGGCCATACGCGCGGCATTGATACCCACTACGCCGCCACCTAGCACAAGTACCTTAGCTGCTGGTACACCTGGTACACCTGGTAACAGCACACCTAACCCACCTTGTGCTTTCTCTAACGAATGTGCGCCAGCTTGAATCGACATGCGACCAGCCACTTCGGACATCGGTTTCAATAGTGGTAACCCTCCATGAATATCCGTAACTGTTTCATAGGCAATTGCCACGCAGTCTGAAGCAATCAGCATTTTAGCTTGTTCAGGGTCGGGAGCTAGATGTAAATAGGTAAATAGAATTTGCCCTGCACGCAATTTATTGCACTCAATTGTCTGCGGTTCTTTTACTTTTACAATCATGTCGGCAGCGGCAAAAACTTCATCTGCATTCTCAGCGATTTTTGCACCTGCTTTAACATACAGTGCATTATCAAAACCAACCCCTCCACCTGCATTCGTTTCTACTAACACTTGATGCCCGTGCCGCACGAGGGCAGCTGCACCATTTGGGGTTAGACCGACCCGATATTCATGATTCTTAATTTCTTTTGGAACACCTACTAGCATTTTGTTCCTCCTGATTTTGGTTTCTTAAACTATATGCCCAATTTGGTACTAGTTATAGAGCCACTTTTGCCATATGATTAGTACCACTTTGATTAATTTATGAATTGTATTTCATGAAAATCCCTTTAGCTGAACTTGTCAATACTTCATTAGGATCGACAATCAATGCAGATTTGCCGACACATCGGCGTATCTTTGAGTTGCGATACTCAATCACCAATTGCAAGGCGGCAGCAAATTACCCTCGTCACGTAATTTGGCGGTTGAGATTGGCTGTTCGCGTAACACGGTGATCGCAGCTTACGAGCAGTTGCTGGCGGAAGGTTATGTGGAGGCACGCATCGGTAGTGGCACTGTGGTAGCAGATACCTTACCAAACTTTGCTTTGGATAATAGTCAGCAACTTAGTGATGAAGATACTAGTGCTATGCCACGCAATCTTTCAAAACGGGGCGATAAACTTACAAACCTACCCGCAGACTCACATTTTGAGATTCAAGAATTTATTCAAGGTGCCAATGATTTCTCGGTTTTTCCTTATAAATTATGGCAAAAACTGCAAAATAAATGCTGGCGTGAACCACAATCTGCGTTTATGGATTACGCTCGCAAAGGCGGTTATGCGCCACTGCGTGAGGTGCTTGCAGAATATCTGCGTGTTACGCGCTCTGTAAGGCTGTCTCCGGAGCAAATTCTAATCACTGCTGGCACTCAACAATCACTCGATTTATGCGCTCGCTTGTTGGCGGATGCGCATGATATGGTGTGGATGGAAAACCCGGGTTACTGGGGTGCGCGACGCATCTTTGAGGCGAATGATTTAAATTTAAGACCAATCGAAGTAGATAAAGACGGTATCTCGCCAAGTCCGGTAGATTTGCAAACCACCCCCCGCTTAATCTATGTCACGCCATCGCACCAGTACCCGCTAGATGTAGTCATGAGTCTGACTCGTCGTCGCTTGTTGCTGGAATACGCTGCTTCAGTAGGCGCATGGATATTAGAGGATGACTATGATAGTGAGTTTCGATACAGAGGCCGTCCGATTGCTTCGCTACAAGGTTTAGATCATCGCAATCGCGTGATTTATTTAGGTACCTTTTCTAAAGTGCTGTATCCGGGTATTCGTGTGGGCTATCTTGTGGTACCGCAAGATTTAGTAGAGCCGTTTAGAACCGGCCTGGCGGATATACACAGGCCCGGCCAAATGGCGGTGCAAGCTGCACTGGCACATTTTATTCAGCTTGGACATTTTTCTGCGCATGTGCGTAACGTGCGGGCACGTTATGGGCAAAGCCGTGCTTTACTACAATATACGCTGCAAAATCAATTACTATCATCTGCCCGATTATCTAATGCTGATGCGGGGTTGCATATGGTGATTCACTTACCTGACTTTTGCGATGATGTGAAATTAGCGACAGAAGCTAGATTAGAGCAGATTGATATACGGCCACTTTCAGCCTATTACATCGCACCTCCAGCCACGCGTGGCGTGGTAGTGGGCTATGGTTATATGCCACTTAACGAGATTGTACCGGCCGCTACACGTTTAGCGGATTTAGTAAATCGGCATATAGTAGCGACTCATCAACCAGTATTACTTTGACTTTTAGGGGCTTGCTAGACGGCGACCATAACTCACCGCATAAGCACCGGGTCTAGCAAGTAGAATGGGATCATCGGTAGGTTCGATACCATCTACTAAAGCAAGAGGGTTATACATATTAGCTTTTTCAAATTTCACACCATCAGGATTAATTGCTTTAATGGTTAAGGTTCCAAGTTCTACGATTTTTCTGGTATCGGGCCAGCTGATTGTTGCATCGTTCACAACATCGTCTTTTTCTGCTATTTGAACTGATATACGATAACTCACCGCACCGGATTTTAATTGTACTGGTAGATCATCCATCAAATAGTTTGGTGCTGCTTTGGCGGAGTCTTCTTTACTTAAAAATTGCTGACCTTTGATTGGTTCTATGCGATAACGTCCGTAACTAACTTCACCTTTTTCGTTTGTAAATTTAAATGCATTTACGCCATAAAAGGACTGTGTAGCAAAACTCACTGGTGCTGGTTTGGGCGCGGTGACAAATTTTAATGCTGCAGGATGCGAGCCTAAGAATTGCTCAATAGGGGTTGGTTTTTGCGAATCTGGTGTTGTTGCCGCAACTGCGTTAAGTAAACCTAAAAAATCTTCTGGTGTGGCTGCAGGAAAGCCATTAACAGAAATGGTGACCATGTCACTGAATGCATCATCAGGTAATTGATAGCGAATCGCCATACCTTTGGGGAAGGAGTGACCATCTGCGTCCGGGATATTTGGTACACCAGTTGCATCAGAGAAGCGTACGGTGACTGGAACTGCCTTACCATTCATAAAGCTAGCTTTTGTGATGCTTGAAGCAGTGCTGGCTGGAATAAATTCGCCATTAGTAACAATACCTTTAGCGTGATTTGCACGATACCCAGGGTGAGGGCCGTTAGATAGTTTTGTCAATGTATCAACTATTTGCTCAACCACGGGCTTGCTATTAGTCTGCACATTCGTATCTTCAGCATAAACGTTTGCAGTGTACAGGGCGCATAAGGTCACACCAGATAAGACAAGAGATGTTACATTCATGATTTTCCTTAAATTTGGCAAAGATGTTATTAAAAGTTTGGTCTATCGTAGATAAGTTAAGAAATTAAGGAACCCAAACAACATCCCACGAAGCTGCCCTTCCGTAGACTCCGGCAGGTTTATAGGTGCCACCTTTCGCAGATAGGCCAATCGGTTTTCCTGAACCATCAACGAGTTGTTTTGTATCTGAAAAAATAATTTCCTGATCAAAAATTT
>Ga0315912_10002028_pt1 | contig 22654 bp, 25 predicted proteins | sample VfabasoilMG_FD_204469 | JGI IMG/M metagenome (GOLD analysis project Ga0315912, IMG submission 204469) | Garden soil microbial communities collected in Santa Monica, California, United States - V. faba soil | ecosystem: Environmental > Terrestrial > Soil > Garden | place: USA: California...
GCGCACGCCGCTGTTCATCGGCAGCCCCGACGACGTGAAGGAAGCCGAGTCGTTCGTCCAGGAGACGCACACCGCGGTCACGAACGAGCGGCGCACGAGGTAGCGGCGCAGCGCGGTTCGCGGAGGGTTCCGCGTCCATGCACCGACTGGCGGGTGGACAACACGTCGCAAGCGGAGGCCCGCCTGCCTGAGTCGGGCGGAGTTGGAGCGACGCGCGCTGGGCTTTGCGCGAACTTCACTTGACGAGTTCGCGTCGCGATCTTGTCCGCGCGCGGAGGCCCGCACTGGATGCGCTCGTAATCGCGCCGGAGTGCCTCGTGCACCCGCGATGAGTGCGTCTTCGCGAAAGTTGCTGTCGCGACCCGATCCGCGCGACGTGCGGGCACGCACGAGCGCCGAAATCACGCGTGCTACGAATTGTGCGTGCCCCCGAGCGCACCCGCCCCCGCGGAGTCGCACTCATGCACCGTTTCTCGCGGATGCACCTGTCGCCGGAAGCCGCCCTGCGCAGCCTCGACGCCATCGACCTCGAGGAGAAGTCCAAGCTCGCCGAAGGCATCTCGCTCATCGCCGTGATCGACCACCGGCGGGACTACCTCGCCGCCGGGTATTCCTGCACGCTCAGCTATTGCAGGGAGCGCCTGCACATGTCGGAGGACCGCGCCCTCAAGCGCATCCAGGTCGCGCGGGCAGCGCTCAAGTTCCCGGAGGTCTTCGAGTGCCTGGCCGACGGCCGGCTGAGCGTGAGCACCGCCGCGCTCCTGGCGCCGAAGCTCGAGCTCGAGACCGCGTCCGACCTGCTCGCAACGGCGGGTTTCAAGACGCGGCAGGAGATCCTGCGGCTGTTGGCTGAGCGGTCTCGACCCGTCGCGGTCGCGGTCACGACAGCCGAGGCGGCCGAGTGGCCGACTGTTCAGGACACGTCAGGTTCACATGCCCCGGGGCATGTGAACTCGCTCGCCGACCTCTGCGCGCCAGCCATGGACGTCGCTCCACACGGCTCGTCCACGCCAGCGCGGATGGACAACGCCCGCCGCGGTCGTGTGTCGCCCTCCGATAAGGGCGGCTACGACGTCCGACTCGCGATCACCGAGGAGGAAAACAACGTCCTGCGCAAGGCTACGGCTCTCCTTGGACACGCAGTGCCGTCGGGTGATCCAGCTCTGGTCATCGCACGCGCGCTCAAGCACTACCTCGCACATCTCGAGAAGCAGCGCCTGGGCACGAAGCCTGGCGCGGCGGCTGTCGGCAACGGCCGGTGTATCCCCAAGCCACTGCGGCGTCTGGTCTGGGAGCGCGACGGCGGCCGCTGCGCGTTCGTGGGCACGGAGGGGCATCGCTGCGAGGCGACGCGGAGGCTCGAGTTCGACCACATCACCCCCGTCGCTCAGGGCGGAGCAACGACACCCGAGAACCTCCGCCTGCTGTGCCGACCGCACAACCACTGCGAGGCCGAGCGCTTGCTCGGGAAGGAGCGCGTGCAGTCCCAACGAGAACTCGCGCAACGCGAGCGAGCGCGGGCGAAGGCCGCAGCCAGGGCGTCCAAGGCGCGGAAGCACCTACGAGACGAGGCTCTACAGGCGCGTCACGATGACCTGTTCGAAGCGCTTCGCGGCCTCGGATACGAAGCCGCCAGAGCCCGCCGCGGCGCGGCACTGGTGGACACGATGCCCGAGGCATCGCTCGAGACGTGCTTGAGGGCGGCGCTCACTCAGCTCGCGCGCCCGCTCCTGCTGCGCAGCGAGCGGCTGGCAAAGTGCAGCGCGTAAGCGCTGGCAGGGAGCACTCAGTGCACCGCGCCTGCCCGGCGGATGACCTTCCCCGTCGAGAGGTCCACGGTGGCGCTGCCGAGCACACGTGCCTGGAGCTCCCGCTGCAGGCGGATGGGAGTTCGATCGGCGGCCGGTTCGGCGGGAGCCCGAGAATCCGCGAGTCGCTGCTCGGATCTTAGGATGGCCGGCGGGCGCTTCGAGAGCCTGGATCCACCCTGTAGCTGCGGGTCCGGTGCGTCGTATGCGATCCAGGTCAACCGGATGCTGCCGGCTGCCGTATCGGGCATGGCGATCAGCGCCCAGGGGTACCAGCTGGCGCCGATGCCCAGTGCGCGCGGGAGCGCGGAGCGCCGGAGACCGCCCTCACCCAACCAATTCCTTCGAGCGGCGAAGTAGTGCGCGAGCAGCGTGTCCGCCGGGCCTCGCAGGGCATCGGTCTCGAGCTCGGCCAAGACGCCGACATTTCGCCCGCATCGGACCTGGAACCAGAGCGCACGGGCACCGGCGTGATTCTCGTTCCAGTCCCGCCGCAGTGAGTCACCCGCGAGTTGGATGGCCTCTTCCGGCTGCTCAGGAGCGCGCTGGATCGGGCGGTTCGCTGCACACCCCACGCTCAGTAGCAGCGCAGCCAGCGCCGCGCACACTCCGCCGCCGTCGCGCCACCGCATCGCCAGTCCCTCGTCACGCCGCACCATGGCCTGGTGCCGGCCCCGGGCGCCTCGTCAGCCTAGCGCGTCACCCACTGCTCGGCCACAAGCTGGCGACGCGCCAGCGGATCTCGTCGCGCACCTCGCGGAAGACCTCGAGTTGCCGTGCCTCCGGCGCGGCGCTGGGGTCGGGCAGCGGCCAGTGCACACGGCGCACGTCGCCGGCCAGCGTGGGGCAGGCCTCGTCGGCCTCGCCGCACAGCGTGACCACGGTGTCGCAGTCGCGCCATCGCACGTCGTCCAGGTGCTTGGAGGTCTGGCCCGCGAGGTCGATCCCCACCTCGGCCATCGCCTCGATCGCACGCGGGTGAACACGGCTGGGCTCGGTGCCCGCGCTCATCACCTCCACGCCGGCCGGTGCCAGCCGGCGGGCGAAACCCTCCGCCATCTGGCTGCGCGACGAGTTGTGGATGCACAGGAACAGCACGCGGCTCGGCGGCCGCGTGATGAACGCGGACGGCCGCGGGTCCGCAGGCGTCATCGGGACTTCATCATGGAGTGATAGATGCGTGCGGCTGCCGAAGCACCCAGCACGGGGGCGACCCAGTAGACCCAGTGGTTCGTCCACACGCCCGAGGCACAGGCCGCGCCGAACGCTCGCGCGGGGTTCATCGCCGCGCCGGTGAGCGGGCCGCCGACCAGGATGTCCATGAACACCGTGAGGCCGATCGCGAAACCGCCGACCTTGGGCCCGCGCTCGTCCACGGCCGTGCCCCACACCACGGTGACGAGGAAGAACGTCATCACGAACTCGAGCAGGAGCGCCTGCGAGACCGCCACACCCGCGCCGATCATGGGCACGCCGAAATGCACCATCTCACCGGGCTCGCCCGGCACGATCGAGCGCAGCAGGAAGCTGGCGACGATCGCTCCCGCGAGCTGCGAGATCCAGTACGTGATCGCCGACGTGAGCGACATGCGTCGCGTGATCCAGAACCCGAACGTGACCGCCGGGTTGAAGTGGGCGCCCGACCAGGTACCGAGCGCCGAGATCATCGTGGCGAGCGCCAAGCCATGCGCCGCGGCCACCACCATCAGGCTGCCGGTGCCGCTGGCCTGCTGCATGACGATCGCGCCCTGGCCGATGAAGCAGAGCGTGAACGTGCCGAGGAACTCGGCCCAGTAGGACTTGGGTCCCTGGTCCATGCCACCTCCGTGTGAGCGAACTCGCCGATACGCCGCGCCGGACCGTAGCCGCGCGAGGGACCTGCGTCAACGGCGCCGGAACGCCGCGCGATCCATTTCGCGCACCTCGGCGGCCCCGACTACCGCGTGAGCCCGGAGCGGCGAAGCAGTTCCTCCATCAACTTGGCGTTTCTCGCCGCCTGCCCGGCATGGCAGTTGTTGAAGAACAGGTAGGTCTGCTTCGCCTTCTGCGCCAGCTCCTGCACACGGCCGAGCCACTGCATGAGCTCGCTCTCCGAGTAGTCGTAGTCGTAACGCAGCTGCTCTCGTGAGCCGCGCGGTGGTGCAGCGACGCCGGACGATTCGACAGCACGAGAGGCACCTCCATCCCACCAGTGCTTCGCGTTCCGCCCGTGAAAGCGCACGTAGCCGGTGCCGTTGGTGAGATGCGTCACCGGTGGCACGAGGCCCGGCAGCGGCGGTTCGTCCACGGCGCAGTAGCCGATGTCGCGCTCGGCCAGCCAGTCGGGGAGCTTCGGGTGCATCCACGAGTCGTGGCGGAACTCCACCCACAGCGGTTCGCCCGGCAGCGCCTCGCGCAGCCGCTCCAGGTGCGCCTTGCTCGCGTCGTCGCGCTTGAAGCCCCAGGGGAATTGCGCCAACAGGCCGTGGTACTTGCCCGCGGCCTTGAGCGGCGCGATGCAGTCGAGGAACGACGCGACGAGGGGTGTCTCGAGCACGCGCTCGTGCGTCATGGCCTGGTTGAGCTTGACGACGAACCGGAAGCCCTCCGGCGTCTTGCGCTCGATCTGCTCCATCGTGCGCGGCGGCGGGATGCGGTAGTAGGTCGCGTTCACCTCGACGCAGGCGAAGTGCTTGGCGTAGTGCGCGAGGAAGTCGCCGCTCTTCATACCCGGTGGGTAGAACGGCCCCACCCAGTCGGCGAACGACCAGCCCGACGTGCCGATCCACACCTCGCCGGCGGCACTCACGGTTCGCGCTCGCGCGGGCCGCGTGGCTTGAACTGCGTCGGGTCCGGCGCCGAGGGATCGGGGCCTTCGGCATACCCGCCTCGCTCTCGCTTCGACGCTCGCGGCACCTCGCGACCCTTGCGCTCGGTGCGTTCAGGCGCTCCCCCGCTGCGCACCGCGCCGAACGGCACGTGACCCATCGCGCGGCGATAGGCGAGCGAGCCGGCGGGCACGACCGAGGCCTCGCCCAGCTTGTCGCGCACCTGGTCCAGAGCGTCCTGGAGCGCCTTCGAGCGCTCGTTCGTGGGGAACAACTCCAGCTGCTCCTCGTCGGCGTGCTCGAGCGCCGACACCGACACGCCGAGCAACCGCAGCGGTTCGCCCTTCCAGTTCTCGCGCCACAGCGCACGCGCGACCTCGAAGAGTCCGGCGTAGTCGTCCACGGCAGTGGCGAGCGCGCGCTGGCGCGTGACGGTGCGGAAGCGGAAGTCGCGAAGCTTGACCGTGACCGTGCGGCCGCGGAATCCGTCACCGCGGAGCCGCCGAGCGACCTGGTCCGACAGCCGCAGCAGCGTGCCTTCCAGGAATTCGGGGTCGCGGCAATCCTCCGGCAGTGTGACCTCGTGCCCCATGGACTTGGGGTCGATCCCCTCGTGATAGGGGATCACCGGCGTCTGGTCGTGACCCCATGCGGCCTCGCGCAGGTGCTCACCCACCACGCCGAAGCGGCGCTTGAGCATGTCCCCCGGAGCGTTCGCGAGCGAGCCCACGGTGGCGATGCCGAGCGCCTTCAAGTGCTCCGCGAGCTTGGGCCCCACGCCCCACAGCGCCTGCACATCCTGGGGCCAGAACACGCCCCGGAACTCCTCCTCGGACAGCGGCGTGATGCCGCGCGGCTTCTTCACGCCCGAGGCCATCTTGGCGATCAGCTTGTTGGGGCCGATGCCGATCGAGGCCCCGAGCCCGTGCACGTCCCAGATGCGCTGCTGCAGCTCGCTCGCGATCTCGACCGCCGAGTCGCGGGTCTGGCCGCGTCCGGGGAGCTTCCGCAGGTCCAGGAACGCCTCGTCCACGCTGAACGGTTCCACATCGGGCGTGAGCTCCAGGAACATCTCGAGCAGCTCGAGCGACTTCTCCACGTACTTGCGCGGATTGCCCTCGACGTATTCGGCGTGCGGACAGAGCCGCTTCGCTTCGGCCAGCGGCATGCCGGCGCGCACCCCGAACGGGCGGGCTTCGTAGGACGCCGCGGTGACCACACCGCGCCGGCTCGGGTCGCCGCAGACGATGATCGCCTTGCCACGCAGGTGCGGATGGTGAGCCTGCTCGACCGAGGCGAAGAACGCGTCCATGTCCACGAGGAGGATCATGTCGATTCGCTCAACCCGGACCGGTCCAGGCTCGGCACAGCACCCACGACGGCCCGCGGGCGTCGAAGCACAGTTCGTAGCTGTCGTCCTTGGAGCCTTGCACGGCGAAGTAGCGCAGCTGCGCCTGCCCCTCGCGCCGGGCCCATTGGCCGGTGATGCGGCGCACGCGGACGATGCGCCCCTGCCAGCGGAACCGGATGGGGCGCATGGAGCCGTCCACGAACGCGGTGAGCACGTCCACCGGGTCGTTGAGGGATTCGAACATGGTCAGGGTGTGGCACCGCGGGCAGCTTACTGCACAGATGGGCAGCACGGCAAGTGCCGTCGTCCCAACGCGGAACGCCGCCCCGGGTGACACGGAGCGGCGTTCGGGGCGGCCTCGAGGCCAGTTCGCTCAGGCCGCGGTGCGCGCCTGGTCCTTCTTCACGTCCAGCACGCGCCGCCACATGGACAGGAACGCGCTCGCCAGCATCACCACCGCGCCCAGCCACACCAGGTTGATGAACGGCTTGGTGCTCACCTCGACCGCCAGCGTCTCGCTCTCCTTCGCGCGCTCCTCGCCGGGCAGCGCCAGCAGCGCGCGGCCGGTCTGCGGATCGCCCGAGACGATCGAGATCGTGCCGCCGCTCGGCAGGTAGGCCGGCGTCGAGGTGCGCTTGCCGTCGGCCATGTTCACCTCGAACGTGGGCTTCAGCGGCACCGTGCGGCCGCCGATGTCGGCCACGATCAGCGCGGTCAGCTTCATGCGCCCCTCGCCGGTCTCGGGCACGAAGCCCTGGAACGTGAACTTCATGTTCCCGGCCTGCTTGGTCTCGCCCGGATCGAACCACGTGCCGCCCTCGTCGCGGCCGCCCACCATCTCGAGCGGCGAGATGTAGATGTCGTGGCTCCAGAAGCGCTCGATGTGCGGCTTCTTCATGTAGCCCTGGTTGTATTCGCTCCAGTAGAACTTCGCGTTCGCCGTGAACTTCCGCTCGGGAGCGTTCACCGCGATGATCGCGTGGTCCTTGCCATCCTTCTTGTCGATCGTCATGCCCTGGAACACGAGGTCGTAACCCAGCGCCTTGCGTGATTCGCCGCGCGGCAGCTGGATCTGGGTGTCGAGCCCGTAGCCGCTCGAGGCGATCACGCCGATCAGCATGAGCGACGCGCCCATGTGGCCCAGGTAGGCCGCACCGTGCTTCCAGCCGGCCTTGAACCCGCGCAGCGTGACCATGAAGTTGGAGGCCAACGCGAAGCACATGGCGAACACGATGGCCGCCGGCATGGCGTCGCGGATCCCGGCCCAGAATCCGATCGCGCCGCCCACGAGAGCGAACACCATCGAGGGCACCGCCGCGCGCACGAACGCACCCGGCTCGTGCTGGCGCCAGCGCAGGAGCGGCGCGATGCCGAGCAGCAACCCCAGGGCGATCGCGAGCGGGGCGTTGACCAGGTTGTAGTAGCTCGTCTGCACGTTGCTGGGCGGGCCGAACAGCCGGGTGATGAGCGGCGCGCTCATGCCGATGGCCACCAGCGCGCACATGAGCATGAACACGAGCTGGCCCAGCCACATGAACGACTCGCGCGAGAACGCCCCCAGCGCTTCTGCGGCCTTGGGGATCTCCCGCAGCCGCGACAGCAACAGGCCGAAGCCGACCACGGCCGCCAGCGAGACCAACCCGATCAGGAACCCGCCCAATCCCAGTGGCAGCTTCCAGTCGTCGTTGGCCGCGAACGAGTGCACCGAGAAGTCCGCGAGCACGCCGCTGCGGGTGAGGAATGACGCGTAGAGCACGAGCACATAGCTCAGGATGGCGAGGAAGAAGTTCGTGCGCCGTAGCGACCCGGTGACGCGCTGCACGAGCAGGCCGTGGACGAGCGCGATGTTGGCCAGCCACGGGATCAGCGAGCCGTTCTCGACCGGGTCCCAGCCCCAGTAGCCTCCCCAGCCCAGCACCTTGTACGCCCACACGCCGCCCATGATGAACCCCGTGGCCTGGATGGCGGTGGAGAACACGGCCCACGGCAGCACGGGCTTGACCCAGCCGTCGTAGTCGCGCTTGAGCAGCGCCGCACAGGCGATCGCGAACGGGACCACGAATGACGAGAAGCCGATGAACAGCACCGGCGGGTGGATGGTCATCCACCAGTCCTGGAGCAGCGGGTTCAGCCCCACGCCGTCGGTGAATGCCTGCTTGCTGGCCATGAACGGCCCGCGCACCACGCCCACGAACGTGAGCAGGAGGATGGGCAGGTTCATGAAGAACAGCGCCGCGTCGGTGAGCGCACTCCGCCAGCGCATGAGCACCAGGCCGAGTGTCGTGCTGATGAGGGCCCACAGCAGGAACGTGCCCTCCTGCCCGCCCCAGAACGCGGCGTAGACGTAGTAGCGCGGCATATCGCGCGACGAGTAGTCGTGCACGTACTGGTACTGGAACTGGTGGCTGAACAGGATCCACCACAGGAACGCCGCGCCGCCGAGCAGGCCGAGCCACTGCACGCGGAATGCCGCACGCGCCACGGTGGCGGCCGCGGGGCGGCCGAGCAGGGTCGCGAACCACGAGAAGCCGGCCACGAGCGAGCTCACGAACGCGAGCCAGCAGGCCACATGGCCCCAGCTCAACGCACCGGTGGCCACGAGCCCGCTGCCGAGCAGCAGGGCGGGGACCAGCAGCGCCAGCGTCGTGGTCAGCGCGGTGCGGTTCATGACTTCCCGGCCTTGGCCGCGTTCTCGGCTTCCGCCTGGTACTTGGACGGGCACTTCACCAGCAGCTGCTCGGCCTCGAAGTGATCGCCGGCGAACTTACCGATGGCCACGACACTCACCGCCTGGTCGAAGTTGCCCGGGATCACGCCGCGGTATTCGACCGGCATGACGTCCCCGTGTTCGTCCTTCAGGTTGAAGCGGAGGAACTGTTCCTCGGTCTTCAAGATGTAGTCCTTGTCCGCGAGCTTGCCGTTCACCTGCACCAGCCCACTGGCGCTGCGAGCCTCGGCGAACCCGATGTACGGCGTCATCGTGCGCTTGAAGCTGCTCACGCCCACGGTGGCGGCGACGGCCAGCAACACGACGGCTACGATCACCTTGAGGCTCATCGGCGCTCCATATCGTTGAGACGTTTCTCGACGCGCAGGATCCAGCCGAACAGCAGCCCCCAGACGAGAAGAGAGACGCCGAGTACCACCCAGTTGCGGTCCATGTCAGGTCCTCGGTTTCAGATCGCGAGGCGCCGCTCGAGCCGGGACACGCGCACGCGCAGCACCTGCAGCCAGGCATACAGGAACGTGAAGCCGACCAGCATGCACAGGAACCCGGTGCGGATCGCAGGGTTCATGTCCACCTTGCCGGAGGCGTTGATGATGGGATCGGGGTGCAGCGTGGCGTAGATGCGGGGAACGACGAAGATCAGCGGCGGCACGGCGACAAATGCCGCGATGGAGTACACGGCCGACAGCCGGGCCCGGCGCTCATCCCCTTCGATGCTCCCGCGCAGCGCGAGGTACGCGCCGTAGAGCAGCAGGATGAAGAAGATGCTGGTCTCGCGCGGGTCCCAGTTCCAGTACGAGCCCCACATGGACTTGGCCCACAACGAGCCCGAGACCGTCGCGGCGATGCAGAAGACCAAACCCAGCTCGGCTGCGGCGGCGGCGTGGTCATCGTGGTGCAGGTCGCGCTTCCACAGGTAGAGCGCGCTGTGGATCATGGACCAACCGAGTGCCAGGACCGTCACCCAGGCCGCGGGAATATGGAAGTAGAGCACCCGCGTGGTCTCCCCGAGCACGGGGACCAACGGTGCCCACAACAGGGACGCGGTCATCGTGGCCGCGATCCACAGGAAGATGCCCCATCGCCAGATCATCGTGATCGTCCGGGAAGCCGGCGCGGCGGCCGCGCCCGCCCCGGATCAGTCCTCCCAGAGATGGTCGTAGAGTAACAGGCTGGCGCCGAACAACGCCACCGCGTACGCCCCGAGCAGACGGGCATCGGCACCCACGGGCAGTCCGTCCCACTGTGCGCGTGTGCCCGACACACCCGCGGCGAGCACCGGCAGCAACAGCGGCAATGAGACGCCGGCGAAAAGCGCGCCGCGACTTCTTGACTGTGCGATGACAGCGCCCACGAGCGTGCTCGAGGCCGCGAGTGCGACCGAGCCCAGCCCCAGCACGAGCGCGAACGGTCCCCAGCGCACGGGCGGCGCCGCGGTGAGCAGCAGGAACAGCGGCACGGTGACCGCGAGCACCACGCCCAGGAACAGCAGGTTGAACAGGAGCTTGCCGAGCGCGATCTGCGTGGGCGATGCCACGAGCCGCAGCATCAGCAGCGTGCGGCTTTCGGTCTCGCGAACGAACGCATGACTCATCGAGGACAGTGCCGCGAACAGCAGCGTGATCCACAGCAGCGCCGAGAGCAGGTCCGTGCGGTCCGGCAGCGGCCCCGCCGCGAACGTCACCGCGGTGAGGCTCGTCACCGCGAACAGCAGCGCCGCATTGAGACCGTAGCGGGTGCGCCACTCGCTGCGGCACTCCTTACGCAGGATCGCCCAGACCGCGGGCCACGAGCTCGAGGCTCCGTTCGGCAAGCTGGACCTCCTGGGGGTCGTTGGTGGCGATCAGCACGAGTCCGCGCGCGCGCTCGGCGCGGACCACCTCGCGAACGGCGGCGCGCCCCTCATCGTCAAGGTGGCTGCCCGGTTCGTCGAGCAGCAGCACGGGCGGCGAATGCAGCAGCGCGAAGGCGAGTCGCAGGCGCTGCTTCATGCCGCTCGAGTAGGCCGCCACGCGGTCACCGCCGCGCGACTCGAGCCCGACGCGCGACAGCGCGTTCGCCGCCGCGGCACGCGGGGCGTCGAGCCCGTGCGTCTGTGCGGCGAACTCGAGGTTCTCCCGTCCGGTGAACTCCTCGTAGAAGGCGAGCTCGGGCGTGGCGAGCCCGACGCGCGTCCGGCGCAGCCCGCGCGGCACGTCGCGGCCCTGAATCTGAAGTCGGACGTCGCCCTGGCTCGCGCGCAGCACGCCGGCGACGATGCGCAGCAGCGTGCTCTTGCCGCTGCCATTGGCGCCCGTGACCGCGACCACGCCCGGACCTTCGAACGAGAACTCGAGCTCCTCCACCCCGGTGGCGCGCCGGCCGTAACGGTGCGTCAGGCCGCTGGCACTCACGGAGACGGCGGCGGCACTCAAGCGGAGGTCCCGTCGTGGTCGAGCACCGGCGGCACGGCCGCGACACCAGCCGGCGTGACGATGCGCGGCACGGGCGGCAGTTCCGAGAGCAGTCGCTCGAGCTCGGGCAGCACCTTCGCCTTGGCCTGCTCGCGCGAGCCCCGCATCTGCACGCCGGCCGCATGCGGATGACCGCCGCCTCCCAGCCGCGAACAGATGCCGTCCACCTGCACGCGGCCGGTGGAGCGCAGGCTCACCTTCACCTTGCCGGGCTCCACTTCGCTGAACAGGGCCACCGCCTCGACGTTCTCGATCGTGCGCGGCAGGTCCACGAGCCCTTCGGTGTCGGCGCCCACGAGGCCGTGGCGCGCGAACTGCTCGGGCGCCACCTCGACCACGACGAGCTGGCCGTCATGACGCATCTCGAGTGCGGCGAGTGCCTCGCCGAAGAAGCGGAGCCGGCCCACGGGTGCGGTCTGGTGCACCTTGGCGCTGACGACGGTCACGTCCACGCCCGCGTCCACCAGGTCCGCCGCCATGCGCAGCGCACGGGCGTCGGTGTTGGAGTAGCGGAAGTGCCCGGTGTCGGTCGCCAATCCCACGTACAGCGCGTCGGCCGAAAGCGGGTCCAGCTTCACTCTCGCTTCCTGCATGAGTTCGTAGACCAGCACCGCCGTGGCCGCGCATGCGGGCTCGATGACGTTGACCTGTCCGAAGCCGTCGTGCGTGACGTGATGGTCCACCACCGCGATCGCGATGGCGTGGCGGTCCAGGTGCGAGGCCAGCCGGCCGATCCGCTGCCGGTTGCCGGTGTCCAGCACGATCAGCGCGTCGGCTTCGGCGAAGCGCGTCTCGGCGAGGTCCTCGCGATAGGTCTCCACCGGCCACTCGTGCGTGAGCCACTCGAAGGCATGCGGCGTCGGCGAGTCGTTGAGGATGCGGGCCTGCTTGCCCAGGGCGCGCAGCAGCTCGGCGAACGCGACCTCGCTGCCGATGGCGTCACCATCGGGATTGACGTGCGTCGTGAGCAGGAACTTCTGGTGCCGCGAGATGAACGCATGCAACGAGGCGCGCTCCGGCGTGGCCGGGGCCAGGCTCATCGGCCCTCCGCGAGGACCAGGCCCGCGACGTCGTGCAGGAACCAGCGGTGCAGCCGGCGGTCGGCGGTGAGTTCGGGGTGGAACGCGAACGCCGCGACCTGGCCCCGGCGCACGCCCACGGGCTCGCCCGCGTGCGTGGCGACCACCTCGACGGACTCACCCACGCGCCGGATGCGCGGCGCGCGGATGAACACGCCTTCCACGTCGTGTCCGTCCGGTTCGAATCGCACCGCACCCGAGAACGAATGAACCTGGCGGCCCCACGCGTTGCGTTCGGCCGTGATATCGAGCAAGCCCAGCGTCGGCCGCGGCAGCCGGTCGGCCTCGCGTGACAGCAGGATCAGCCCGGCGCAGGTCCCCAGCACGGGCTTTTCGGACACGAAGCGCTCGAGCGGTGCGCGCAAGCCGGTGGAATCCAGGAGCCGCAGCATGGTGGACGACTCGCCGCCGGGCAGGATCAGCGCCTCGAGTTGCTGCAGGTGTTCGGGCAGTGACACGCGGACGGGTTCGCAGCCCAGTTCACGGAGCGCGGCGGCGTGCAGTGCGAAGTCGCCCTGCAGGCTCAGCACGCCCACGCGCGGCGGCGCACCATGGCCGGCCGCTCGGGATGCCTCGGGAGCACGGGAGCGGCCCACGGCTCGCGCCGGGACCGCCGCAGGCGTTCGAGCGCCGGCGCCTCGCCGCGCCGATCGATCCCTCGCCGGCTTCCTTCCCCGCTTCATGTGACGGTCACCAGCCGCGTTTCGCAAGCAGCGCTTCCTCCGGCAGGGTCTCGAGCGAGATCCCGCGCATGGCCTGCGGCAGTCCGGAGCTGAACTGAGCAAGTAGATCCGGCCGGTCCCAATTCGCGACGGCCTGCACGATCGCGCGCGCCATGCGCGCCTGGTCCTTGCGCGCTTCCTTCGGCTGGTTCGTGTCGCCGACCTCGAAGATGCCCGAGCCCACGAACACCGCCTCCGCGCCCAACTTCATCATCAGCGCCGCGTCCGCCGGCGTGGCCACGCCGCCCGCGGCGAAGTTCGGAACCGGCAGCTTGCCCGTGGCCGCCACCTGGCGCACCAGCTCGAACGGCGCGCCCAGCGACTTGGCCTCGGCCATGAGCTCGTCGGCGGTGAGCGTCGTGAGCCGCTTCATGTGCGAGACCACGGCACGCATGTGGCGCACCGCCTCGACCACGTTGCCCGTGCCGGCCTCGCCCTTGGTGCGGATCATCGCCGCACCCTCGCCGATCCGGCGCAGCGCCTCACCCAGGTCGCGGCAGCCGCACACGAACGGGGCCTTGAAGTCGTGCTTCCAGACGTGGTTCGCCTCATCGGCCGGCGTGAGGACCTCCGACTCGTCGATGAAGTCGATCTCGAGCGCTTCGAGGATCTGTGCCTCGACGATGTGGCCGATGCGGCACTTGGCCATGACCGGGATGTCCACCACGGCCTGGATCTTCTGGATCATGGACGGATCGCTCATGCGTGCCACGCCGCCGTGCTTGCGGATCTGCGACGGGATGCGTTCCAGCGCCATCACGGCCGCCGCACCCGCCTCCTGCGCGATCTCGGCCTGCTCGGCATTCATCACGTCCATGATGACGCCGCCCTTGAGCATCTCGGCGAGGCCGACCTTGAGCCGGTACGCGTCAGCCGCCGGCGTGTGCGCGCCGTTGGCCGAGGGCTCCTTGCCGCTGCGCGGCGTCGCGGCCGCGCTGGCGCGGCGGTGGTTCGTTCGCTTCATGGCGCTTCCTCCTGTGAGAGCGGCCCCGAGCCCGGCGGTGCGTCCGCCGCGGGCCGCCCGGCTACGCGGTCTTCTCCAATCGCGGCCCGGCGAGCGCGCGCAGGCGCTCGACGACGGGCGGCAATACCTCCCCGATGCGGTCCACTTCCTCTTCCGTGTTGTCCTCGCCGAGCGAGAAGCGCACGCTCGCGTGCGCGTCCTCGGGGCGGAGTCCCATCGCGATCAGCACGTGGCTCGGGCCCGGATCACCGCTGCTGCAGGCGCTGCCCGTGGACACGGCGATGCCCTCGCGGTCCAGCTCGTGCAGCAGCGCCTCGCCGTCCACACCCTGGAAGCAGACGTTGAGCGTGCCCCCGGCCCGCTGGTTCAAGTCGCCGTTCAGCCGGGTGTTGGGCACGCCGGAGAGGACGCGAGCGAGCAGCCGCTCGCCGAGCGTGCCGACGCGCTCCGGCACACCGGCGCCGAGCGCGGCGTGCGCGCGCGCCGCGGCCACGCCCAGGCCCACGATCGCGGCGACGTTCTCGGTGCCGGCGCGCAGGCCGCGCTCGTGATGCCCGCCGTGGACGAGCGGCACCACCCGGGTGCGGCGGCGCACGAAGAGTGCAGCGGCTCCCAGCGGACCGTGGAACTTGTGCGCCGCGAGGCTCACGAGGTCGGCCTGCCAGCCGTCCACCGCCAGCGCGATCCTTCCGGGCGCCTGCACGGCGTCCACGTGGAACTTCGCACCGCTCGTGTGCACGAGCGTGCCGATCTCCTCGAGCGGCTGCAGCACGCCCGTCTCGTTGTTCACCGCCATCACGCTCACCAGCGCCACATCGTCGCCCAGCGACTCCGCCAGTTCGGCCGGGTCCACCGCGCCGTTGGGGCGGACGGGTACGACGGTGAGCGCGAAACCCTCGGCTTCGAGCGCACGGGCCGTCGCCAGCACCGAGGCATGCTCGATCGCGGTGGTGACGATGCGGCGGCGCTCCCCCGTGGCCGCCCGCATCACGCCCTGGAGCGCGAGGTTGTTGGACTCGCTGCCACTCGCGGTGAACACGACTTCCTCGGTCTGGGCGCCGAACAGCCGCGCGACCTCGAGCCGGGCTCCTTCCACCGCTTCGCGCGCCGCTTCGCCGCGCGTGTGCACGCTGGAGGCGTTGCCGAAGGACTCGCCCAGCCACGGCTGCATGGCCGCCACCACCTCGGGCGCGGGCCGCGTCGTCGCGGCGTGATCGGCGTAGATGCGGTTCATGCCGGCGTGCCCACGGAGTCCCCGAGCGTGGCGATGCTGACGCGCTGCGCCAGTGCGCCGGCGATGGTGCGGAACGCCCCCGCGGTCTCGCTGGCCGGATCGGCGGAGACGATCGGTGCACCCGTGTCGCCGCCCTTGCGCACCGCGGACTCCAGCGGCAGCGAGCCGAGGAACGGCAGCCCCAGCGCGAGCGCTCGCGTCTTGGCGTCCCCGCTCGAGAAGATCTCATGCCGCGTCTGGCAGTGGTCGCACACGAAGTAGCTCATGTTCTCGATCACGCCCATGACCGGGACCGAGAGCTTGTCGAACATGCGGATCGCCTTGACGGAGTCCTCGATCGCCACCGTGCTGGGTGTGGTGACGATGACGGCGCCCGTCACGTACGTCTGCTGGATCAGCGACAGCTGCACGTCGCCGGTGCCGGGCGGCAGGTCCACGATCAGGTAGTCACAACCGCTCCAGTCCACGTCGCCCAGGAACGACTTGATCGCGCCGTGCAACATGGGCCCACGCCACACCACCGCCTCGCCCGCCTCGACCAGCAGGCCCATGGACATGAACCGGATGCCGTGGGCTTCGAGCGGCACGATACGGCCGTCCTTCTGGAACGGCTGGCGCTGGGCACCCAGCATGCGGGGCAGGTTCGGGCCGTAGATGTCGGCGTCGAGCAATCCGACCGTGGCGCCGGTCTGCGCGAGCGCGATGGCGAGGTTGGCGGCGACCGTGCTCTTGCCCACGCCACCCTTGCCCGAACCCACCGCGAGGATGTGCCCCACGCCCTCGAGCGGTTTGCGGTCGGCCGACGGATCCTTGGGCTTGCGCACGCGGCTCGTGGTGGTGATCTCGACCTTCGTCACCCCCGGAATGCGCGAGACCGCCTGCTGGCAGTCGCCCTCGATCTCGGCCTTGAGCGGGCACGCGCTCGTCGTGAGCACGAGCGTGAACCGGACCGTGCCGCCGTCCACCTCGACCTTCTCGATCATGCCGAGCGTGACGAGGTCGCGGTGCAGGTCGGGGTCGTTCACCGTGCCGAGTGCGGCGAGGACGGCTTCAGTCGTGATCAAGGGCGGCACCTTCCGACGGAGTCTGCGCGGCGGCTGGTCGCCACGCGGGAACATGCGAGGTTCGCGGGCCCCGGGCCCGCGAGGACCTTCGCGACTTCACGAGGTCGTCAGCGTCGCGCCCGGCGTCGCTCCCACCAGTCGCGCGCCGCGTTGAACCCGATCGCCAGCAGCACCGTGCCGCCGATCAGGAACGCCGCCACGAGGAGCCCATAGCCGTACATCATCGCGCGTCACTCCGCCTGCACCTGCGTGACCTGCGGCAGCTTGTAGCGCAGGTATCGCTCGATGCCGTTGCGCAACGTGGTGGTGGAGCTGGAACAGCCGCTGCAGGAACCATGCAGCCGGATGGTCACGACCCCTTCATCGGAGACGTTGACCAGCTCCAGGTCCCCGCCGTCCGACTGGACCATGGGGCGCAGTTGCTGGATGACTTGTTCGACCTGTTCTCGCATAGTGCCTCCGGGCCGCGTCGGCGAACGAGCCGGGCCCTCCAGGGGCGCCCGAGGGGCCGCGTGGCCCCCTCGACACCCCGCTAAGTGCAAGGTAACACTTCAGACTATGCCCCATCCGATGACCCGTCAAAACCGGTCGTCCGCTTCCGATGGCGGATTTGGCGCGGGCCTGACGAATGCCGCGGAGTCGCCCGAACGCCCTTCGGGCGAAAGCCCGCTTCGGGCACCTCCCGATGCCGCGGAGGCTTCGCCGGAGGCCGAGCCCGTGCTCTCGACCGGGCCGCTTGCCCGCACAGGCCGGCCCGGCGCGAGCGTGAGCCTGCACGAGCCGCGCCAGCCCGGCCGCTGCGCGCCGTCGGGCGACGTACCCGCGCAGCCCCTCCTCGAGCTGGACGCGCTCTGGATCCAGGTCGCGGGCACGGTCTGCAATCTCACGTGCACCCACTGCTTCGTCACCTGTGGCCCGCAGGAAGAGCGGCACGCGATGATGTCGAGTGCGGAAGTCGCCCGGCGTGTGGCCGAAGCGCTCGGCATGGGCGTGCGTGAGTTCTACCTCACCGGTGGCGAGCCGTTCCTGAATCCGGAGCTCGAGGCCATCGTCGAGGACACGCTCGCGCTCGCCCCCGTGACCGTGCTCACGAACGGCACGCTGTTCACCGAGCGCCGCGTGCGCTGGCTGGCGGCACTCACGCGCTCGGCGCGCCACTCGCTGGAACTGCGCGTGTCGCTGGATGCGACCGAGCCGAACGCGCACGACGCCTTCCGGGGCATCGGCGCCTGGGCCCGCACGATGGCCGGGCTGCGTGCGTTGGAAGCCGAGGGCCTCGCCCCGATCGTGACGTTCACGCGCGCGCCGGGCGTGGACGAAGCGACGCTGGCGGCGGCGGCAGCGGCCGCGTTGCGGGCCGAGGGCCTCTCGGGCGCGCGGCTCAAGCTGCTGCCCTTATTCGCGCTCGGACGCGAGCTCACGCGTCTCGGGGAGCCACTCGCGCCACGATCGCTCGCCGGCCTTCCCGCGGGGGCATTCGATCCGGAGCGGCTCCAGTGTGGCCGCTCTCGCGCCGTGACGAGCCGCGGTGTGTACGTCTGCCCGCTGCTCGTGGACGAGGCCGCCGGCCGCATGGGGGACTCGCTCGCCGAGGCGGCGCGCCCGTTCCCGCTCGTGCACGATGCGTGCGTGACGTGCTGGGCCACGGGCATGAGCTGCGCCAATGACTGACGCACGCGAGCGCATCGCACTCTTCGGAGGGGTCTACGCCAACCTCGATGCCCTCGACGCCGTGCTCGCCGACATCGCCGCGCGGGGCATCCCGCGCGCCTGGTGCCTGGGCGACGTGGGTGGTTTCGGCCCGGACCCCGAGGAGTGCGTCGCGCGGCTGCGCGACGCCGAGGTGCCCACGGTGCAGGGCAACTACGACCATTCGATCGGACACCGCCTCGCGGACTGTGCGTGCGGCTACACCGATGCCGACGACCAGCGCTTCGCGCAGTGGAGTTACGACTTCACCGACGCGCAGGTGAGCGAGGCCTCGCGCGAGTGGCTGCGCTCGCTGCCGGTCGAGCGGCGTTTCACGTTCGCCGGCCGTCGCGTGCTGCTCTGCCACGGCTCGCCACGACGGCAGAACGAGTTCCTGTGGGACAGTGCCTGCAGCGACGCGTTCCTCGATCGGCTCTGCGACCAGGCCGAGGCCGACATCCTCGCCTGCTCGCACACGGGGCTCCACTGGCACCGGCAACTCCCGAGCGGCCGCCACGTGGTGAACAGCGGGGCGATCGGCAGGCCGGCCCACGATGGCCGGCCCGGTGCGTGGTATGCCGAGCTGCGCGCCGCGCGCGATGCGTTCGATGTCGCCTTCCATCACGTGCCGTACGATCACCTCGCGCTGGTCCGTCGCATGCAGGCGGCCGAGCTCCCGCGTGAGTTCGCCGAGACCGTGCGCACCGGCTGGTGGACGACCTGCTTCGGCAACATGCCGGTGCGCGAACGTCTGCGAGCGGAGGACGCCCGGCGCGCCGCGCTCACGGCTCGTTAGCGATCCGCTACAAGCGAAAGGGCGGCGCTCCGTGGGAGCACCGCCCTTCGCATTTCGGTGGAGCGTTCGCGTCGGACTACCGGAAGCGGGTCTTCACCTCGCCCCAGGTGGTCTTGCTCACGGGCGTCGGGTTCACCGACTCCATCAGCACGACGAGGTCGTCGAAGTCCTGGTCGCCGGGCGCGCCCGCGAGGGGCTCGTCCCAGCACAGCCACCACGTGCCCGCGTTGGCACCCGTGCCCTGGAACGTGATCGCGCGCGCGAGGCCACCCGGATTGCGGCTGTCCTGCGTGAACACCGTGCCCGCGTTGACCGAGAGGTAGAACCCGAAGTTGGTCGGGTCCACTCCCGCGAACGTCGTCGTGCTCAGGAAGTTCGCGAACGCGTCGAAACGGTTCACGGTCAGGATGTTGCCCGGCTTGAACGTGGCCGTGCTGAAGCCGAGCGGACCGACGCTGCCGCTCATGAGGAAGAACAGCGGCGGGATCACGGCCGAGGCGTTGTAGAGGCCGAACTGCTGGATCGGCGCGTTCGGCGAGCTCTGGAACTGGATCGTGTACGTGGTCGTGCCCGAGATGGTGTGGGACCAGGTGGTCGTGGCGTCCTGGTCGGTGTTCACGTTGATCGTCTCACCGACACCGATCAGGTACGCCTGCAGTCCGCCGCCGACCACCGGGACCTGGGGCACGCGCAGCGCCGCCGAAGCCGGAGTGGTGACGAAGGTGCTGGCCACGAAGGCGACAAGCAGGAGGAGCATCGTGGTGGCCGAACGCTTCATGGGGGTCTCCTCGAGAGCAGGGGAAAGTCGAGCGAGTGGGGACCGCGAGCCGTGAACGTAGCACTTGAGCCGACGGCTGGCGATGGAAAAGGGCGCGCGGGCTCGCCGGAACGGCGCTCGCGCTGCCGGATCTGCGTCCTGCCGGGCCCCCTCGGCGAGTGCTGAACGAGGAGGCGCACACGTGGCGAACGTCGCCCCATATCGCCGGTGGACTCGGGAGGTCGGGGAGCGTTAAGTCGCACCACCCCAAACGCTCAACGCTGCGCTTCAAGTGACACTGGAAGTGATGCGAGCCGCGGGATCTCGGGCTTGGACGGCTCGTGCAGGAGCGGCTCCGGCCTCGCCCGGCACGTCCGGGTCAGTGTTTCTCGAGCTTCCCCAACTTGAGCCAGGTCCGCCCCACCAGGTCGTCGGGCAGGTGCTGCTGCGCCTTCGCCGCCTCCGGCTCGTCGTGCGCGTAGGCGTAGCCTTCGCCATAGCCCAGGTCCTTCATCAGTCGTGTCGGGGCATTCAGGATCACCTTCGGCGGCGGCAGGGAGCCGCTCTGCTCGATCTCCGCCATCACGGCCCCGTAGGCGCGATAGATCGCATTCGACTTCGGCGCGAGCGCCAGGTGCACGACCACCTGCGCCAACGCCAGCTCGCCTTCGGGCGTGCCCAGCTGGTGATAGGCATTGAACGCCGAGACGGCCAGCTGCAGCGCCGTGGGATCGGCCAGGCCCACGTCCTCGCTCGCGAACCGCACCAGACGGCGCGCGATGTAGAGCCGGTCCTCGCCCGCGGCGACCATGCGGCCGAACCAGTAAAGGCTCGCGTCCGGATCGGAGTCGCGCAGGCTCTTGTGGAGCGCCGAGATCAGGTTGAAGTGCTCCTCGCCCGCGCGGTCGTAGCGCAGGTGACGGCGCGAGAGCGCGGCGCGCACGTCGTCGGCGGCGATCGGCCGTCCCGCGGCCTCCGCCGTGGCGGCGGCGATCTCGAGCGTGGTGAGCGCGCGCCGTGCATCGCCATCCGCGGCACTGGCGAGCAGGTCCAGCGCTTCGCCGCTCGCCGCCACGCGCCCGGCGAAGCCGCGCTCGTCGGACAACGCGCGGCCGAGCAGGGCGCGGATGGAATCCGGCTGCAGCTCCTTCAGCACCAGCACGCGCGAACGTGACAGCAGTGCGGAGTTCACCTCGAAGCTCGGGTTCTCGGTGGTCGCGCCGATGAACACGATGTCCCCGCGCTCGACGTGGGACAGGAACGCGTCCTGCTGCGCTTTGTTGAAGCGGTGGATCTCGTCCACGAACAGGATCGTGGGCTGCCCCTGGCGGCGCCGGTGTTGCGCGGCGCGTTCGAGCACCTCCTTCACTTCCTTCACGCCCGAGAGCACCGCGGAGAGCTGCACGAACGGCACCCGTGCGGTGCGGGCGATCAGCCGCGCCAGCGTGGTCTTGCCGGTGCCGGGCGGGCCCCAGAGCACCACGCTCGAGAGGTGGCGCCCGTCGCGCATGAGCGCGACGGGGCTGCCTTCGGCCAGCAGCGCGTCCTGCCCCACCAACTCCTCGAAGCTCCGCGGTCGCATGCGGTCCGCCAGCGGCGAGTCGGGTCCCGGCTCCCCGACGGCGGGCTCGCGAGGCGCGAGCGAGTCGCCGAACAGGTCTTCCGTCACGGTCGGTTCACGGCCGGCTGGTGTCGCCCGGCCGCGCCGCTCCCGGCAGCGCGGGTGAACCGCCACTGGCCGGGGGCCGGCTGGCGTGATCATCGCGAAGCGCCGTGGCCACCGCCCCCGCCGCGCGGTCGCGCTCCTCGGTCATCCAGCGCATCAGGCACGCCGCCGCTTCCTCCGGGCTCGTGGGGCGACCGAGTGCGTGCCCGGAGCGCTCGAGCCGCTGGAACAGTTCGGCCAGCACCGGCGGCTCGATGTTGGAGTTCCGCAGCAGGTCCGGCTCCTGGAAGATCTCGGCGGGAGCACCCTGTGCCACGATCTCGCCGCCCTTCTTCAGGACGTAGACCCGGTCGGCGAGCGGTGCCACTAGCTGCACGTCGTGCGTGGCGACCACGAACGAGACACCGTGCTCGCGATTCAGCTGGTTCAGGAGATCGAGCATCTCGCTTCGCGACGCGGGGTCGAGCCCCTCGAACGGCTCGTCCAGCACGAGCAGTTCGGGCTCCAGCACCAGTGCGCCAGCGAGCGCGACCTTGCGCTTCTCGCCGCCCGAGAGGTAGTGGCAGACCTTGTGGCGCAGGTGCTCGATGCCCATGCGTCGGAGCGCGAAGTTCACCTTCTGCTCCACTTCGGATTCGCCGTAGCCGTAGTTGCGCGGGCTGAACGACACGTCGTCCCAGACGGTGGGCGCGATGATCTGCTCATCGGCGTTCTGCAGCAGCACGCCGACGCGCTCGCGGATCTTCGAGAACTGCCGCCCCGGGTCCACGCCGAACACGCTGACGTCGCCCTCCTCCGGCGAGAGCAGCCCGAGGATGTGATAGAGCAGCGTGCTCTTGCCGCACCCGTTGGGCCCCAGCACGACCACGCGCTGCCCGGGCTCGACCACGAAGTCGAGACCGCACAGGTGAACGCTGGTCTTGTCCGGGTAGGTGTGGCGCACGCACGACACCCGGACGATGGGCTCGACGGCGTGGAGATGGTCGTGCACGGGGCTCACTCCGGGGTCAGGTGACCGAGTACGCCGGCGGCGCCCAGCGCCCACACGGCCGCGACGAGCACCCAGAAATCCTCCTGGGTGAACTCGAGATAGTGCCGGCAACCGCAGATACGGCCCGAGTGACCGCGCAACTGCATGGCCTGGTAGAGCCGATGGCTGCGGTCGAAGCCCGAGAGCACGACCGTGCCGACGGCCTCGCCCAGCAGGCCGAACCGCTGGCGCACGGGCCGTTGCATCGCCCCGCGCAGGTGCAGCGCCGACCACATGCGCTCGACGCGCGCCAGCAGCGCGAACACCGCGCGATAGGTGAGGAACAGGCTGTCGCCCACGCCGCGCGGCAGCACGCGCGACAGGGGTGCGAACAGGTCCGGGTAGGGCGTCGTGCTCACCAGCCACACGGCCGTGAGGCTCGCCACCATCGGGCGGGCGATCAGGATGAGCGGTTCGTCCCAGTCGGCCTGGAGGTGCGCGAACACGAAGATCAGCGAGAACATCAGGGGCGTGGAGGCGGCCGCAAGGATGAGCTTCGCGGGCAC
>Ga0315912_10002029_pt1 | contig 22641 bp, 20 predicted proteins | sample VfabasoilMG_FD_204469 | JGI IMG/M metagenome (GOLD analysis project Ga0315912, IMG submission 204469) | Garden soil microbial communities collected in Santa Monica, California, United States - V. faba soil | ecosystem: Environmental > Terrestrial > Soil > Garden | place: USA: California...
CATCGCAACCACGCTCGACAAACCGCCGGCGCCACTTGCCGACAGTCTCGCGTGTTGTTCCCAATTGCGCCGCGATGGCCATGTCGTTGGCCTCTGATTCGCACGCTAATACGATGCGCGCCCGGAATGCCAAAGCCTGCGTCGTCTTTGGCCGGCGCGCCCAACGCCCGAGTTCCTCCTTCTGCTCGGCGGTGATCTCCGGCCTCTCTCGAGTGTAATGATTCGCCATTGCCTGCCCTCCGTAAACAGACAATAGCAGCTTTTCCACTCTGTGAGAAGCTACTTCTGACTCACAACACTAGCGCAATTATCAACCACGTCCGCCTCCAAGCAGGAGGCGAGATTGTTAATTTGTGGTCGCTTAAGGCTTCATCAGCGGGAAAACCTGAAAAACTGCTCTTGCGTTCACTAGCTGAGAATCGAGCGGATCACATTCCCATGAACGTCGGTGAGCCGCATGTCACGGCCGCTGAAAGCATAGGTCAGCCGTGTGTGATCGAACCCGAGCAGATGTAAAAGCGTTGCGTGAAGGTCGTGAACGTGGACACGGTTCTCTACCGCGTAAAAACCGTAGTCATCGGTGGCGCCATAAGTCAGGCCGGGCTTGACTCCGGCGCCTGCCAGCCACATCGTGAATCCGTAAGGATGATGATCGCGCCCAGCGGAATCGCCCGAACCCTGCGTGGTGGGAGAGCGTCCAAATTCCCCTCCCCAGATGACCAGCGTATCGTCCAGCAAGCCGCGAGCCTTCAAATCCGTAAGCAGTCCGGCGATGGGCTTGTCCGTCGCGCTCGCGTTGGCCGTGTGGCCCCGTTTCAAATTTGCATGTTGGTCCCATCGATCAAACCCGTCGCGCTTCGGCGACAGGAGTTCGATGAAGCGAACACCGCGCTCCACCAGCCGTCGCGCCAGCAGGCAGGAGCGGCCATACTCCTCCGTGTGTTTTTCGTCCAGTCCGTAGAGTTTTCGCGTCGCGTCGGACTCACCCGATATATCTGTTAGCTCAGGCACTGCGGATTGCATGCGGTAGGCGAGATCATAGTTCGCGATCGCCGCCTGCATGTCCGGGGAACCATGATAGCGGCCCAGGGAGGAGGCGTCGAGATCGCGCAAGAGATCGAGCTTTGCACGCTGTTTAGCCGGTGTAGCGTCGCCGGGAACGAGGTCGGCTACCGCATGGGGACCCGCGTGGAAAAGGGACGCCTGGAAATTCGCGGGCAGAAATCCGCTGCCGAATATGTCCAGGCCGCCGGGCGGGATCATCCCATTTTCCAGAACCACGTACCCGGGAAGATCGCGGGACGAACTGCCTAGACCGTATGTGACCCAGGCGCCCAGGCTGGGACGGCCTTGCAGGCCCGATCCGCTATGCATGAAGTAGTTGGCGGCGGTGTGCTCGGAATGGTCGGCCACCATGGATCGGACGATGCAGAGTTCATCGGCGTGACGGGCGACCTCTGGAAAGAGACTGGATACCGAAGCCCCCGATTGCCCATATTGTCGAAATTCAAAAGGCGAGGCAAGCAGGGACGTGCTGACGGCTCGTACGATTTTTGGTCTGGCAATGGGAAGCGCTTGCCCGTTCTCTTTTTGGAGGCGAGGTTTGGGATCGAAACTATCCACGTGCGAGACGCCACCGTCCATAAACAGGAAAATGACCGATTTGGCGCGCGGAGCAAAGTGGGGCGTTCGAGGCTGCGCCTGTGCGTATTCGGCGTGGAGGGCGGTGAGGGCCAGTTGAAAGAAATCGCGGCGCGAGGGCATAACGTTACCTCAGGAAGAGGAACTCCTTGGCGTTGAATAGTACGTGAGCCAGATCCCGCCAGGAGTTCCCGGCCAAGAATGTTGCAATGCGATCCCGCTCCGCGGGTTCTGGCCGCCGGGCGAAAATCTCAACGTACATGGCGTCCAATCGTTCCCGTTTGTCGGGATACTCGGCTTCGACGCGGTCTGCCCATTTGTTCGCCTGGTCCCGGACAAACTCGTTGTTCATCAAAGTAAGGGCCTGGGCGGGGACGCTGGAGACAAGGCGGCGGCCGATGGTGGTGGTGGGACTGGGGTAGTCGAAGGCGGACAGCAGCGGAGTGGGGAAGTTGCGGCGGACTTCCAAATAGATGCTGCGCCGGCCGTTTCCGTCCAGCGGTCCGGATTTGTCAGGCCGTCCGCGGCCGACGTGAAATTCGTTGACGTGAATCTTGACGCTTGCGCCGCCGATTGTTTTGTCGAGAGAGCCGGAAACAGCGAGGATGGAGTCCCGAACCGATTCGGCGTCCAGGCGCCGGATGGACATATGCGAGAGGAGTCGGTTCAGGGGATCGCTTTCTTGTGGCGGCGCGCTGCTTCGTTGGTATGTTTGGCTGAGTACGATCATGCGGTGCATCGCTTTGAGGGACCAACCCTGGGCGACAAACTCGCCGGCCAAGTAGTCGAGGAGTTCCGGATGTGTTGGCCGGTCGCCCGTCTTGCCGAAGTTATCGACGGAACGGACCAGCCCTTCCCCGAAATGATGTTTCCAAATGCGATTCACCATCACCCGGGCGAGCAGTGGATTGGCAGGGTCCGTTATCGCTTGCGCCAGTGCGGAGCGGCCGCTACCGTTCGCATAAGGGGCAGGGTCATTAGCACCGAGAATCTTCAGAAATCCGCGTGGAACCTCGGCGCCGAGATTGGTGTGGCTGCCGCGTTCGTGAATACGTATGTTGTGGGGAGCGTCTTCATAGCTGATGCGGCCAAACACTTCCTCTGGAATTTCCGCTTCGAAGCTGGCAGGCATTTCTGGAAGTTCTTCGGGCGGATCCGTGGGCGGCTCCTTGGAATCGGAAAATACGATGGCAGTCACTGCGATGTGGCCGTCCGTGCGGCGGTCGGCAATTTCAAGATGGCAGACCTGATTGATCTCTTCCTGCAGTGTGATCGTCCGCCAACGCAATCTACGATCTCCGCTGCCGGCCACTCCTTTCGGATAACGGCCGGGCGCGAATACCGTAACGGCGAGCCGCGAAGGGTCCTCTCGATAGGGACCGTACTTCGTACCGGCCAAGCGCACGTGAATGTACTTCTTGGTGGGCACGAAGCTTCGGGAGACCATGATGCCGGTGAGCTTGCCGGTAACGCCTCGACTGGAATCGACCCAACCGGCTTCCCGGAAGGCTGAGCCCGAGCGGTAAAACTGTTCCATGTCGAACAGCGCATCGCCAGGACGGAGCTGGACCGGTTGCAGATCGGGCGGTGTTGGCGGCGGGGCTGTGGCCAGCGCCGCTTCGATCTGGCTACGAATGGCGGGAGCGGAGATGCTGGCGAGCGTGGTCCGCGTGCTATCGAAGATGCCGCCGACCGCATAGTAATCACTCGCCGGGATCGGATCGAATTTGTGGTCATGGCAGCGAGCACAAGCTACTGTGAGGCCGAGGAATGCCTTGCCGAAAACGTCGATCTTGGAATCGCGCATTTCATTGCGAACCTCCTCAAGATCGGTGGCGCCGTTGCGCTCCTCGCCCAGGCCGAAGAAGCCGCTGGCGATCGGAGTATCCCAATGTTTGCCATCGGGGGCAAGGCGTTGCGCGGGAAGGGCGTCGCCATTGATGTGTTCCTTGACGAAGGTGTCGTAGGGAAGATCCTGATTGAAGGCCCGGATCACGAAATCGCGGTAGCGCCAAGCCTCATCTTTGTAGAAATCAAACTCATGACCGTTGGTTTCGGCGAAGCGAACGAGGTCAAGCCAATGCCGGGCCCATCGCTCGCCGTAGTGGGGCGACGCGAGCAGCCTGTCGACGACATCGGCATAGGCGTTCGAGCTCTTGTCGTTCACGAAGGCCCGCAATTCAGCCGGGGTCGGCGGAAGGCCCGTAAGGTCATAGGTTATGCGGCGAAGAAGCGTGGCCCGGTCAGCCAGGGGGGCGGGTTGAAGATTAGCTTGTTTGATGCGGGCATTTATAAACCCGTCGATTGAATTGCCCTTCGAAAATTTGGCGACAGGTTGGAACGCCCAATGCTTTCTAGCGCGATCCCAATCAATCGTCGAGGACGCCACAGGGGCTGCGGCAATCCGCGGATCTTGGGCACCTTGGCGGATCCATTCACGGAAATCGGCAATAACGGTGTCCGGAAGCTTCCCTTCAGGCGGCATTTTGAGCGAGGGGTCGGCGTAGGAAATCGCTTTTAGCAGGAGGCTGTTGTCCGGATCTCCCGGATGGATAGCATTGCCGCGAGTACCACCCCGCTCCAACCCGGATTTTGAATCCACGGCGAGACCGCTAACCGGTTTAGCGGCAGAATGGCAGCCGTAGCAGCGAGCGGCAAGAATCGGACGAATCTTGTTCTCAAACAAATCCGCCTGCGGCCAGGCCAGGGGCGCGAGTAAGACAGTCAGGAGGGTTGGGATCCGCATTTGGCCACGTTGGCATGGATGTTATCAAAATCAGGCATACCTTTTTCGCGCCACGTTCATTAGGCGCCACTTTGACTGCGTTCTAAACTTCGTGATCCCTCCCGCCGCGAGATCGGCCAGACTTCGGCCGTGCAACCGCTTGCCACGGCTTTGCTGTTCATCCGTTCGATTCCTCTACAATGGTCTCCTCACGTGCTGCTGTTCGAGGAGACACTTGATGCGAGCCTTGCTGATCTCGTTACTTATTGGATCTTGTGGCCTGTACGCTCAGGCGGCACCGGATACCTTGGCGAACGGGCGCTGTATCGAACGACTGGAGCTGCCCGCCTACCCCAAGTTGGCGGATATGGCGCGACTTCAGGGAACGCTAACGGCGACCGTGGCGCTGACTCGTGGCGGATCCATCGAGAAGTTGACTGTGGGCATCGGCGGCGCCTCCGAAGTCTCAAAGAATAAATTCTTTCAGCCAGCAGTGGAGGAAGCCATCCGCGGATCCGTCTTTCGGAGGGACTGCGACGGGAAGTCAGTGATACTAATTTTCAACTTCGTGCTAGGTGAAAAGCTTGATCCGAGGATGTCGTTCGGTTACCCGAACCGGTTCTGGATTTCCGCTCCGGCAAAGCTAGTGAATCCCTAGTAAAGACTCACTTCATCGCGTGCCGAGCATCTTCCAACACCCGCCTGGCGCGGCTGGGATTGAAGACGCCGCAGGAGCAGAAACGTGCCAGATAGGTCACAGCTTCTTCCGGCGAGCGGCGGCCTTCCTTCACCCAATCGATCATCTTCTTAGCAAGGGAATGGCTGACCATGCCGTGGCCGCACATTGTTGAGAGCATCATGGTCTGGGTGTTCGGAAGCTTGTCCGTCTTGCCTTCAAAACCCAAAGAATAACCGACCGAATGGCGCGGAATGCCCACTTCGTGGCAGCAGGCTTCGGCATTCTCCACCGAAGTGGAAATGTTGATGCTCATTCCCAGATCGGCTTCCTTCACTTTCTTCAGGAAGTCCACAGCCGCCGCGCGGTTGTCGAAGACCGCGGCCACCGTCGTCGGCGCATCCAGTCCTCGAACGACTTCCTCGAGATCCGGAGTCATGTCACGATTCCAGTGGTTCAACGGGCTCATCTGATCCGATGGCCGCAGGCACCCACCGTGCCGCGCATCCCCGAGATTCACTGGCTTGAAGGGGATCGCCATTTGCAGAAACTGTCGCAGCTTGGGCAGCGCATCCTTGTCGTTCTTCCCGCGCGAGCAGATGGCGAACACGACGTAATCGTCCTTGAAAGAAGCGGCGGGGCCGTATCGGTGCAATGTGTTCGTCACTTGGCAGCTCCCGCGGGCACTTTCTCCGCCGATGCCAGCGCATCGGGATTGGTAATGCGGCCAAGGCCCACATTCGTCTTGGCCCTGTGCAGTTGATAGCCAAGCTTCTCCAAAATCGGCGCGACTACCGTCTCGTCTCCATTGGCATCACAGCGAACACCCACGCCGAGGACGACGACTGTGTCGATCTCCGCCTCCACTTCCTTGACAATCCGGATAATCTCTTCCGTCTTCGCAACCGTAGTCTTGATCTCGAGAATGGCCGACATCACCTTTTCATTCAAAATGTCCTCGCGAATACGGCCCGTCTTCTGGTCCGTCATCAGCGTGGTTACGGGGTTCTTCTTCTCGAAATCCACGCCCGCCGCGGCGAGCCTGGTGGACATGCGTTCAATCTCGTGGAACCGGGCGCCGACGCCGGGCCGGCCGAATTCGATGGTGAAGCCAACCTCGCCTTCTTTCACGCGGCCGCTGATGTCGTTTGTCTTGACTTCCTCAGTCCCGCGCCCTTCTATACCGGTCGATTCGTGCGGCACGCGCGGGTCGGAGAAGGCACGCCGCACGACGCGCGGCCATACCAACTCATCCGGTTCAAACGCCGAAGTCGGGCAAACATCGGGTTCCGGATCGAAGCGCAGCCGTGCCATTTGGAAAAGCTTGCGCATGGTGCGGACGATGGTGGGGTTCAGGCTCTCCTTGCTGAGGCCGTTGTAACAGGCGTAGCACTCCACGCATTCGTCGCGATCGATCGTGGCTCGCTTAATGGCCGGATCGATATAGATCGCGCCCATGGGGCACACGTAGGTGCAGTTGCCACAGGCCACGCATTTGTCGGGATTAATCTTCATGACGATGTTGCTCCGGTTTCGGTCCTGAACAGATGACGAGAAGCGTCGATACCAAGATATAAAATTGCACCGAGAACGCAAAATACGGCCGCGGCGTAAAACGGCACATTCCAGCCGAAAGCCTTCACGATATAGCCCAGGGCGACAGTGGAAACCGCCCCGCCGATATTGCCGAAGGTGTTCATCACGGCGGAAACGGATCCCGCGAAATCTCCTCCGACATCGAGCGGAATGGCCCAAGAGACGCCCACCGTAAGCTCAAGCCCAAAGAAGGCGACGCAGGTGTAGGCGACGCACATCTCCGGATTGGACGTCATCGTGGCGGGGACGATGCCCAGCGCGGCGATTGCGAAACCAGCCGCGCCCACCGCGCTGCGGGCGAGCTTCAGATTTCCCGAACGCTCCGCCCACCAGTCGCTGAGCCACCCGCCCAACATGTCGCCGGCCACTCCGGCAAAGAGCGGCAGCGAAGCATAAAGACCCATCTGTTTCAGGTCGTAGCCGCGGAACTCCTTCAGGTACGTCGGCAGCCAATCGAGATAGATGGCCAGCGTCCAGCCGTAGCAGAGATACATCAGTCCGAGCGTCCAGGTCGCGCGGTTCCCTAGGATCCGCTTCCAGGGAACCGCCCGCGAGCGGGCGGACCGCGGACCGCCGAGCGACTGTTGGATCAATTCGAGCTCTGCCGGGTTGACCTGCCGATGCTCTTCCGGGGTGTCGCGATACCAGAAGAACCACAACAGCGCCCAGGCGATGCCCATGAAGCCGAAGGCGATGAAAGGCGAGCGCCAGCCGTAGGCGAGGATCATCCAGGCGACGATGGGCGGCGTGAACGCGGCGCCCAGTCGCGAGCCGGCGTGCGTGACGCCCTGCGCCCATCCACGCTCCGACGGAAGCATCCATCGCGAAAGGCTGCGCGTGGCGATCGGGAAGGCGCCCGCCTCGCTGACGCCGAACAGGAAACGGCAGACAGCCATGCTCACGGCACCCGTCATGAAAGCGGTGAGCGAGGTGAAGGCGCTCCACAGGAGCACGATCAGCGATAGCGCCCGCCGCGGTCCAATGCGATCTCCAAGCCATCCTCCGGGAATCTGAAAGAACGCGTAGCCCCAGCGAAACGCGCCGAGAATCAGGCCCATCGTCTCCAGACTGAAGCCGAACTCCTCGCGGATCTTCGGTGCCGCCGAGGAGATCACGACGCGATCCATGTACGTGATCATGTAGGCCGCAACCGTAAGCCACAGGACGAGGTGCCGGACACGCGTGGGACGCTGCTGCATCCCGACGAGTCTATTACGGACGGCGGCGTTCGTGTAAATACGCGCAATCCACCAACCGGCTATTGCCCGTTCCATCGTTGACGGCGAACTTCCGCGAAACGAATCCGGTATTCCGGAATGCGCCGCTCCACAACGACCCCCCGGCAAAGACCCCGTCCTTACGGAGCGCATAGAAATTGATGTCGAAACGGTCCAAGCGCTTCAGATCGTTGTCGTAGTTGCGGGAGACGCGCTTCAAGGCGTCCATCACCGCATCCTGCGGGCTCATTCCGTGCCGCATGTTCTCCACGATGGTGTGCGCTCCAGCGACGCGAATGTTCTCCTCGCCGCGGCCAGTGGACCCCGCAGCGCCTACTTCCTGGTCCACATAGAGACCGGCGCCGATGATGGGCGAATCGCCCACGCGGCCGGGAATTTTCCATGCCAGGCCGCTGGTAGTGGTACAGCCGCTCATCTCGCCCTTTTCGTTCAGCGCCAGGCAGTTTATGGTGCCCGTCGGCGGGCGAACGGCCATTTCGTAGGCCCAAGCGAGGGTCTGTTCATCTGAGTGAGGGAATAGACGCAGCAGAGCTTTCGGCGCCTTGCCGGGGGGCGCGTCGAGGCCGTCCGACCAGTTGCTATGGCCGCTGGGGCTTTGCAGGGTTCGCTTCCAGACCAGATAGGCCAGGCGCGATTTCTCGGTCAGCAGGTTCTCCTCGGCAAAGCCCATCGTTTTGGCAAACCGCAGCGCGCCTTCGCCGGCGAGCATGACGTGGTCTGTTTCCTCCATAACCAGCTTGGCGATTTTCGACGGCGTCTTTATGCCGCGGATCGAAGCTACGCTACCGGCGCGCCGCGTGGGCCCGTGCATCACGCAGGCGTCTAGCTCGACGACTCCCTCTTCGTTCGGCAGCCCGCCGTAACCGACGGAGTTATCAGCGGGATCCAGCTCGTTCACGTTGACGCCCGCGACCACCGCGTCCAACGTGTCCTTGCCCGCCCGCAGCCAGCTCATCGCGATATTGCAGCATTCCACCCCATTGGAGCTGGAGATCACCACATTCTTCGGCATACCCGCCGGCTGTGCCGCAGCCGCCGGAAGCGCTGCCGCGCCTGCCATCCAATTTCGCCGGCTTAACATATGGAATCCTCCAGGAGCGTTACACTGAACAGCATGACGACGGGAGTTCGCCTGGCCGCCGCGTTTCTGCTGATTGCCACATTGTTGTATCCGCAGGGCAAGAAAAGCAAGAAGTCGAAGGGGCCGGACGCGGTAATTGAAAAGATTGAAGTGCGGCGCGAAGGCGATGTCGTGCTGCTGGACGGCACGGTGAAGAACGTCGGCACCCGGACGATCCGGGCGATGGTGTTGCGGTTCGAGTTCCTCGCCCCGAACAACGAGTCGCTCACGATTCAGAGCGGCCCGGTGGAGGCGGCTCTTATTGAGCCGGGGGACGAGTCGGAGTTCCGTTTGCAGGTGAAGTATCCGACGCGGGCGATTGAGCTGAAGATCGAAGCCCGCGACAAGGAGCAGAGGGATCTGAATCTGGAAAAGAACGGTCCCTACCGTATCGACTAGAACCACTTTGCCTCCAGTGCTTGGAGCCACTTGTTCCATCCGCCGCGCAAATTTGCCAGAGTTAGTAGATGGGAGACAAGCCCTTTCCGGTCTCCGATCTGCTCTTGCAGTTGGACCCGTCCTCCGAGCTGCCCCTGTACTTGCAGCTCTATGAACAACTCCGCGCGGCCATCGTGAATGACTGCCGGATCCCTCGCAGCGCGAAGCTTCCTTCCACGCGCTCCCTGGCGGAATCGCTTAGCGTCAGCCGCAATACTGTCATCGGGGCCTTTGAGCAACTGCTCGCTGAAGGTTACCTGGAAGGGCGCATTGGGTCCGGCACGTATGTGGCCCATGCCCTGCCGGAGGCGTGCCTGGGCGCGCGCCCGCAGGCCTCAGCCCCCGGGTATGTACGGCCTCCGGCGCGTGTGTCCGAACGTGGAATACGGATGCGTAACCTGATGCCGGCGACCAATATTGCGAATGTGGTTCCGGCGCCATCGAAGCCCAAAGCATTCCGGCTGCATTCTCCTTCGTTTGAAGCGTTTCCATATGACGTGTGGCGCAAAATTTCGCAGCGGACGTGGGACCGCATCCGGCCGGAGATGCTGGGGTACGGGTGCCCGGCGGGCTGGCAGGCGCTGCGCGAGGCGGTGGCCCAGTATCTGCGCGCATCGCGGGCGGTTCGCTGCGATTGGCAGCAGGTGATCATCACCAACGGCGCCAAACAGGCCATGCATTTGGTGGCGCAGACGATGACTGATCCGGGCGATCCGGTTTTCATTGAGAACCCCAGCTATAGCGGCATTCGCATTGCATTTACATTGTCCGGCGCGAAGATGCTGCCGGTGCCCGTGGATCGCGAAGGGCTTGATATCGCGGCGGCCGAGCAGCTCGATCGCGATGCACGGCTGGTTTATGTAACGCCTTCGCATCAATATCCGTTGGGAACCACGATGTCGTTGAACCGCCGGCTGGCGCTGCTCGATTGGGCGCGGCGGCGCGACGGATTCATCATCGAGGACGACTACGACAGCGAGTTCCGATACCGTGGCCGGCCTGTGGCATCGCTGCAGGGCCTGGACCGGGAGGACCGCGTGCTTTATATCGGGACGTTCAGCAAAGTGCTGATGCCGTCGCTGCGCCTGGGCTATATGGTGGTGCCGCCCGATCTGGTTAACACGTTTATCGCGGCTCGTGCCCACTATGATTGGAGCTCGCCCGTTATTGAGCAGGCGACGTTGGCTGAGTTCATGACGGAAGGGCACTTCGCGCGCATGATCCGCAAGAATCGGGCCGTATATGCGGAGCGGCAGGAGATTCTTGTTAACGCCGGGAAACGGCATCTGCGCGGCCTTTTGAACATGCCCGCCAAGGAGTGCGGGATGCATCTGCTGGGATGGCTGCCCAACGGCGTGGACGATCGTGCCTGCGCCGCCGCGCTGAGCCAGGGCGGCGTGGAGTGCTTATCACTTTCGCAGTTCGCCTCCATGCCCGCGGACCCCGGCGGATTGCTGCTGGGTTACGCGCCGTTCGATGAACGGACCATAGAGGCCGGCGTGGAGCGGATGGCCGCGATTCTGGAGCGCCAAGTGGCCCCGTACCGCTAGGGGTCAGTGGATCTAGGGCGGGTGGCGGTGCGCGCCGCACACTGGCTCATGACTTTCTGGCCCCTATTTCTCTTGGTATCCGCGTGCGATCCTTTGCCGGCCCTGGAAGGTAAACAGTTCTTCGATCAGGGGAAGTTTACCCAGGCTGAGCCCCAGTTTCGCCGCGCCTTGGAACAGTCCTGCGATGCGCAGCAGCGCTTCACCGCCCGAGTCAATCTTGCCGCCACGCTGAGGGAACGCAATGCCGTAGCGGAAGCCCGTGAACTTCTTGTGACTGCGGAAGATTTACCCGGGATGCCGGCGGAGATGCAGATCGCTTACTGGAACTGTATGGCATTGATCGAAGAGCAGAGCGGCAATGCCGCCAAAGCCGATGCTGCGTATTCGCGCGCCATCGCGATCCTGACACCGGCTACGCCCGCGCGGTTGGCGATGCAAACCTGGGCCAATTTCGCGCGGCAGCGCATGAAGCAGGGACGGTTGCAGGAAGCCGAGGATGCCCTGCAACAGCCCGCCTGGCAGCATGACCGAACCTTTACTTATCAGCTCAACCTGGCCGAGCTCCGCCGTATGCAGGGACGGCCCCGCGAAGCCGAGGATACGTTGCGCGCCATGATGAAGCAGGGCGGTCCGCTGCCGGCGCAGGTCCGCGGCGCGGCTGCCAATAACCTGGCTTCGCTGGCCGCGGCACGGGGAGAAAACAGCAAGGCGGAGGCGCTGTGGCGAGAAGCCAATCTTGCGTGGCGGGAAGCGTACGGCGCCAGCCATCCGACTGTCGCCAAAGGCTTGAACAATCTTGCCGCGCACTATGTGGCCCGCAAGCGATATGACGACGCGGAGAGGCTCTATCGGGAGGCCATCGCGATGCACACCGATCCGCTGATGCTCAACAATCTCGGGACGCTGCTCCATCAGCGCGGCCGTCTGGAGGAAGCGGAAGAGCTCTACCGCCGCTCGCTGGGACTTTTTGACAAGCCGCGGCGAGAAGCCATACAGCCGAATGGCAATCTCGCCGTGCTGCTAGCCGATGCCGGTCGCTTCGACGAGGCTCGGGCGCATTCTCAAACCTTATTGCGGCTGCTGCCGCTGGCCGTTCCAGCCGATGAGCCAACGGTGGCTCGTTATCTGGAGCGGTATGAGGCGATGCTTCGCAAACGCCGCGATTCCGTGGAGGCCGAACGTATCGCTGTCCTCGCGATGCGATACCGGGTGCGGTCCGCCCTTCGCACCGAGGATTAGCTACCGATGCAATGAGAATCCTGGCGGCAAAGCTGCCTCAAGATTGATTTGTTCTCCGGTGATGGGGTGTTGGAATTTCAGATACTGGGCGTGCAGCAAATATCCTCCATCGCCGGGGAGGCCGGGGAGATTTTCAAGGGGCTGGCCCGTTGGGCCGTACAGTGGATCGCCCACCAGGGGATGGCCGATGGACGCCAGATGGATTCTAATTTGATGCGGACGGCCCGAATAGAGGCGTACCTCAAATGTTGTGGCGGTGGCGGTGCGCGAGATCACCGTTGCCAATGACTTTGACGGTTTGCCACATGGGCTGGCGGCCCATACGGAACCGATGAGCGGGTGCGGAACCAGGCCGATGGGTGTAAGGATTTCGTAGGCGTCGTGCTGGGCAATGTTCTGAGCCAGCGCCCGGTAGATTTTTTGAATCTTGGGTGAGTTCCAGTTTGTGAAAAGGTTGGAAGCCGCCTGCGGTGTTTTGGCGAAGAGAACGATGCCGGTGGTGGCGCGGCCCAACCGGTGGACCGGGTTTGCGTTGGGGGCTTGCTTTTGTATCCGGCGCAGGAGTGTGTTTTCCATGAAGCCGCCGCCGGGGAGAGTGGGCAGCCCGCTGGGTTTGTTGACGGCCAGCAGATGGGGGTCTTCAAACAGAACTTCAAAGTGCTGAGGGGCGTCGGGTTCGATCCACGGTGGACGGTTCCAGACAAGGGTTTGGCCAAGAATGACCGATTCGCTTCCCGTGGCGATGACGCCGTTGAGGGTGACTTCGCCGTTGTTCAGTTTCTGTTGCCAGGCTTGTGGGGTTGAGTGGGGGTAAAGGCTTGCCAAGTGGGAGAGCAGGGTTTGTCCATGGTATTTGCTGCTGATGATCGTGGTGTACGCATAGCCCCAGTTGAGCATGTAGTTTGAGTGTAGGCTTTGGCATCTGCGGCGCGGCGGTGAGCAGACTTTTTGCGATCCAATCGGCAGGTGGGAACCGCTTTCAGGAAGTAACCGGCAGCCTTCGGCTATGCCGGATATGGACTATCAGCACCGTTTCACCTTGGATGGTGAATAGAATTCGGTACTGATGAGGTTTCCGGCCGTAAAACAACTGACGTATTTCTTCCGCGAACAGTTCGTTCTCGGGCGCCAGAGGACAGCGTAGTGGAAAGTTGCCCAGAGAGTCGATTGCCTCGTAAAGCGCACGATACCAACGAGCGCCGTTTTCCCCCGCGTATTGCGATTTGAGCCAGATAAGTATTTCGTCTGCTTCAATCTCCGCGGTAGCTGCAATTTCAACGCGAAAGGCCATGCTTCGCGCTCAGCTCGTCCAGAAACTCCTTTGCCGGCCGGGTGCGCCCGGCTTTTACGTCTTCCATACCGCGCTTGATACCTTCAGCGGCTTCCTCGAAATCCTGCTTTTCCCATTCAAGATAAGTAGCTACCACTTCATCGAGCGCCTCGGCAGGTGCTTGTCCGTGCCGCTTGGCGTATTCTTCCAGAGCCTCAACGCGTTCAGGCTTTAAGGGGATGGTGATCATGAGAATCTCCGTACGGTTACAAACCTATTATCGCGCCTTTACCCGAGGCACTCACCGCCGAACCGCGAACAAATGGCGAGCCCCGCGAATGAACAGCGTCCCATCGGAAATGGCCGGCGTCGCCATTACCGGTTCGCCCATCGGGATCACCGCCACCTGCTCATACTTCGGTCCCGGCCGGAACACATAGACTTCGCCGTCCTCGTTTGCCGCGTAGATGACGCCGTCGGCGGCAACCATCGAAGCGCTTGCGGGCGTACCCACGCCCAGCCGCTGCTGGTAGAGCGTTGCGCCGGTCAGTGCGTTATAGGACGCCAGAATACCGCCGCGCGTGGAGTAAGTGAACAACTGGTCTCCGACGATGACGGGCGTGGAAAGATAGGGCGCTTCCTCCCGCATCCATGCGATCGATTCCTTGGACCCGGTGATGTCGCCGCTCGCGCCGGGGCGGATGGCGTAGGAACGGCGGATGTATCGCGAATAGCCGCTGAATACGTGGATCAGGCCGTTGGCGACGAAAGGCGTGGGCACGGAGATCATGGAAGTACCCTTCAGCCGCCAGAGTTCGCGGCCGGTTTCTGCGTCGTAACCGCAGACGCTTTCTACGCCGTTAGCCACGAGTTCGGTGCGCGCAGGACCCTCGACGATCGTGGGCGTGGACCAGGACGGTTTGGAGTCGCGCGGCGTGCGCCAGAGTTCCTTGCCGGTGGCTGCGTCGAACGCCGCCAGGAATGAGCCCTTGTGCATGTCCACTTGCAGGAATATTTTGCCCTGCCAGATCACCGGGGATGATGCCGATCCCCACTGATAGTCGGGCAAGTCGAACGCTCCCTGGTCCAGCGCGCCGAGGTCTTTCTTCCAGATCAGCTTTCCCTTCAGATCGAAGCAGTAGAGCCCTTCGGAGCCGAAGAAGACGGCCAGGTGCTTTCCGTCGGTGGCAGGGGTTGGCGATGCGTAAGAGTTGTGCGGATGGCGCAGGACACGTGGTTTGGTTTGGCTCGCCAGCACATTCCAGACGACGCGGCCCGACTTCTTGTCGATGGCCAGGACGCGGAACTGCTGCTCGGCTTCGTCCTGGCGGCGGTCTAGTTCGCCTTTTAGCGTTGCTTCAAACACCATGTTCGGGTTGCTGCTTACGGCGGTTGTGAGAAAGACGGTGGAGCCCCAGACGATGGGGCTTGATAAGCCCAGGCCCGGGATCTCCGTTTTCCAGGCGATGTTTTTGCCTTTGGCGACATTCCAGTCGAGCGGGAGGTTCTGTTTATCGGCGACGCCCCTGGCGCCTGGCCCGCGGAAGGCCGGCCAGTTCTGCGCCGTGAGCGTCATCGCCAGCAGGAGCAGGTATCTCATAGGGGAATGTTCCCATGCTTTTTCTTCGGCGTGGTGTCGACTTTGTTTTCCAGCATGCGCAGTGCCCGGATTACTCGCGGCCGCGTCTGGCGGGGTTCGATGACGTCGTCGATAAAGCCGCGCTCGGCGGCGATGAAAGGGTTGGCGAAGCGCTCGCGGTACTCGGCGATCTTTTCGGCGCGCGTGGATTCGTTGGTGATCTCGCGCCGGTAGAGAATATTCACGGCTCCTTCGGCGCCCATGACGGCGATCTCCGCCGAGGGCCAGGCGAAGTTCACATCGGTGCGCAGATGCTTGGAGCCCATCACGCAGTAAGCGCCGCCATAGGCCTTGCGCGTAATTACAGTTACCTTCGGAACCGTGGCTTCGGCGTAGGCGTAGAGGAGTTTCGCTCCGTGCTTGATGATGCCGCCCCATTCCTGTTCGGTTCCGGGCAGGAAGCCAGGTACATCTTCGAAGGTGAGGATGGGAATGCCAAAAGCGTCGCAGAAGCGAACGAAGCGAGCGCCCTTCAGCGAAGAGTTGATATCCAGGCAGCCCGCCAGCACCGCTGGATTATTGCCGATTACGCCGATGGAACGGCCGTCCATTCGCGCGAAGCCGACCACCAGATTCTGCGCGTAGTGCTCGTGGACTTCGACGAAGTCGCCGTCATCGACGACGTGCCGGATGACATCCTTCATGTCGTAAGGGAGATTCGACTCGGAGGGCACGAGCTTATCGAGCGCGGCGTTTTCGCGATCCGCGGGATCGGCGCAAGCGACCCGCGGCACGCCGTCTACGTTGTTTTGGGGCAGGTAGCGGAGCAGTTCGCGGATGCGCGCGCAGCAGTCGGCATCGTCCTGCGCCAGGAAGTGCGCCACGCCGCTGGTGGCATTGTGGGTCATTGCCCCACCCAGGTCTTCTTTGGAGACGTCTTCGTGCGTAACGGTTTTGATGACGTCGGGACCGGTGACGAACATGTAGCTGGTCTTGTCGACCATGAACACGAAGTCCGTGATGGCGGGTGAGTAGACGGCGCCGCCGGCGCAAGGGCCCATGATCGCCGAGATCTGCGGAACTACGCCGGAGGCCAGCGTGTTCCGCAGAAAGATATCGGTGTAACCGGCGAGAGAGAGAACGCCCTCCTGGATTCGCGCGCCGCCGCTATCGTTCAAGCCAATTACCGGCGCTCCATTCTTCAGCGCCATGTCCATCAAGAGACAGATCTTTTGCGCGTTGCTTTCCGACAGCGATCCGCCGAAGACCGTGAAGTCCTGTGCGAAAACGTAAACCAGGCGACCGTGAACGGTGCCGTAACCAGTCACAAATCCGTCGCCATCGATGGTTTGCGACTCCATACCGAAGTCGCGGCAACGGTGGCGGACCAGTTTGCCCGTTTCTTCGAAGGAACCCTCGTCAAGCAGCAGATCAATCCGTTCGCGGGCGGAGAGTTTGCCTTCGCGGTGTTGCCTTTCACGGCGTTCCGGTCCGCCGCCCTCTTCGGCGGCGATATGGCGCCGCCGCAATTCATCCAATGTAGACATACACACCAGAGCGTAGCAGGATCGGCGTTTACCGCACGTAGTAGCCTTTGCGGAAGCGCATGGTGGCGTTAGGGAATCGTGCCTTGGCCAATGGTGAGAGCTCGACGCGAATGGACCGGAATGCTCCCGTGTCGCCGCCCGGGGAGCCGTAGTGGAGGCTGTAGCGGGAGCGGATGCGCTCAAGCACCTCGCCGAAAGCCTCGCCGGCCTTGTCGCTTTTCACGGTGTCGCCACCGGTCTCTTCTGAGATGGCGAAGATGTCGGCGAAGCTGAAGTCAGGATTTTGGAAGCGGGTCTCGCGATCAAGCTTTTTGCTGCGCCCGACGACGATGGAGTTGCAAACGATGTTGGCGTCGTGGAGGGCACGGATTACGGTAGCGTCGGAGAGCTGGTAGTTAACGCCGAGATTGTCGGTGACGATCAGGATAGCTCTGCGTCCCGTGGGCGGACCCTGTTCCAGGAAAACTTTCGCGGCTTCCTGCAAGGCGGCGTTGATCTGTGTGCCGCTGCCCAGGTCGCGTTCGCGGATGGCTTCGCGGAGACCGTCGGAGACCTGTGTTAAATCGCTGGTGAACGGTTTCGTCACTTTAGAGTGGCGGGAAAAGACCATCACTCCCACCTGGTCGCCTTGTTTTAGGCCGCTCAATGCCGTGCGGCTGGCGGAGGCCATTTGTTCCAGATACTTCGTCATGCTGCCGCTGACGTCAAGCACGAGAAGGAGCGTGATCGGTTCGCGCTCCTGGCTGAAATAAGTGATGGCCTGGGCGGCGTTGTTATCGTAAAGAAGGAAGTCGGCCTGGGTGAGCCCGGCTACGGCCCTTGGGCCCTGGTAGACCTGGGCGTCGACTTGCACGTTTGCAACGCCTGCTTTGAAAATCGCCGGCTCCGCCGGCTCCTGCCCTGACGCGATCATCATAATCGCGGCGGCACCGAAAATAAGCGCCCTCATGTCTTTTATTATCCTCGGAACGGCTGGCCACATAGATCACGGGAAGACAACGCTGGTTAGGGCGCTAACTGGAATCGATACCGACCGGTTGGCGGAAGAGAAGCGGAGAGGCATCTCGATTGAGCTTGGGTTCGCCCATTTTGATCTTGGCGCCGGACTGGAGGCGGGCTTCGTGGATGTGCCCGGCCATGAGCGGTTCGTCAAGACGATGGTTGCCGGTGTAACGGGGATCGATCTGGTTTTGTTGGTGATCGCGGCCGATGAGTCCATCAAGCCGCAAACTCGCGAGCATTTCGACATTTGCCGGCTCCTCGGAGTGAAGAAGGGAATTGTCGTCATCACTAAATCAGACGCGGTGGATGTGGATTTAGTTGAACTTGTGAAGATGGAGGCTGAGGAGTTCGTCGCGGACTCTTTCTTGGAGGGAGCGCCAATCCTGGCCGTCAGTGCTAAGACGGGCCAGGGATTGGAAGAGTTGCGGATCGCCATTCGGCGAGTGGCCGCTGAAGTCCCGGCGCGGGCGTCGCGCCAACCCCTGCGGCTCCCGATTGACCGTGCTTTTGCAATGAAGGGCTTTGGCGCCGTTGTAACGGGAACGCTGACGGCCGGCGCGATTCAGCCGGAACAGGAAGTGGAAATCCAGCCGTTACAAAAGAAACTTCGGGTTCGTGGAGTGCAAGTACATGGGCGGCCGGCGAAGGCGGCGCACGCGGGCCAGCGGACGGCGGTGAATCTCTCGGGCATCGACCATTCCGAATTGACGCGCGGGATGGTTGTAACAGCGCCGGGCGTACTGCGGCCCGTTTCGGTGCTTGATTGCAGGGTGTCAATGCTTCCCGGTGTGAAGCCGCTGCATTCGCGAACGCCGGTACACTTCCACGCGGGAACGGCGGAGATCGTGGGGGCGGCGCGGCCGTTGGCGGACGGATTCGTCCGAATCCGGCTGCGAGAGCCGTTGCTGGTTTTGCCGGGGGACCGATTTATCATTCGCAAGTTTTCGCCTGTTGTGACGATTGGGGGCGGGGAGATTATTGAAATCGAGCCGCCGCGGAAATCGCGTGTGGCGCGGCTGTCCGAGTTGGCGCTTGTGGAGCGCGCGGCGTTGATGCTTCGGGAGTCGCCGGACGGAATGGCGAAGGGAGAACTGCTTTGGCGGTTGGGAGAAACGGTGGCCGCGGGAGTGGCGATTGGAGATTGGTTGATTGATCCCTCTTCCGTATCAGTGAGGGAGATTGATATGGAGAAGGTTTTAAGCGAATTCCATAAAAAGAACCCGCTCATTGCCGGGATGCCGCGCGAGGAGCTGCGGATGAAGATCTTGCCAAAGGCGCCGGCGGCGGTTTTCGACGCGCTGCTTTCGCGGTCGAAGAAATTCGTCGCCAGCGGAGAAACCGTGCGGCTGACTTCGCATCGCGTTGAGCTTCAAAAAGACGAAAAGGACGCGCGGGCGAAGATCGAGGGCTCTTTCCGGGATGGCGGGCTGGCCGTTCCGGGGCAACGCGAGGTTTTGACGGCGAGCGGAGTGGATGGAACGCGCGCCGCTATCTTACTGGCCACGCTTTTGAAGGAAAAAGTGCTGCTCCGCGTGACCGCTGATCTGGTGTTCCATCGCGAAGCCATGGAAAAGCTTCGGGCGTTGCTGGCAGTGCATAAAGGGCAGCGGTTTGGGGTTGGGGAGTTTAAAGAATGGACGGGTTGTTCGAGGAAATACGCGATTCCACTGCTGGAGTTTTTGGATCGCGAACGCGTTACGCGGCGGGAGGGGGATGGACGGGTTGTTCTATAGATCGGCGGTGGCTTTTGGAGTCAGAAGGGCGTAGCTGAATTCGCTCTCGTGCACGAATAGTTATTACCAGAACGGCCGCAAAAGGATACGCTACTCAAGATGCAATCCAGCGCGGGAATGTTGATCGGCCTTTTGGCAGGGATGGCGGCGGGGCTGCTTTTGCCGGTGCCGGTTACCCAGGGAATCGAGCCGTTGGGGCTGTTGTGGTTCAACGCGGTTCGAATGACAGTGATCCCGATCGTGATGGCGCAACTGATTCTCGGGGTGAATACACAGGTTGATGGACGGGCACTGGGGCGCCTGGGCGTTCGCGCGATGACGTGGTTCGTGGGGCTGCTACTGGCGGTGGCGATATTTACTTGGGCTGTGACGCTGTTCCTGATCCGCTGGATGCCGACGGCGCCGCCGGCGATTGCGGGTGCGACTCCGGGGCCGGTACCGGGGTTTGGCGAATGGATTTCCGGGTTGCTTCCATCGAACATATTTCAAGCGGCGGTGGGCGGTAATCTGCTGCCGTTGATTCTCTTCTCGCTGCTCTTTGGAGCGGCGGTTCGGGCGGTGGCGGCGGAGCGGAAGGAGGCGTTGCTGTTGACAGTGGCGGCGGTGAACGACGCGATGCTGGGGATTGTCGGCTGGATCATGCGGCTGGCGCCGTTCGGCGTGGCGGCGCTCGCAGTGACGCTGTTTTCGCGGCTGGGATCGGCGGCGGCGGGGGCGTTGGGGTACTACGTCGGTCTGTTTTGCGGGATTGAGATTGCCGTCACGGTGGCGATGTATGTGCTGGTAGTTTTGCGCGGGGACATTTCGATCCGCCGTTGGGCGGAAGTGGTGGCGCCGCTCCAGGCGTTGGGATTTAGCTCGCGATCTTCTATGGCGGCGCTGCCGGCGATGGTGGCGGCGGCGGAACGGCGGCTAGGTTTACCGGCGGCCATCACGGGATTTGTGCTGCCGTTGGCAGTGTCGGTTTTTCGCTATTCGACGCCGGTTTCGCACGTCGCGGGGGCGATGTTTATCGCGCATCTTTATGGGATCGAACTCAGCCCGTTGCAGGCACTACTCATGATTGTGACGACGGTGTTCCTGAGCCTGAGTTCGCCGGGGATTCCGAGCGGCGGGCTGCTAGTGGCGCTGCCGCTTTTTCAGCAGTTGGGGCTACCCGCGGAGGGGCTGGGGTTGTTGATTGCGGCCGATGCGATTCCCGACATGTTCAAGACGATGGCAAATGTAACCGCTCACATGGCAGTGGCGACGATTCTAAAACCGAAGAGCGGGTATACACTTGCGGAATGAGTACCTTGGAACGCGCTATCGCGCTCGCCGCCACGGCCCATGAGGGACAGACGGACAAGGCGGGCGCGCCTTATATCCTGCATGTGCTGCGAGTGATGCTGCGGTTGAAGACGCCGGAAGAGCGAATGGCGGCAATGCTCCATGACATTGTGGAAGACTGCGGCTGGACGCTGGAGCGGCTACGGGCGGAAGGGTTTCCGGAGACGGTTGTGATGGGCGTGGATGCGGTGACGCGGCGGGAGACGGAAACGTATGAGGAGTTCGTTCTGCGGGCGAAGGCTGATCCGATCGGGCGGCGCGTGAAGATGGCCGATTTGGAAGACAACTCCGACGTTAGCCGGTTGGCGGAGGTCACCGATCGGGATGAGGCGCGTTTGAATAAATACAGGCGCGCGATGGAGGCGTTGAACGCATGACCGGGCTGCTGTTGACACCGCTGGTTTGCGCCGCCGGGCTCGCGGCCCAAACGCTTCCCATAGGTCAGATCATCGACAGCGTGGCGACGGCGGCGGATCCCGAGCAGAAGTACTCGTTGTACCTGCCGGCGAAGTACAACGCCCGGCGCCAGTGGCCAGTGATATTGGCCTTCGACCCGGGGGCGCGGGGGAAACGCGCGGTGGAGCAGTATCAAGTGGCGGCGGAGACTTTTGGGTACATTGTGGCGGGTTCGAATAACTCGAGTAACGGTTCCTGGGAACGAAGCGTGAATGCAGCGCGGGCGATGGCGATGGATATCGGCAATCGGTTTGCGATCGATGAAAAGCGGATCTATACGGCGGGGATGTCCGGCGGGGCGCGGGTGGCGATGGGGATGGCGTTGGGTTCGAACAACCTGATTGCAGGCGTGGTGGCTTCGTCGGCGGGTTTCCCGGATTCGAACGCGCGGAAATCGGCGCCGTTCGTGGTGTTCGGGACGGCGGGGACTGAGGATTTTAACTGGCTGGAGATGCGTTCGTTGGACCAGACGTTGACGACTCCCCACTATGTGGCGTTTTTTGATGGTGGGCATGTGTGGCTTCCAAGTGAATTGGCGGTGGAGGCGGTGGAGTGGCTGGATTTGCAGGCGATGAAGTCCGGGCGGATGCCCCGGGATGAGGAGCGGGTGAAGGCGATCTGTTCAGGGCGGCAGGCGCGCGCGACGGCGATTGGCGATGAGTGGCGGCGTTTTCAGGCGTTGGAGGCGCTGCATCGGGACTGCGGAATTCCTTCGCCGGAACGGACGAAAGCCGTTAAGGAAGCGCAACGGAAGGACCAGGACGAAGAGATACTGGAGCGGCGGCAATTGACGGAGATCTTGGACTTGGAGGCGGAGTTGACCACCGCGGGCAAGCGCTCTGCCGCGATGGCCGGACTGCGCCGCCAGTGGAAGCAGATGATGGCGGCGGCCAATGGCGAGAGCGATACGGCTGCGCGACGGAGCGCCCGGAGGGTGAGCCGGGGGTTGCTTTCGGGTGCGCAAGGGCGCGTGAAAGACGCGGAGTATTTGAAGTTGCTGGCTGAGTACCGGCCCGCACGGGGCGGGCCGCGTTAGATGAAGGGACCGCTGTGCTTTGGGCTGGCCTTTGGGAGTCTGGTGTTTGTGCGGGCGTTGCTGGAAGGCGGCGCGGGAAACCCCGTGGTGGCGTTTGTGATGTTCCTGTTTTTCTCCGGGATTGCGGCGGTGGGCTATGTGGGGTCTTCGTTGCTGCTTCGGCGTCGCCCTCTGCTGGCGGCGGCGTTGACGGCACTGGCGCTGTTGCTGCTGGTGACGCTGCCGTCGATACTGAACGCCCCACTGACGACCATGCTTTCGGCGCGGGTTCTTGTGCGATTGGCCGCGGCGTGGGCGTACGTGTGCATAGTCTTCGCAGGATTGAGTAGCATGGTCGGCATGGTGCGTCCTGAAAGACGCGTTGTTCTCACGGGTGAAAGTCCCGTCCGGGTAAGCGCCGTAGCGCCCAGTAGCAGACTCCAGGCGGGAGGAGAGATCCGACCGCGCCGAGCGGAGTGTCGAAAGC
>Ga0315912_10002030_pt1 | contig 22639 bp, 19 predicted proteins | sample VfabasoilMG_FD_204469 | JGI IMG/M metagenome (GOLD analysis project Ga0315912, IMG submission 204469) | Garden soil microbial communities collected in Santa Monica, California, United States - V. faba soil | ecosystem: Environmental > Terrestrial > Soil > Garden | place: USA: California...
GTGTTTTGCTTCCTAAAGCCAAGACTTGGCTATCGACTGCTTCATATTTCAAATCTTCTCCCTTAAATGATAAAGTATACAAGGAACAGATATTATGAAGAGCTTTCTCCGGAGACTCATTTAGCTGCGTAGTAAAATTCTTTGAAATTTCATCCAACTGAATAGCTTTTCCTGTAGGTAACGTAATTTTCAAACGTGAAAATTGCTTAATCGAGGTGAGTGCTTCTCTTGAATCATTTCGTCCTGAGTTGTCTTCATCCTTTGTTCGAAAGCTCTCTACTGTGCTAAAGTGCAAGTACTCATTGTCGTACATGTCTTGAATATGTTCATCTCTGCCAACCTTTAACAAGAAATCCATTGTCTAAATAAATTATTAAAAAAGGCCGCCTCTTTCGAGACAGCCTTTCTGAGTTTCAGTATTACGAGATTGCTTCGGTCGTTCCCTGCCTGTCCGGCAGGCAGGCTCCCTCGCAATGACGGCACGAACACCTTGCAACCAATAACGAACAACTATTTTTTATCATTTACTTCTTCATACGGCACATCGGTAGCTTCCGAGCTATTGCCTGCGCCACTGTTGCTATTGTCTCCCGCGTTCGTGCCCGGTTGTGCACCAGCTTGCTGTCCGCCAGCAGCATACATCTCTTGCGAGGCTGCCTGCCAGGCTGCGTTCAATCCGTTCAGCGCATTTTCAATGGCTGCAATATCCTGGGACTTGTGCGCCTCTTTTAATTTCTCCAGGGCGCCATTAATGGCAGTCTTATTTCCTTCGGAAAGCTTCTCGCCAAATTCCTTCAACTGTTTTTCCGTTTGGAAAATCATGGAGTCGGCCTGGTTTATTTTCTCAATCTTCTCTTTGGCCCGTTTGTCCTCATCGGCATGAGCCTGTGCTTCATGTTTCATCTTTTGGATTTCGGCATCGGTAAGGCCAGATGATGCTTCAATCCTTATTTTCTGCTCTTTGCCCGTGCCTTTATCTTTTGCCGACACATGCAAAATTCCGTTTGCATCGATATCGAAAGTCACTTCAATTTGAGGCACACCGCGCTGGGCCGGCATAATGCCATCCAGGTGGAAGCGCCCGATCGTTCTGTTGTCTTTTGCCATCGGCCGTTCGCCTTGCAACACGTGCAGTTCTACAGAAGGCTGGTTGTCGGCAGCGGTGGAGAATGTTTCTGATTTCTTGGAAGGAATCGTTGTGTTCGATTCGATCAATTTAGTCATCACACCACCCAGTGTTTCAATGCCCAATGACAAGGGAGTAACATCCAGCAACAACACATCTTTCACTTCGCCTGTCAACACCCCACCTTGAATAGCAGCACCAACAGCTACCACCTCATCGGGATTTACACCTTTTGAAGGTTTCTTCCCGAAGAATTTTTCCACCTCTTCCACAATTCTTGGAATACGGGTAGAGCCTCCCACCAGGATCACTTCATCAATTTGGCCAACAGAGATACCTGAATCTTCTACTGCTTTGCGGCAAGGTTCCAACGTACGTTTGATCAGATCATCGCACAGTTGCTCAAACTTGGAGCGGCTTAGTTTTTTAACCAAGTGTTCCGGCACACCGTCAATTGAGGTAATGTAGGGCAGGTTAATTTCAGTTTCGTTTGAGCTGGACAACTCAATCTTGGCTTTTTCGGCAGCCTCTTTCAAGCGCTGCAAAGCCATAGGGTCTTTTCTCAAGTCAATATTTTTATCTGACTTAAATTCATCGGCCAACCAGTTCATCACACGCATGTCAAAATCATCACCACCCAGGTGCACATCGCCATTGGTTGATTTCACTTCAAACACGCCATCACCCAATTCCAAAACAGAAATATCGAATGTACCACCGCCCAGGTCATAGACGGCAATCTTCATGTCTTTGTTTTTCTTATCGAGGCCGTAGGCCAAAGCAGCAGCGGTTGGTTCGTTGATGATGCGTTTCACATCGAGACCAGCAATTTGCCCGGCCTCTTTTGTAGCTTGTCGCTCAGCATCGTTAAAGTAAGCCGGCACAGTAATAACCGCTTCGGTTACCGTTGTGCCCAAATAATCTTCAGCTGTGCTTTTCATTTTTTGAAGGATCATAGCCGAGATTTCCTGGGGCGTATATAATCTATCGCCAATGCGCACGCGCACTGTATCGTTGTTGCCGCTTTCCACAGCATAGCTCACGATCTTCTTTTCGCTGTCCACATCGTTGAACTTCTTGCCCATGAACCGCTTAATGGACATGACTGTATTTTTTGGATTGGTAATGGATTGACGCTTCGCAGGGTCGCCCACTTTGCGCTCGCCTTTGCCATTATCCAGGAAACCAACGATGGATGGCGTTGTTCTTCTGCCTTCGCTGTTGGCAATTACCACCGGCTCGTTGCCTTCCATTACAGCTACGCAACTGTTGGTTGTTCCTAAGTCTATTCCAATAATTTTTCCCATAGTATTGTTAGTTTTTGAATTCAGTTTTTTAGTCCAAAACCCCTGTTCAATGGTTATGCCAATAGGTTTTTTGAGGAGAAAGGTGACAGGTTGGCAGAGAAATGAAGGCCGGAGGAGCAAAGAGTTTGTTATTATTTCTATTTGTTGGACTTGGCGGCATCCCTGCGTTTGCCTGCTTCCGCTGAGGCTCCAGCAAGCAAACTTGGGTCGCGCTGTCGGCAGTCCAAGCATGCGCACATTCCACTTCGGGCTCCGGTGCGGTGCCTCCATCGCTTGCCGGGAGTCGTGTTAATTAGTAATGGGCTTAGGAATGATTTGTATTGTTTGCTCCTTGTATTATTCTATAGTAACCAATGAAAACAAATATCATTTCTAGCAGACCTAGAACAGAGATAATCAATTGCTTGATTGCAATAAGTTCTGTGTTCACTGAATAAGAATTTCTGAGGTTGAAACTCAAATTTGAGGTGAGGATGGGCACAAACCAGGAGATGATTGAGAAACCAATCCCGATAAAGGACAAATTCATTAGAAATTTCTTCGATAGCTCATTGAGATTGATTTGACCGTTAAAACCTGGGAGATATTTAAAGATTACAATCCCATAGAATAACAGGAATAGCAGCCTGTTTATGATAGGGTAGAAGTCAAAGTATGTCCAGTTACTAAGAAAATAAAGAAATATAATTTCAAATAGGGATTGACAAATAGACTCAAGCGGTCTCAAGACCAACAGGAATACATAACCAATAATAAGAAGTGCAGCAGCTGGCTTAAGTTGAGAGTTTGTCATTTGAGCGTTTGGGAAAGATAAATAGTCCCCAACTTAGGCGCAAGCGTCCCGCTGTTCGACATTGTAATGTCAAACAGCAGATATTATGGATTTAAAATCCGATTTATCTGGATTCGGTATTTACTTTTTGAATCCGAGTACCCAACCGATAATACCACCCATAACACCGCCAAAAACCGTTTGGAGTACAATGTCAACAGCAGTTAGTGAAATATTCATCAGGTTATAGAAGCCATACAGCCCCAAGTCAACTGCGCAGATGTAGAAGAACGAAAGGATCATGCCGTTCCTAAACCCGCTTTTGAAAGTAGATACTCCGGCCCACTTGGCGAATACGATTGTCATCAGGAACGAAAGTGATAACCCGCTCAGAGAAACAAAAATCAGGTCAGGCATGGGCACTTTCGTAAGCCCTTCATAATGAAAGGTGTTGATCGCGTAGAAATCGACTAATAAAAATCCGAAGGTCGCCCAACCTGCAAGAAAATTGAAAATTCCACCCACGATGGCAGCAAAGTAAGCTCTAACGTTCATAGGATTATTGGTTTAGAGCGGAAGATAACCAGAATCTTAAGGCAATCAAAAGCTTACTTCAGGTGTGTCAGGTGAACGGCTATTTTTTAATGTCCAGTATCATCTCCAGCAGGGAACCCCCAGCCTTGGTTCGTGAATGGCAGAACCGCAAGGCAATACTACAGGAGAGCTTTTGGAATAAGGGTAAAAAAATAAGGCCGCCTTTTGGGGCGGCCTTCATTGGTTGGTGATCTACTTTAATATTTTATTGTCCTCCTTCGGCTGGCTTATCAGCCGTAACGCCTTCCAACACATCTTTTATTTCTACGCGAACGCCATCGCGATAAGGAACGATCCAGGCATCTTTCACACCCATTTCTCGCATATATTTTTTAAAGGTATCTGCTTCCCAATAATCACGGAAAATGCCGATGGTAATTTTCTGTGGGTCGGTGGCCTCTTTACCTGCTTCACCACCAAAGTTGGGATTGTTGTCGAAATATTTTTGCAGGTTTTTGAATTTGAATGCTCCCACTTGCACTTTAAACACCACGCCTTTTGAAAAATCCATTGGAGCCGGTGCCGGGGGAGTTTCCCTTAACTTAACCAACGCAGAATTGCAGGAGGCGAGCTCTCCACGCATGCGCGCAATCTGATCCTCCAGTTCGGTGATGCGGGCATCGCGTTCAGCGATTGTCGCTTCCATTTGGGTAACTTTTCCCGAAAGGTCAACCACTTTTGTATCGGCTACCTGCTTATCGTCTGATAAGGTTTTCAGGTTTTCCGGGTTCTTTTTGAACTCTTTTGCTTTCTTTTTCCATTCCTTCTTCTCCGCTTTAGATAGCTGAGCGAAAACAGTAGTGCCGGAAAAAATCAAGGCCAGGCAGACAATAACTATTCTTGTTTTCATTGTTATTAAAGGTTAATTAATGAATAAAGGTAATAAAATCTTTTGATTCAGGTGTTTATAGCCGGTTTTTTCAGGATGGATAATCCCCGGACAGGCAACCTACACTTTTATGAAGTCGCCAATTTCCAAAAATCTTAAAAGCAAAAATTGAATTACACCATCTTCTCGGGCCGCACCCACTCATCGAATTGCTGAGAGGTGACCAAGCCCAGTTCAACAGCCGCTTCGCGTAAAGTTTTATTTTCCTTGTGCGCCTTCTTGGCAATTTTGGCTGCATTTTCGTAGCCAATGTGTGTGTTGAGAGATGTTACCAACATCAGTGAGTTCTCCATATGCTGTTTAATGATCGGCAAGTTTGGTTCAATTCCTTCCGCGCACTTATCATTAAATGAAACACACGCATCGCCAATCAGCCTGGCCGATTGCAATACGTTGGCGGCAATTACAGGTTTAAAAACATTGAGTTCAAAGTGGCCCATGGAGCCACCGATGGAGGCCGCAACATCGTTGCCCATTACTTGCGCGCACACCATAGTAAGCGCTTCGGGCTGGGTGGGGTTTACTTTTCCTGGCATGATGGATGAGCCCGGTTCATTATCAGGAATAATAATTTCTCCAATGCCGGAACGAGGCCCGGAGCTTAGCATGCGTATATCATTTCCTATTTTCATGAATGATACTGCCGCTCGTTTCAGTGCGGCAGAAAGTTCGATCATGGCATCATGAGCAGCCAGAGCCTCAAACTTATTGGGAGCGGTAACAAAAGGTAGCCTGGTTAATTCGGCAATTTTTTTTGCGACCAAAACATCATATCCTTTTGGCGTATTCAATCCTGTGCCAACGGCTGTGCCCCCCAAAGCCAGCTCGCGCACTACTTCAAGGGCGTTTTTAATTGCACGAATGCTATTATCAATTTGCTGAACATATCCGGAAAACTCCTGCCCCAAGGTGAGAGGAGTGGCATCCATAAAGTGGGTGCGCCCGGTTTTTACAATGGCTTTAAAATCTCCTGATTTTTTAGCGAGCGTGTCGCGCAACTTCTGCATCCCCGGAAGGGTAATTTCAACCACTTGCTTATATGCTGCAATGTGCATAGCAGTGGGAAAGGTGTCGTTTGAGGATTGTGACTTGTTCACGTCATCATTTGGATGGAGCACTTTTTTTTCATCTGTCAATTGGCCGCCCTGCATTACGTGTGCACGGTAAGCAATCACCTCGTTTACGTTCATATTGCTTTGTGTGCCCGAGCCGGTTTGCCAAATCACTAAAGGAAATTGATCATCTAAGGCCTTGGTAAGAATTTCATCGCATACTTTCGCAATCAAATCTTTCTTATCAGCAGTTAAAACACCCAACTCGTGGTTGGCCTGGGCGGCAGCTTTTTTTAAATAAGCGAAGGCATAAATTATTTCTTTAGGCATACTGGCCTCTGGTCCGATTTTAAAATTATTGCGAGAGCGCTCCGTTTGTGCGCCCCAATATTTGTCGGCCGGTACTTGTACCTCGCCCATGGTGTCTTTTTCGATGCGATAGTTCATGATGTGTTGGTGTTTAATGTATCGAGGTTGCTCTACTGTTTTTTCTGCAATGCAGCTTTAAAGTATCGTCCCTGCCGGGTGGGTGTAAATTTCCAATCGCTGAAAAGCATAGGCGCCCAATCGGGATCGAACACCCAAACGGTGTAAGAGATTCCCCGCTCTGCGCAGTATTTGGTAATTGCATCGCCATACGATTCATCGCTCATAACCGGAATATGCGCTCCCTTGTCATCGGCACCGCAAAACCCTATTTCTGTTAAAATCAATGGGTATTTTTCTTTCACAAAACCCCAATCGGCAGTCCATTTTTCCTCCCAGGGTTTTTCTCTTTTCATGGGGTAAGGATGACTAACATAGGCAATGCCTTCTGCCTGGATGGGTGCCTTGGCTACTTCCGTTAAATCATACGCCCAATTGAAACCAGCAACGAGCGGAATAGTTTTGGCTCCATTCGCACGAATGATGGTAATCATTTCTTCATTGAGCGTTTTCCAATCTTGCCAGGAGCAAACACCAAGTTGACCGTTAAAGACTGTTGGCTCGTTGTAAAGTTCAAAGAAAGCCACCGTAGTATTGCCTTTGAAGTGAATGGCCATCGTTCGCCAAAACTCAAAAGTTTCTTTGCGTGTGGTTTCATACATATCGTTTTGATACAATTCCGATTTTAAATTTCCGATGCTGTGCCAATCAATAATTACGTACATGCCCAACTCCTTCGCCCACTGCACGCCTTGATCCAATAGTTGTAAATATTTTTCTTTTCCCTGTTTGCGCCAGGCGGTGGGGTGCACGGGGAAACGAATGATGTTTGCTCCCCAGTTTTTTGCTTCTATAAAATATTCTTTGTTCCAATGCTTGTTCATAGAAAGCTTGTCGGGATCGCTGGCATTAACACCCCGGAATACCATTGTGTCGCCTTTGGCTGATACAAATTTATTTCCGCTTACGCTTATCCGGCTTAGCTCAGGAACAGATTGAGCAGGCAGCAACTCAATCATGAACAAAAAGAAAAATAGGAGGATAGATCGTTGGTTCATTTGGTTTTATTTAGGGACTAATGGATTTCTACCAAAATTAAGAATTGCCCCAATACTCCAATAATCCCAGTTTTTTGAAGCGAATATTTTTCCTTCATTATTTCCTCCAACCCCTTACTTTTGCCTCCCCTTAATTAAAGGATTTCGACTATGAAGGTTACAACCAAGAATTTCCGCCTGGAAAAGAATACCTATATCAAAATGGCGCTTAAAGCTGTGTTAATACAACAATGGTGGACTATTCCCATTGCTCTGGCCATCTGCGCCTGCTATTTCCTTGTCCCCAGTTGGTGGTGGATTTTTGGCGGGGTGATGGCCTACGGCCTGTTCGTGCTGTTTTGGTATGTGCAGTTTTTTGGAGTCACTCAACTGGAACAAGGCAAGGCTCTATTTGAACGCTTTTCTTACGAAATAACAAGCCAGCAAATTTTGATGAAACTCAACGCCCGCGAAGGCATGCCTATGAAGTGGGATCAAATCAAACGGGCACAAGTTGAGAAAGACTATTTTTTGCTGTTTGTAAACAAAGCTCAACTTATTCAATGGCCATATAAAATCTTCAACAGCGATAATGAACGAAAGTTTGTGCTGAGCATTTTGAAGACGAAAGGGCTGGTGAAATAAGTTTCCCGGTTACCGATAAGCAGACAACCGGTAACTAACAAGCACGAAAAAATGCAGGCCAAAATGAAGAAGATCTTCACCCCTGCCGAAGCACTCACCAAAGCCGAAGCTTTTTGTGCCTACCAGGAGCGAAGCCACCAGGAAGTTCGCGATAAGCTTTACACGTTTGGCCTCTGGAAAACCGATGTAGAGGAAATCCTTACCCGGCTCATCACCTCAGGCTTCTTAAATGAAGAGCGGTTTGCCAAGGCATTTGCCGGAGGCAAATTTCGCATTAAGCACTGGGGCAGAAATAAAATAGAGAACGAACTTAAGCATCGGGGCATCAGCAAGCGTTGCATCCAAACAGGACTCAAAGAAATTGATGAACGCGAATACCGGAAAACACTTAGTCAGCTCATCAGGAAAAAAAATAAAATTTTAACCGAGCCTAATCTTTTCAAAAAACGTGATAAGGTAGCCCGGTTTCTAATCGGTAAAGGGTTTGAGCCGGAGTTGGTGTGGATTACAGTGATGGAGGAACTACCGGATTAGAAAACTCCATTTTCAAAAAATTATTCAAACCTACCAGCTTATTAAAACGTATATTGAATCCTAAACACCGGGATTATGAAAAAGCTATCGATCATTCTATTCATGCTTCTTGCATTTGGTGCCTATGCCCAATCGGAAGCGGTTCGGAAAGCAAATTTCAACATCAAGAAAAATATTGCCCTCGAAGGGTATGACCCGGTGAGCTACTTCGACCATAAGCCGGTGGAAGGCAGCGAAAAATTTTCGCAAACATTTAAAGGGGTGACCTATCTTTTTTCCTCGCAATCCAACCTCAATAAATTTAAAACAGCGCCTGAAAAATATGAACCGGCCTACGGTGGCTGGTGCGCCTACGCCATGGGCGAAAGTGGCGAAAAGGTTAAAATTGACCCGGAAACGTATAAAATTATTGATGGCAAACTCTACGTGTTCTATAATTTCTGGACCAATAACACGCTGGAGAGCTGGAATGAAAACGAGAAAGTACTTAAGGCCAAAGCCGACCAGAATTGGAAAAAAATATTTCCATGAAGTTAGTTTGGTTTTCAGATTTACTTTCCTTTCAGCATCTTTACCCACATGATGCCCTTGTCTTCGGCTTGTTTGCAAATTCTTGGTCAATTGGAAAACGTGGTGGAACAAATTCAACCGCCTGATTTCTGTAAACCTTCGGCCACGCTGAGCCAATCAACCATCGGCCAACACTTGCGCCATACACTCGAGTTTTTCCTTTGCCTGGAAAAAGGTTTTGATAACGGGATCATCAATTACGATAAGCGCGAACACGATAAACTAATTGAAAGCGATAAGTTCATTGCGATGGCCGCCATAGGTCGCATCCGCGATTTCATTTCATCGAAAGCAGATGGCCGCGAACTTAAATTGGAAGTTGGCTACGATCGCCACTCCGAAGACAGCGTTTCTGTTTCCACTAATTATTTGCGCGAGCTCATCTATAACATTGAACACGCCATTCATCATATGGCCATAATGAAAATTGGCATTCGCGAGCTCGCCCCTTATGTAAAATTAGCCGACCATTTTGGCGTGGCCGTTTCTACCATTCGATACCAGGAGACCACCGATATTATGCCGGTGAAAGAATGAATTTTTTAGAACGGATCTACCACTCCAACTTCTTTATCAAACTGCGGCATTGGGAGTATTGGCCATTTTGGGTAGTGCAATTCCCTTTTTTTTTCTACTGGTTATGGCTTTCCATTAAAGCACGTTCCTTATTTTTTTTCTCTGCCTCTAACCCGGGAATTTTTTCCGGGGGCATGCTGGGCGAATCAAAATTTGAAGTGCTCGAATTGTTGCCAGACAACCTGAAGGCAAAATCAACCTTGGTAAAATTTCCTTCGTCCATTCATGTCGTTCTGTCGGCAGTAGATGCAGGCAATTTTAAATACCCAATAATTTTCAAACCCGACTATGGTGAGCGAGGATGGATGGTAAGGAAAATCCACAATGAGCAGGACGCCATTCAATATTTGAGCGAAATCAAAACTGATTTTTTAATCCAGGAATTTCTTGAGTTACCACTGGAGTTTGGTGTTTTTTATGTGAGACACCCGAAAGAGGAAAACGGAAAAATTATTTCGATCACTTCCAAAGAAATGCTCGCCATAATTGGAAATGGTGAGGACACGCTTCAGCAAATGGTTTTAAAGAACGATCGTGCCAAACTTCAATCCGGCAGGCTCAAACAAATTTTTAAAGACGATTGGAATAAAGTTGTGGCCACTGGTAAAACAGTTGAATTAAACTCTATTGGCAACCATTGCCTCGGCACAAAATTCTTAAATGGAAATAATTTAATTACTGAGAAGCTTAATGCTTCATTTGATTCGCTGAGCAAAAATATTCATGGGTTTTATTTTGGCCGATATGACTTGCGCTGCGCCTCTCTGCAAGATTTGGAAAATGGAAATATAAAAATCATGGAGTTGAACGGGTGCGGGGCCGAGCCGGCTCATGTTTACCAGCCGGGCTTTTCCATATGGGAAGCTCTTGGCGTTTTTCGTCAGCACTGGAAATCCATGTATCAAATAAGTATCGAAAACCATAAGCGGGGAATTCCTTATCTTACTTTGTCAGATGCAGTAAACAATTACAAACGCATTAAAGCTACTTTAGGAAAGGTATGACAGGCGTTTTGTGGATTTTTTTTGTTGGACTCGTCACCAGTTTTCTGGGTTCCGTTCCTCCCGGCACGTTAAATCTTTCGGTACTTCAGCTTGGGCTGGAAGGGAAAACAAAGATCGCCTGGCGATTTGCATTGGCCGTTACCATAATTGAATACCCTTACGCATGGCTGGCGATACAATTCGAAGATTGGATTACTTCCAATCCCATGATCGAACACAATTTTCAATTAATAACCGCAATTGTTATTACGGCTCTCGGAATTATCAATTTGCTTTCAGCCCGCAAACCTTCGCGGCTGATCGAAAAATTTCAGTCGAGCGGATTCAGGCGAGGGTTGCTTCTTAGCATCCTTAACCCCGTAGCGATACCCTGGTGGATTGCATGGATAGCTTATGAAAAAGCACAGGGGTGGATTAACCTGTCAACTTCCTACCTGGAGCACGTTTTCGTGTTCGGCAGTTCTGTTGGCGTTTTCATTTTGCTCGCGCTATTCATTTTACTTTCCAATAAGTTAACCGGATACACCCGTCAAAATATTTGGATTAAACTGATGCCGGGGCTGGTATTGTTAGGCTTGGGCATTTATGCATTTAGTAGATATTTTTTCGGGTAGCGGTTTTAAGGAATTCTCACCCATTGAGCGCCCTCTCTTTTGTATTTCACTTCAACCTCCGGCAAATATTTCATAAAGCGTGGCATTAAATTATTGGGGTCGAAAATTATTGCAGGAGGATCTTTTTCAAATGCATCGGCAATAATTAATATGTGTTGATAAAAATCGGGCTTTTCAAATACAGGCCTGGCAAGGTTCCAATCCAGAAAAAATCCTGCCGGTTTGTTTGAAACATACAAGGACAGGCCGGAATCTAATACCGTAATTTTTTTTTCCTTTACCTTAAGCTGGCTGTTTTCAGTGATGAACATTTTAGAGAAATCAATGGATTGGAATTTTTGCCTTACCGACAAGCTGCCCATTGTTACGATGCCCATTAGAAAAAGCCACAACATAATTTCGGCAATCGCTTTCCGCTTGATCAGTAAAAAATAGTGACTTATAAAATAAGCGAATGGAGGCACGCAGACCAGCAGTGATTGAGGCGTCCGAAGCTGTGTTAAATACACTTCGATCAACCCGAACACCAACCATAAAAGCATTACCTGTAATATTTGCGATTGATATTTTGTGAGCCGGGCATCGCGCCTGGTCATTATCAAAGCAAAGAAAAAATAGATCAACGGAATCAACCCGAGCAGCAACATGCTTTTTGTTGAGACGAGTGCCTGGGCATTAAAATCAAGATTAACAAAATAAAAATTTGTCCATAGTAAATCCAGTTTTCCATTCCAGTAATACCAGGCATTCATTAACAAATGAGGAAGTAAAAAACCAAAAACAAATAGACCGAAGCGCCTGGCGTTCACCCGGGTGAAAAGAAAAAGGAGGATGGCGGTTCCAATAAAAAAAATTACATAAGAGAAGGAGCTAAGGGAAGCAAGGCCAAGGTAAAACCCAAGATTGTGGATGGTTTCATCGCGCTGTGTTTTGAATTCGATTTCCTTCAAAATATTATTGATGGCCAGCAATAGAAGTGTGGAGCCAATAATTTCTCGCGTAAGCGAAACAGTGTCGAAGGAAAAGAAGCAAAGAAGTGCAAACAAAAACGAAGGCAGGTATCCACCTTCTGTAAACGCGCGGTTATTGATAAGGAGAATCCCAAAAAAAGCGGCTTGAAATAAAATAAAAGCCCAGGTTAAAATATGTCTTGGTAAAGTGGAACGACCAAATGGAATATCGAGCATGTATTGAACGAAGGCAGAGATGGGAGGCATTGGATCCCAAACCTCACTGTACATTTGTTTTCCATCGGCCATCATTTCACCAACCAATGTCCCTTTAAGTTCGGGCAAGGTGATGCCGGGAAATTCTATCTCAGCTTTAATCCCCAGGACGAGGATAGTGAGCAAAACAAAAAGTAAACGGTAGGGGTCGTTAAATCGGAAAAAGCGTAGCATAAAAATCCAAAGAAGATGAAGCACTCATTATACTACAACCATTCCGCCCCATTATTCTTCGCTTTCAAATCATTTACAAATCGTTTGAATAATTCTTCTTTATCTTTTTCGCATACCACCATCACATCATCAAACCAGCCAACCAAATAACCATTAAGTCCCTGCACGATCATGAGTTTATCTTTCGGCCCCTTGATATAAGAATTTCGGGTATCGTATGTTAATGCATCAGCCAGGATAACGTTATTGTTTTCATTGCGAACAGAGGCTTCATGCACGGAAGCCCACGTGCCAAGGTCTGACCACTGGAATTGGCTAAGCCAAACATGAACATTGTCGGCTTTTTCCATCACCGCAAAGTCAATAGAAATGCTGCGGCACTGCGAGTAAGCATCTTCAATTGCTTTCTCTTCATTGGATGTAGAAATCCTGGCAGCAGCTTCGTTAAACACTTCGGCAAGGTCGGGTGTGTGTTTTTCCAGAGCTTTGAGAATAGCTTTCGCATTCCAAATAAAAATGCCCGAATTCCATACAAAATCGCCACTTTCTACGAATTTCTTGGCTAGAGTCAGTTCAGGTTTTTCGGTGAAAGTCTTTACTTTTTTGAGCGAATTTTTTGAGTCTATGTATTGAATGTAACCGTAACCCGTTTCCGGTCGGGTTGGTTTTATGCCGAGCGTTATCAAGATGTCGTTGCCTTTAGCTTGTTCAGCCGATTTTATGATCGTGTCCTGAAATTCTTTTTCATTTTGGATGAGGTGATCGGAGGGACTAACCACCACCACCGCATCGGGATTCATTTTGAATATTTTTTGGCAAGCGTAGGCAATACACGGAGCAGTATTTTTTCGCATCGGCTCGCCTAAAATTTGTTCATCGGCCAGCATGGGCAGTTGCTCTTTCGCATGCATGCGGTGCTCGGCATTAGTCACTACCAACACATTTTCTTTTGGACAGATCGGAAGATACCGATCAAGTGTAGATTGCAGAAGGGTTTTGCCTGTGCCCAACACATCTAAAAACTGTTTGGGTTTGGAGTTCCGGCTGTAAGGCCAAAATCTTACACCGACACCACCCGCCATTAAAACCACATAAAGATTTTTGTTCATCATTAAAAAAGTTAAATGATTCCCTCTTTCAACAAATCATGTAAGTGAACGAACCCCGCCACTTTCAATCCATCCATGGCCACCAACTGGCTGATACTATTTTTTTGCATCATGTTGAGTGCCGTAATGGCGAGTTCCTGACGGTCGATCATTTTAGGAGCTTTCGTCATTATATCCTGTGCTTTTATTTTTGAGATGTCGGATTCTTTCTGGAGCATGCGCCTTAAATCTCCATCGGTAATTATTCCCAGCAGATTATCCTGCTCATCAACTACAGCGGCTGCCCCCAGGCGCTTAGAAGAAATTTCGATGATTACATCCTTTAACGGGGTTTGAAGGAAAACTTTTGGTATTTGATGCCCCGCCAGTAAATCATCTACTTTAAGGTAAAGTTGTTTTCCCAACGAGCCACCCGGATGGTAAAGCGCAAAATCATCACTATCGAAATTACGAAGTTTTAAAAGGCAAACTGCCAGCGCATCACCCAAGGCGAGATGAGCTGTTGTGCTTGTGGTTGGCGCCAGGTTGTTGGGGCAAGCTTCTTCTCCAATGGTGGCATTCAAAACAAAATCGGCTTGCTCGGCCAGATAAGATTTAGTATTGCTAACCAAAGCCACCAGTCGCACATCTCTTCTTTTCAACAAGGGAACCAAAACTTTTATCTCAGGTGTATTTCCACTTTTCGAAAGACAAATAACAATGTCGTTGGGTTGCACCATTCCCAAATCGCCATGAATGGCATCGGCTGCGTGCATGAATATGGAAGGGGTGCCCGTAGAATTTAAAGTAGCAACGATCTTGTTAGCTATTATCGCGCTTTTGCCCACACCGGTAACAACCACGCGCCCCTTAGAATTGAAAATTTCATTAACGCACGCTTCAAAATCCGCATCCAGGCAATTGACCAGATTTTCTATCGCTTTTGCTTCATTTAAAAGCACACGGGTGGCGATTATCTTAATATTTTTTTCTATATTCAATTTTATATCAGAAATGGCCTAAAGAAGATGGGCAAAGATAATATTTAAAGCATATCAGGATTCAAAAGAACATGTTAGTAGCAGCAGAGAAAGACAGGTTAAAAACCCAACTTAAAGAAATTTTTGGATATGATTCATTTCGGGGGAACCAGGAAATAGTAATCAAAAATATTTTATCAAAGAAGAATACATTCGTAATCATGCCTACCGGGGCGGGTAAGTCGCTCTGCTACCAGTTGCCTGCCATGGTGCAAGACGGGCTGGCAATCGTAATCTCCCCGCTGATTGCTTTGATGAAAAACCAGGTGGATTCACTCAATGCGTATGGCATTCACGCCCGTTTTTTAAATAGCACCCTCTCTAAAGCGGAAACTACCAAACTGAAAAAAGATTGCCAGGCCGGCACCGTGAAGTTGCTCTATGTGGCTCCTGAGTCACTTAACAAGGAAGAGAACATTGCTTTTCTTCAAAAAGTGAACGTGGCATTTGTGGCTATTGACGAAGCTCATTGTATTTCGGAATGGGGCCATGACTTCCGGCCGGAGTACAGAAAAATAAAATCTATGATCGGCCAGCTCGGCACTATGCCAGTTATAGCCTTAACCGCAACGGCCACGCCCAAGGTGCAACAAGACATTCAGAGAAATTTGCAGATGGAGGAGGCTGACGTTTTTATTTCCTCTTTCAATAGAAAAAATCTTTATTACGAAGTCAGGCCGAAGAAAGAGACTAAGAAACAGCTTATCCGTTTTTTAAAGGAACACCAGGGAAAGTCGGGAATTATATATTGCTTAAGCCGCAAGAAAGTTGAAGAGATCGCACAACTGCTCAATGTGAATGGCTTCAAAGCAGCGCCCTATCATGCCGGGCTCGATCCCGATGTGCGTGTAAAAAATCAGGACGACTTTCTAAATGAAGAGAAAGACATTATCGTAGCCACGATTGCATTCGGTATGGGGATTGATAAACCGGATGTGCGCTTTGTAGTGCATTACGATGTGCCCAAATCGCTGGAAGGATATTACCAGGAAACAGGCCGCGGTGGGCGCGATGGCTTGGAAGGAGTTTGCCTAATGTTTTACAGTCACAACGATTTGAGCAAACTGGAGAAATTCAATAAAGACAAGTCAGTTCAGGAAAGAGAAAACGCCCGCATCTTGTTGCAGGAGATGGAATTTTATTCTGAGTCGCCTGTGTGCCGCAGACGCCAGTTGCTCCACTATTTTGGCGAGGAATATAAGGAAGCCAATTGCGGCATGTGCGACAATTGTGTTCACCCACGCGAGCGGTTTGACGGAACTGAGTATGTGCGCATTTTTTTGGAAGCAACCAAACAAACTTCCGAGCGCTTCGGGCTTAATCATATCGTAAACGTGGTGCTCGGTGTTGAAGATGAATATGTAAAAAGCTATGCGCACTTCGACTTGCCTATTTACGGCAAGGGCGATACCGAAGATAATGACTTTTGGAAATCGGTTGGGCGGCAGACGTTGATATACCAGTACCTGGAAAAAGACATTGAAAATATTGGTGTGCTGAAGCTTTCGGAGAAAGGAAAAAAATTTCTCGCTAAGCCACATCCGGTTGAACTGGCCCGCGATCATGACTTTACTACCAACCTGGATGATGAAGAAGTTTCATCAGACAAATCGCCAGCGCCTTCAAAATCGTACGATGCTAAACTATTTGAAATGCTTAAGGCCCTTCGTAAGAAAATGGCCAAAGAGCGCGATTTACCTCCGTATGTAATTTTCCAGGATCCATCGCTGGAGGAAATGGCCACCATCTATCCCACCACGAATGACGAACTAGCCTCGGTGAATGGAGTGGGCATGGGCAAGGTGAATAAGTTTGGAAGGGAGTTTCTCGAGGTTATTCAAAAATATGTAGAGGACAATGAAATTGAGACGGCTAACGATATCGTTGTAAAAACTTCCGTCAATAAATCGAAAACCAAGATTTTCATTATCCAACAGATCGATCGCAAGATAGACTTAGAGGAAATTGCCGAGTCGAAAGCCATGCCCTTTGGCGATTTGCTCACCGAAATAGAAAATATTTGTTTTAGCGGCACCAAGCTAAATCTTGACTATTACATTGATAATGTTTTGGATGAAGAAAAGCAGGGAACCATTTTTGAATATTTTCTCAACTCCGAAACGGACAGCATTGAAGATGCCTTGAGCGATGAAACCATGGCCGATTTTTCGGAAGAAGATGTGCGCCTGATGCGAATAAAATTCCTAAGTGAATATGCCAATTAGTCGCGGGTAGGTACTCTTTGGTTATGAGTAAGTGCCGACAAAAATACTCAGCACTAAATATCCAAGACTTGAGCCTCCCCCCTATCTTTGCCGCTTTCTCTTAACCCATGAATATCCTTTTAATTGGAAGCGGAGGCCGCGAACATGCATTGGCCTGGAAAATAAAACAAAGCCCGCTGTGTAAAAACCTCTTTATCGCTCCGGGCAATGCCGGTACAGCAAGCGTGGGAAACAATGTACCTGTTGGTGTCGATGATTTTGAAAAAATTGCTTCGTTTTGTCTGGCGAATAAAATTGACCTGGTGGTTATCGGCCCGGAGGTTCCGCTGGTGAAGGGGCTGCGCGATTATCTGGAAAAAAACGCACCCAATATTTTAATTGTAGGCCCAGGCAAAGAGGGCGCGCAACTGGAGGGCAGTAAAGATTTCTCAAAACAATTTATGCAACGGCATGGCGTGCCTACGGCCAAAGCCCGCACATTTACATCCACCGAAATAAAAGAATCGCTACAGTACGTTGAAAAAATTTCCCCACCTATTGTTTTAAAAGCCGATGGGTTGGCGGCTGGAAAAGGAGTGGTCATCGCTCAAACAAGCAAAGAAGCTAAAGATACTTTGCGGGAAATGCTCGAAGAAAAAAAATTCGGTGAAGCCAGCGCTAAAGTATTGATCGAGGAGTTTTTGGATGGCATTGAACTCTCCGTTTTTGTGCTGACCGATGGAAAGGATTACGTACTCCTTCCTGAAGCCAAAGATTACAAACGCATTGGCAATAATGACACCGGCCCCAACACCGGAGGCATGGGTGCCGTTTCACCTGTCGCTTTTGCGGATGATGTGTTCATGAGAAAAGTTGAAGAACGAATCATCAAACCGACCATCAACGGGCTTTCTAAAGAAGGCATCTCTTACAAAGGATTTATTTTCTTTGGATTGATAAATGTGAAAGGTGAACCCTACGTTATCGAGTATAACGCTCGCATGGGCGACCCTGAAACACAAGCCGTAATGCCTCGAATAAAAAATGATTTAGTGGAGTTGCTGGTTGCCTGCGCGAAAGGCAAATTAGCAGGAAAATCGATCGCGATCAACCGAGATTGTGCTATAACGGTTTGTATGGTCTCTGGCGGTTACCCGGGAGAATTTGAAAAAGGGAAAATAATTTCTGGGCTCAATTCTTTTGCAGATGATGCCCTTGTTTTCCAGGCCGGAACAAAAAATATTGAAAACTCAACACATACCGATGGAGGCCGTGTGTTGGCCGTTACCGGAATCGGGCAAAACCTGGAGCAGGCACGGAAATCCGCCTATCAAGGGGTTTCTCAACTCGGTTGGGATGGCGTATATTTCCGAAAAGATATTGGGATGGACTTGATGAACCTCCTGAATAGACCAAAGTAGCAGATTCTAAATTCTATAAATTATTGTATGGGTTGTGCGTGCGGAACAAAAAAAGGTGAGAAGGTAAACGGCTGCGATAATAACGGGGCTTGCGGCACAGGTGGCTGCAATAAAATGAATGTGTTCGACTGGCTGTCCAACATGGATATGCCCCAAAAAGAAAAATTCAATGTTGTAGAAGTACGTTTTAAAAATGGACGAAAAGAGTTTTTTCGGAATGCGGATAATATAAGACTAACTACAGGAGATGCTGTGATCGTGGAGGTGCCCAATGGCCATCATATTGGGCATGTATCCTTGCAGGGCGAACTGGTTCGGCTTCAAATGAAAAAGAAAGGCGTGGCCAATGATCAAGAAGTGCGAAAAATTTATCGAATAGCCAATACACGCGACCTGGAGAAACTGGAAGAAGTAAAGAAGCGCGAAAACCCTACACTTTATCGCACACGCGAAATTATTCGTCAGTTAAACCTGCAAATGAAATTATCGGATGTGGAATACCAGGCCGATAATGTGAAAGCCACTTTTTTTTACTCGGCAGAAGACCGGGTTGATTTTCGTGAACTGATCAAACACCTGGCAGGGGAATTTCGCATTCGGGTGGATATGCGGCAAATTAGTTTGCGCCAGGAGGCCGGCAGGGTTGGGGGCATTGGTGTATGCGGACGTGAGTTGTGCTGCTCTACCTGGCTTAGCGAGTTTAAAAATGTAAGCACCAGTGCAGCCCGATATCAAAACCTGTCGTTAAACCCGACTAAACTTTCCGGCCAGTGCGGGAGGTTGAAATGTTGTCTTAACTACGAACTCGAGACCTACATGGAGGCTCTTCAGGATATACCCAAAGTAGAAACGCCATTGTTGACTGAAAAGGGGGAAGCAACTCTCCAGAAAACAGACATTTTCAGGAAAATTATGTGGTTTGGATTCCGTGAAGAGAGCACCTGGTATCCGTTGAATGTGGATCGGGTGAATGAAATACTTGAACTGAACCGGCTTGGAAAAAAGCCTGCAACCCTTGAAAAAGATGAAGTGACTGAGCCTGTGCGAATGGGCCCACTCAACAGCGATATTGCCCAACTCGACAAAAAGTTTCAAAACAAATCGAAGGGGAAAAAGAAAAATAAAAACAGGCGTGGCGGGCCTCCTCGTTCTGGTGGAGGGCAAAACAATCCGCAAGGATCCAACCCAAACAGGCAGAATCAAAACCGGCCACAAAACCCGAACCGTCCCCCGCGTCCTCAAGGCGGCAATAATCCAAACAATCCTAAAAACTGAATGACCCGTTTGGTTGTTTTTTCAGCTTTGTTGCTCACGCTGTTTGCGTGCGACTCAGCCAGGGTCTATGAAACTAACCGCGACTTTGAAGATGCCCAGTGGCCAATTACCGACACGGCTATATTCCAATTTTCAGTAAATGATACTACGATTCCTTACAATATAATCTTAAACATTCGCAACTCAATTGATTTTGAAACGGCCCGCTTGTTTTTAAATTATAGTTTGCAGGATTCAACATCCGTTCCACTTCGCAAGCGATTAATCGAACAAAATCTTTTCCATAAGAAAACAGGCGAGCCTTTCGGAGACAGCGGGCTCGGCAACATCTACCAGCATCACATCACACTCGAGCCCAACATTACCTTTTCAGCCAAAGGAAATTATACGGTTAAGCTAAATCACATGATGCGCCCGGATACGCTCCGGGAAATTTTGAGCGTGGGCATTCGGGTAGAGAAAGCAGGCCAATAAAAAAAGCCCCCAGGCTTTTAGTAAACCTGGAGGCTTCTTAAGCAGATAAACTTTAAGCTTTCGCGTCAGCGACTTTCTTTTTATCCAAATCTAAAATAATAGGTGAAGCAATAAAGATAGATGAGTAAGTCCCTATCGCTATGCCAACCAATAAGGCAAAGGAGAATCCCCGCATCACTTCGCCACCAAAAATTAAAAGCACAATTACCACCAGCAGCGTTGCACCTGAAGTAATTACAGTGCGGCTAAGGGTATGGTTAATTGCTGAATTGAATATCGTTTCCTGTCCTTTCAACGAACCATAGTTCACATATTCCCTTATCCGGTCGAAAATGATCACGGTATCGTTTATGGAATAACCGATGATGGTTAGTATGGCCGCTACAAATACCTGGTCGACTTCAAACGCAATTCCAAACACCCGGGCAATTGCAAAAGAAGCAAAAACAAACAGGGTATCATGAATCAGCGCAATAATAGCGCCTGTGCTGTATTGCCATTTCTTGAAGCGGAATAAAATGTAGATAAAAATTCCTGCGAAGGATGCAAAACTCGCCCAGAAGGATGAGTCTTTAATGTCATCAGCAATGGTGGCCCCTACTTTAGTGGACGATGAAATGAAGAAGTGCTTGTCATCCAGTTTACTCTCGCTGTCAATAAACTCCAGGCCTGTATGTTTGGCAACCCCGGTAGTTAATGCATTGGCAACTTTTTCGTCCGCTTCCGCAGATTCATCATCAACCAGGTAAGAAGTGGTAACCTTCATTACATTATTACTGCCGTAGTTTTTTACTTCTACACCCGTATTTTCAAAGCTGGAACTCAAGGCCGCTTTCATAGCCGTTGCATCCACCTCGTTTTTAAATGACACCGTATAGGAGCGACCCCCTTTGAAATCCACTCCAAAGTTCAATCCTTGAAGGACGATCAAAACAAACCCGATTACGATTACTGTGCCTGAGAAAATATATGCCTTTTTACGAGCGCCCATGAAATCAAAATTGGATTCGTTGGATATCAAGGTGGTCATGCCGGTTTGAAACGAAATTTTTGACTCATCACCTTTGCGCACCATCCATTCTATAATCACCCGTGAAATATAAACAGCGGTAAAGAATGAAGTGGAGATACCGATCATTAGCGTGATGGCAAATCCGCGTATCGGGCCAGATCCGAAAATGAACAAGAACATGGCCGTTAAAAAAGTAGTAACGTTCGAATCAAAAATGGAAGCAAATGCCCGTTCATAACCTTTGTTAATCGCTTCTCTCATTTTCCTGCCCTGCCTTATTTCTTCACGGATACGCTCATAAATCAATACGTTGGCATCCACTGCCATACCCATAGTGAGCACAATACCGGCAATACCAGGCAACGTTAATGCTGTATGTAATTGTGGCTGTGCCATTATCCCTAAAACAAAAAAGATATTGAAAAGGAGAGCAATGTTGGCCACCATTCCGCCCTTAGAATAGTAAGCAAACATGAACAAAGCCACCAGGGCAAGACCGCATACAGCTGAAATTACACCTTGCTTTTGCGCCACCTTACCGAGGGAAGGCCCAACAATAGCTTCTTCCACAATGCGTGTGGGAGCAGGGAGCGAACCAGCTTTCAAAACCAGCGCTAAATCTTTAGCCTCTTCAACGGTAAAGCTTCCGGTTATTTGAGAATTTCCGTTGGGAATTTCGCCCTGAACAGATGGCGCTGAGTAAACAAAATTGTCGAGCACTATGGCAATCCGTCCCTGTGGTTGAAGCGCTGCTGCTTGTTTAGTAACCTTGGCCCAATCCTTCGAACCCGATGCGTTCATCCTCATACTTACACTTGGCCGGGCATACTGATCGTAATCCAATCGGGCGTCCACTATAGTTTCACCTGTTAATATCGGCTTGCCATTCCGGGGCACTTGCACGAAGTTCAAATACAGATCTTCTACCCCGGGAGTTATTTTGGGTTCGGGCTTTACATCCCAGAAATAACCAATTGTTCTTGGGAAGATCGCCTTCACATCGGGCCTTCTAAAAATGGCATTGATGGTTGAAGTATCTTTTACGGCATACAAGTATCCGTTTCCGCCTTGCGAAATGAGAGAAAATAGTGGAGACACTGTAGCGCGCTTAAGGGAGTCAAGTTTGCTGCTTACGCTGTCTTGCGCATTGCTTAACTGCTTCTCTAAATCGGTTTTTTTAGTAGTGTCGGTTGTTGCGGTTGCTTTATTGAACAAATCCATGGCTGGCTTGTCGCGTAGCATAAGCTCGTTGATTGCTTCTAACGATCGTTGCAAAGTTGGGTCACCCGGTTCGACTACATTCCAAAATTCAAGTCTGGCAACACCTTGTAATAATTTGCGAACCCGTTGTGGGTTATCAGCCCCAGGTATTTCTATTTGAATCCGGCCACTACCGGGTAGTTTTTGAATGTTGGGTGATGACGTTCCAAATTGATCAATACGCGTTTTTAGAATAGTGAAGGAGCGATCAATGGCCTCCTGAACTTCTGTGTTAAGCACTTTTAGTACAACATCATCGGCATCAGATAAACTGATACGACCTTGCGTAGATGAAGAAGCAAAATAGGAAGCCAGTTTA
>Ga0315912_10002031_pt1 | contig 22632 bp, 16 predicted proteins | sample VfabasoilMG_FD_204469 | JGI IMG/M metagenome (GOLD analysis project Ga0315912, IMG submission 204469) | Garden soil microbial communities collected in Santa Monica, California, United States - V. faba soil | ecosystem: Environmental > Terrestrial > Soil > Garden | place: USA: California...
TGCGTCAGTCTTTGGAGTTGTACGCAAACCTTCGTCCCTGTCGTTCCATCCCACATGAATCCTCACGACCGGGCATTGACATCATGATCGTGCGCGAGAACACTGAAGGCTTGTATTCAGGTATCGAGAGAGTTGAAGACGACGGTAACCGCGCCATTACAGAACGTGTTATCACCCGCAAAGGCTCGGAAAGAATCCTTCGCAAAGCATTTGATCTTGCTCAACAAAGAGAACGTAAAACCGTTCATGTAATTCACAAAGCCAACGTGCTCCGTCAAACGGATGGATTGTTCCGTTCGGTGGCATTGGAGATCGCAAAAGAATATCCTGACATCACAATGAACGAGATGCTCGTGGACACCTGTGCGATGGAACTTGTCCGTGCGCCGGAGCAATTCGATGTCATCGTGACAACGAATCTCTTCGGTGACATTCTCAGCGATGAAGCCTGCATGTTCGTCGGCGGATTGGGTGTTGCATCCTCCGGCAACATCGGAGTGGAAGCCTCCGTCTTCGAGCCAGTGCATGGAAGCGCCCCGACCATTGTTGGTACGGGCAAAGCCAACCCCATTGCCACCTTCCTCGCCGCGGCGATGATGTTGGATCACATAGGTGAAAGTGGGTATGCAACGTCATTACGGAGTTCAGTGGAAACTTGCATTGCAAATAGTCACGTCACACCTGATTTGGGCGGTTCAATGACTACAAATCAGGTGACAGAAAAAGTGATTCAAATTCTAAGTGAAAGGATTGTTCTATGATCCGAGTCGGTTTTTTATATACGCGTCTACGCCTTGAGGAAAAATATCTCCTCGAGCAACTGGAAAAGCTGGAAGGAGTAGAAGTCGTCCGCATCAATGACGGCGACCATTTCTTCGATATTTCCCGTATCCCTGAACCGGTGGATGTACTATTCGAGCGTTCGATCTCTTATTCACGTGGCTTGTATATCTCAAAGATCTATGAAGCCAACGGCGTGAAGGTCGTCAACTCATCGCAAGTGGCGGAACGGTGCGGAGACAAATATGTCACGAGTCAGATTCTGGTACGGGAGGGAATCCCAACTCCCAGAGTGCTGATGGCTTTTGACGAAGAGTCAGCTTTGGTGGCGGCAGATACGATCGGTTATCCGTTTGTGATGAAACCCGTCGTAGGCTCGTGGGGACGTCTGCTCGCTAAAGTGGATGATCGTTCCGCCGCCGAAGCATTCATCGAACACAAATCATCCCTGGGCGTAAATCATCAGGTCTTCTATCTTCAGGAATACATCAACAAACCCGGACGTGACATCCGCGCATTCGTTGTAGGTGAAGAACCGATCTGCGCCATCTATCGTTCTTCTGAAAACTGGATTACGAATACAGCACGAGGCGGTCAGGCAACGAACTGTCCATTGACACCAGAACTGACAGACATCTGCAAACGCACAGCGCAAGCGATGGGTGGAGGCTTATTGGCAATCGACGTGTTTGAAACAGACAACGGTTTGACAGTGAACGAAGTGAATCACACGATGGAGTTTCGTAACAGCATCACGACAACGGGAGTGAACATCCCCGCGCTGATGATCGAGTATGTTTTGTCGCAAGTAAGAGTTGGTGTTTGATGGTTTTATAAAGTTAAGTTGTCGGACACGTTGACAATGTTGCGAAAATTTCGGTATTGACATATTTCATGCGGATGGTAGAATACCGCCCAATATGTTTCACTTGACTGCCGCCGCTAATCGTGCTCGTCGTCCGATACCCACTTCCCAGAGAAGGTTGGGATCGTTTTGATTGACGGCGGCTTACAGCAAATGTGAGCAAGTAGTCAAACACAAACAGCCATCCTTCAACGGATGGCTGTTTTTTTATACCAAAATTAACAGGAGTAAGGACATGAGTTCCAAACCAAAACCGCAAGTGAAAAAAGTTGTCCTCGCCTACTCAGGCGGTCTGGATACATCCGTCATCGTGCCGTGGTTGAAAGAGAACTATGGATGTGAAGTGATCTGTTTCTGTGCCGATGTGGGACAAGGGGATGAAAACCTGGCGGCTCTTGAAGACAAAGCCATCAAGAGCGGCGCCAGTCAATTTGTTTTGCACGATATGCGCGAAGAGTTTGCCGCGGAATATTTATTTCCCATGCTTAAGGTGGGCGCTGTTTATGAACATAAGTATTTATTGGGCACATCGGTTGCCCGTCCTTTGATCGCCAAACATCTCGTGGATGTTGCCCACGAGTATGGCGCCGATGCTATTGCGCATGGCGCTACGGGGAAAGGCAACGACCAGGTCCGTTTTGAATTGACTGTCATGGCGCTTGACCCACGCTTGAAGGTCATTGCACCCTGGCGCGAATGGGACATCCGCTCTCGCGAAGACGCGATTGCCTTTGCCGCCAAGCACAACGTTCCCGTCACTGCCACGATCAAATCCATTTACAGCCGTGACTCGAACCTTTGGCATCTCTCACACGAAGGTGGCTTGCTCGAAGATCCCTGGAACGAACCCGAAGAGACCATGTATCAGATGAGCACATCGCCTGAGAACGCCCCGGAACAGGCAGAGTATGTGGAGATCGAATTCGAGACCGGACTCCCCATTGCCGTCAACGGTGAAAAACTTTCGCCCGCGAAGATCGTCGAACGCTTGAACGCCATCGGTGGCACACATGGTGTCGGACGTGTCGACCTAGTCGAGAACCGACTCGTTGGCATGAAATCACATGGTGTGTACGAAACGCCTGGCGGGGCGATCCTGCTCTTTGCTCATCGCGAACTTGAGTCGCTTGTGCTTGACCGTGAGACCATGCACTTCAAGGAAATGGTCGCCGTGAAATATGCCGAACTCACCTACAACGGTTTATGGTTCACGCCCTTGCGCGAAGCAATTGATGCTTTCGTGGATGCCACACAAGGACCCGTCACCGGCACAGTGCGTCTCAAACTTTATAAAGGCAACATCATCTCTGCCGGGCGCAAATCCAAGTTCAGTTTGTATCGTGAAGACTTCGCTACGTTCGGTCAAGAGGATGTTTACGATCAGAGTCATGCAGAAGGTTTCATCCGGTTGTATGGTCTCAGCATGAAAGTACGTGCGCTCAATGGCTTGCCCGTCTCTGGCATGAACATGCCCAAGCCCGATTATTCAAGGTTCAAGAGAGACTAGGATGAACTCAAGTACACACGTAGACACGTACACAAGGAAACAAGGAAACAGGTTCCGCCTGTCTACCTGTCTACCTGTCTACCTGTTTACCTCCCTCAAGGTGACGCCATGACTCTCTGGGGCGCGCACTTCTCTCAAAAGCTCGATCAAGGTGCTTTCGACCTCAACACGTCTCTGCCTTTCGATCAACGCCTCGCGATTCAGGATGTGAACGGAAGCATCGCGTGGGCTTCTGCTTTGCATAAGGCAAACATTCTTTCGGATGAAGAGCACGCTTCGATCTCCCGTGGGCTTGATTCGGTCAAAGAAGAATTTTCTTCGGGACAGTTTACCTTCGCCCCCTCCGACGAAGACATTCACACCGCTGTCGAGCGCAGACTCGGCGAACTCATTGGAGCGGCAGCTGGCAAACTGCATACCGGGCGAAGCCGCAACGATCAGGTCGCGACAGACTTCCGCTTGTGGATGTTGGATAATCTACCGCTTTTAGTTAATGCCATCAAGGGACTTCAATCTGCCCTCGTTGAAATTGCGGAAGAACATCAGTCCACGCTCATGCCTGGGTACACCCATTTACAACGTGCCCAGCCCGTGACCTTTGCTCATTGGCTTCTCAGTCACTATTGGGCTTTGCAGAGAGACATTGAACGTCTGGCAGATTTACATGACCGGGTATCCGTTTTGCCTTTAGGTAGCGGCGCATTAGCCGGAACCGCTTTCGATATTGACCGTGATGAATTGGCAAATGTTCTCGGTTTTGATTCGCCAAGTCAAAACAGCATTGACGGTGTCTCTGATAGGGATTTCGTGGCAGAGTATTTATTCTGTTGCAGTCTGTGTGGAATCCACTTGAGCAAACTGTCGGAGAATATGGTGTTGTTCACCACTTCTGAATTTGGCTTCATCGAATTGAGCGACGCCTTCTCCACAGGTTCAAGCCTGATGCCACAGAAGAAGAATCCCGATATGTTCGAGTTGGCACGCGGCAAAGCTGGGACGATGATCGGCTTGTTGACGGGGTTCATGTCCACGTTGAAGGGATTGCCTTCGACGTATGACAAGGATTTACAGGAAGATAAAGTCCCGGTCTTTCAAGCGACGGATACGTTGCTGGCAATTCTCCCTGTTTTGGCTGGCGCGTTGAAGACGATGACGGTGAATAAAGAAAGAATGTCCGCCGCGATCGATGCGTCCATGCTGGCGACAGACTTGGCGGATTATCTCGTCCGCAAGGGGATGCCGTTCAGAGAAGCACATGGGTTTGCTGGGAAAGCTGTCAGAGCCGCGGGCGAGAAAAAAGTTGGATTAGATGAGATGCCGCTCGAAGCGTATCAGGCACTCAGTCCCATGTTCGAAGCGGATGTGTATCAGGTCTTCGACCCGATGCAGTCCATCAATCATAGAAATGCAGTTGGAGGCACGAGTCTCCGATCTGTAAAAAAACAATTGAAAAGAATTAAAGGAGTTTAATCATGTCTACAGTTTCTTGCGTTGAATGTGCCGCCGAGATCGAATTGGCGGAGAATACCGAAGTGGGCGAGATCATCGTCTGCCCCGATTGCGGTGTGGATCTGGAAGTGACCGCGCTCAACCCTGCGACGATCGAACTGGCGCCCATGGAACAGGAAGATTGGGGAGAGTAAAGTCTTGTAGAGGACACGGCGGCGCCGTGTCCTTACGGAGATCATTATGCAACCACGATTGAAGATCGGCGTCCTGTATTCCCGTGTGCGCGTGGAGGAGAAGTGGATCTTTGCCGCGATGGAAAAGCGCGGCATCGACTATGACCGTCTCGATGACCGTTCCATTCACTTTGACCTGAGCGACCCGACGCCCTGGCAACAGTATGATGCCGTGTTGGAACGCAGTATCAGCTACAATAGCGGCTTATATGCCCTGCGTCTGTTGAACGCCTTCGGTGTGCCGACGGTCAACAGAGCATCGGTGGCGGAGATCTGCGGCGATAAGTTGATGACCAGCGCGTTGTTCACGCGTGACGGTGTGCCGCAACCGCATAACATCACAGCCTTCACACCGGAAGCGGCATTGGAAGCCATTGAGGAATTTGGATACCCGGTCGTGTTGAAACCCGTGGTTGGTTCATGGGGACGGTTGCTGGCAAAGGTCAACGACCGTGACGCGGCTGAGGCAGTACTGGAGCATAAGGCAACACTTGGCTCCGTACAACACTCGGTCTTCTATATCCAAGAGTACATCAAAAAACCAGGACGTGATATTCGTGCCATCGTGATCGGTGAGCGTGTGTTGACGGCTATGTATCGCAAGTCGGATCATTGGATCACCAACACAGCGCGCGGCGGTGAAGGCGAGTTATGTCCCATCACACCTGAGATCGAAGACTTGTGTCTGCGTGCGGCAAAGTCCGTGGGCGGCGGCGTGCTGGCAGTGGACTTAATCGAACATCCCGAGCGCGGGTATCTGGTCAATGAGATCAATCACACGATGGAATTCCATACGATGCAACCTGTCAGCGGCATTGATATTGCAGGCGAGATCGTGGAGTATGTGATGAGCGCCGCGAGAGAGAAAACTGCAGCGGTGTAACGGATTCGATTTTTTGGCGTCTAACTTTGAACAGGAGCACTGATTGATGACGACAGTTTCTATTATTGGTGGTTCAGGATATGGTGGGGGTGAATTACTGCGCCTGTTGCTGAGCCACCCACAGGTGGAAGTGAAGCAGGCGACGTCGCGGTCGCATTTGGGCGAGTATGTTTATCAGGTGCACCCGAACTTACGAAAGCAGACACAACTCAAGTTTAGCGATCCTGCCGCGCTCGAACCCGTAGATGTACTGTTCCTTGCCCAGCCACATGGACAGGCACAGCATAATATCGAGCAGTATGCGAAGCTCGGCACAAAGATCATTGATCTGGCGGCGGACTTCCGATTGCGAGATGTAGCGTTCTATAAAGAGTGGTATGGCGAGGATCATGCCGCGCCAGAATGGTTGAGTAAGTTTGTGTATGGGCTTCCTGAATTGCATCGGGAAGAATTGAAAACGGCAAATTATGTCAGTGGAGTGGGGTGTAATGCGACGGCGAGCAACCTTGCTTTGTTGCCGCTCGTCAAAGCAGATCTGATCGATCTTTCATCACCTGTATTTATTGAGATCAAAGTTGGCTCTTCTGAGTCAGGCGCGGAGGGGAACGCGGGTTCGCATCACGCGGAACGTGCGAATGTCATCCGTACCTTCTCTGCGTTCGGACATCGACATACGGCGGAGGTCATCCAAGAGTTGGGCGTAAAGAACGTTTCGCTGACAATGACGGCTGTAGACTTGGTGCGCGGTGTTTTGGCAACGGCTCATGCAAAGGTGAAGCCGGGCGTTACGAATAAGGATCTATGGAAGGCATATCGAGTGGTTGCGAATGAAAATCCGTTCATCCGTGTGGTGAAGGAACAGCGCGGCATCTACCGAGTCCCTGAGCCGAAGATTTTGGCTGGCTCGAACTATGCTGATCTGGGTTTTGAGTTAGATGAAAGCACCGGTCATGTCGTAGCGATATCAGCTATTGATAATTTAATGAAGGGTGCATCGGGAACAGCGGTACAATGCATGAATTTAATGATGGGCTGGGATGAGACAACTGGTTTGGAGTTTGCTGGGTTGCATCCGATATAACAAATTTACGTCATTGCGAGGAGCCCGGAGGGCGACGAAGCAATCCCCGTGACAATTAGGAGATTGCTTCGGGCTAGCGCCCTCGCAATGACATGGAATCTTATAGTGTGGTCTCGACTGCTTGCGCTCGACCACCGTGTGAAATGGAATGATTTTATGACCGAATCGATCACAGTAATCAAACTCGGTGGCACAGATGGTGTGGATTTTTCCGCCATTTGTAAAGATGCCGTTGAATTGTTGAAACAGGGCAAACGACTTGTACTTGTGCATGGCGGTTCTGCGGAAGCGAACGCGCTCGGTGAAGGACTCGGTACGCCACCGAAGATGATCACCTCCCCCTCCGGCTATACGTCACGCTACACCGACCGGAAGACGCTGGAGATCTTTTTGATGGCGGTGAACGGCAAGGTCAATTCGTTGTTGACAGAACAGTTGCAGATGTTGGGAGTCAATGCGTTTGGTTTGTGCGGATTGGATGGAAGATTGATGCAAGCCACACGGAAAGAGTCCATTCAGAGTGTAGAGAATGGCAAGCGCAAGATCATCCGTGATGATTACACAGGCAAGATCGAAACGATCAACAGTGAATTATTGCTAATGTTATTGAACGCCGGATACCTGCCTGTGATCGCCCCTGTGGCTGTGAGTGAAAAGGGAGAAGCGTTGAATGTGGATGCAGACCGAGCCGCGGCGATGGTCGCTTCGGCGCTCAAGGCGGAGTCGTTGATCCTGTTGACGGCAGTGCCGGGATTGATGAAGAATTTCCCGGATGAGACCACGCTGATTCGGCAACTGCCGCAGAGTCAACTACCGGCAGCGTTGGAAGCGGCGCAGGGTCGCATGAAGAAAAAAGTTTTAGGCGCGGAGGAGGCGCTCAAGGGTGGAGTCAGTCGTGTCGTCATCTCTGATGGAAGAATTGAGAACCCGATCTCATATGCTTTGGAAGGTAACGGGACGATCATTCAGTAGGAATTATGAAAGGAAGGATGCCATGAAGAGAAACAACCAGCAATTGGGTCTGCCGCCCAAACAGGGTATGTATGACCCGCAGTTTGAGCATGATGCCTGTGGTATGGGCATTGTGGTCAATATCAACGGTGAGAAGTCGCATCGAATTCTCGAGCAGGCGGTCACGGTGTTGGAGAACCTGACGCATCGCGGGGCGCGCGGCACCGAACCCAACACAGGTGATGGTGCAGGAATTGTGATCCAGACGCCGCACAAATTCCTGAAGAAAAAAGCCGAACGCCACAACTTCACCATCCCCGAGCCAGGTCAATATGGTGTGGGCATGGTCTTCCTGCCGCCCGATTCAAACCAACGCCGCGCCGTCGAATTGCATTTTGAAAAGATCATCGCGGCGGAGGGGCAACGTGTGCTGGGCTGGCGCACGGTGAAAACGAACAATGCCGATCTGGGTGAATCGGCAAAGCGCGGTGAACCTAAAATGCGCATGATCTTTATCGGTCGTAATCCGATGATCGTGGAAGATATGGATTTCGAGCGCAAGCTGTATATCATTCGCCGACGCGCGGAAAAGGAAATTCGATACGGAGCGCAATTTGAGGGCGGGAAATATTTCTACATTGCGAGCCTTTCATACAAAACGCTCGTTTACAAAGGGATGCTTGTCTCTGACCAATTAAGGGGATATTTCCCCGATCTTTCAGACCCTGATATGGAAAGTGGACTGGCAGTCGTCCATGCCCGCTTCAGCACGAACACTTTTCCCAGTTGGGAGCGCGCCCATCCGTATCGTTATGTTTCCCATAACGGCGAGATCAACACGGTGCGCGGCAACACGAACTGGTTTAGCGCCCAGGAAAATTATCTTGAGTCCTCCGCTTTTGGCAGTGAATTGAAAAAGGCTTTACCGATCATGCAACCTGATGGCAGTGATACTGCCATGTTCGATAACTGCCTTGAACTGTTGACGCTTTCGGGTCGTTCCCTGCCGCACGCCATGATGATGATGATCCCCGAACCGTGGTCGCGCCATGAGACTATGCCTGACGACAAGCGCGCCTTCTATGAATATCACGCCAACCTGATGGAGCCGTGGGATGGACCCGCGGCGATCTGTTATACGGACGGTGTTGTGGTGGGCGCTTCGCTTGACCGCAATGGTCTGCGCCCAGCGCGTTATTACGTGACCAAGGATGGTCAGGTCATTATGGCTTCGGAAGTGGGTGTGCTGGATATACCCGCTGAGAACATTTTATACAAGCAACGCCTCAAGCCGGGACGTTTGTTGTTGATCGACACCCAAGAGAAGCGCATCATCAGCGACGAAGAGATCAAGCAGAAGCTGGCATCCGAACATCCTTATCGCGACTGGTTGAACAAGTATCAGGTCACGCTCGAAGACCTGCCCAAACCCAAGCCTGAATTCATTCCGCAGACCGATCATGCCTCCGTGATGCAACGCATGAAAGCCTTCGGGTATACCGATGAAGACTTGAGCATCGTCCTGACGCCGATGGCAAAGGACGGGGTCGAACCGCTCGGCTCAATGGGCAATGACTCGGCATTGGCTATCCTTTCAGAAAAGCCCAAACTTCTCTACAGTTATTTCAAACAACTTTTTGCGCAGGTTACCAATCCGCCCATTGATGCCATCCGCGAAGAACTGGTTATTTCTACGGAGGTGATGGTCGGCGCGGAAAGCAACATGCTGGAACCCACCCCGCAGAGCTGTCACCAGATCCGCCTGGAATATCCTTTGCTGAAAAATGAGGATATGGCGAAGATCAAACATGGCAAGATCCCCGGCTTTGCATCCATCACCATGCCGATCCTGTTCCCGGCAGGTTCAGGCGGCGCAGGATTGGAGGCGGCAATGGAGGGCATCTTCATCGCTGTGGACGCGGCGATCTCGCGTGGCTTCAACCTGATCATCCTCTCGGACCGCGGCATGGACAAAGACAATGCTCCCATCCCCGCGTTGCTGGCGGTGGCAGGGATGCACCATCACCTGATCCGTCAGGGCAAGCGCACACAGGTTGGCTTGATATTGGAAAGCGGCGAACCGCGTGAAGTGCATCACTTCGCAGCGCTGATCGGTTATGGCGCAACAGCGATCAACCCGTATCTGGCGTATGAAGCGGTGGAAGATCTGGTCATGCAAGGCGCGTTGAACGGTTCAGAGCCCAAGAAGGCTGTGATGAACTATATCAAAGCCGCCACAAAGGGCATCGTCAAAACATTGTCGAAGATGGGCATCTCAGCCATTCAAAGTTACTGCGGCGCGCAGATTTTCGAAGCGATCGGTATTCACCAGAGCGTGATCGACCGCTATTTCACATGGACACCTTCCCGCATCGGCGGCATTGACATCGGCATCATCGCGCAGGAAGCGGAGATGCGCCATAAGTTGGGTTATCCCAAACGCCAGGTTGCATCGAACGTTTTGCCAACCGGCGGTGAATATCAATGGCGGAATGAGGGTGAATATCACCTCTTCAATCCGTTGACAATCCACAAACTGCAAAAAGCCGTTCGCAACAATAGCTATACCGACTTCAAGGAATACTCCGCATTGCTCAACGCTGAGATTGCAAAGAAGGGAACGTTACGCGGTCTGTTCGAGTTCAAGACGACCCAACCCATTCCCATCGAGGAAGTGGAACCCATCGAAAGCATCATGCTCCGCTTCAAGACCGGGGCGATGAGTTACGGCTCGATCAGCAAGGAAGCGCACGAATCTCTTGCCATCGCGATGAACCGCATTGGTGGCAAAAGCAACACCGGTGAAGGTGGCGAAGACCCGGAACGTTACATCCCACTGCCCAACGGCGACTCAAAGAACAGCGCCATCAAGCAGGTAGCTTCGGCTCGCTTCGGTGTGACCAGTGAGTATCTGGTCAACGCGAAGGAGTTGCAGATCAAAATGGCGCAGGGAGCCAAACCCGGTGAGGGCGGTCAATTGCCCGGACGCAAGGTCTATCCGTGGATCGCGAAGGTACGCCACTCCACACCCGGCGTGGGACTGATCTCTCCCCCGCCGCATCACGATATCTATTCCATTGAAGACCTCGCTGAGTTGATCCATGACTTGAAGAACGCCAATCACGAAGCGCGCATCAGCGTCAAGCTGGTTTCGGAAGTAGGCATCGGAACCATCGCCGCGGGCGTGGCAAAGGCTCACGCGGATGTGGTGTTGGTCAGCGGTCATGATGGCGGCACAGGCGCTTCGCCATACAGCAGTATCAAGCACGCCGGTCTGCCGTGGGAGTTGGGGCTGGCAGAAACGCATCAGACTCTGTTGATGAACAACCTGCGCGACCGCATCGTTGTGGAAACAGATGGTCAACTCAAGACCGGGCGTGATGTGGTCATTGCAGCGTTGCTCGGCGCGGAAGAATTCGGATTTGCAACCGCACCGCTCGTTGCACTTGGATGCATCATGATGCGCGTCTGCCATTTGGACACCTGTCCTGCGGGCGTCGCTACGCAGAACCCTGAACTCCGCAAGAAGTTCGCAGGTGACCCGGCACACGTGGTCAACTTCATGACCTTCATCGCAACAGAGATGCGCGAGATCATGGCACAACTTGGCTTCCGCACTGTGGATGAAATGGTCGGTCACTCAGACATGTTACAGATGAACAATGCGCTCACCCACTGGAAGTCGAAGGGACTCGATTTCTCCAATCTGTTTTACCAGCCCGATATTGACGCCAATGCCTCGCAAACCTGCAAAACGAAACAGGATCATGGTCTGGAAAGAACACTGGATGCAAAAATCCTGCTCGACCTATGCAAGCCCGCGCTCGAACGAGGCGAACAAGTCCGCGCGGAGTTGCCGATTCGTAACATCAATCGCTCGGTGGGAGTCAGGCTGGGGAGTGAGGTGACACGTCGATACGGCGCGGCAGGCTTACCCGAAGATACGATCCGCCTGTCCTTTAAGGGGTCGGCAGGTCAGAGCTTTGGAGCATTCGTCCCCAAGGGAGTCAGTCTCATCCTCGAAGGCGATACGAACGATTACGTCGGCAAGGGATTATCCGGCGGCAAGATCGTTGTGTATCCGCCGAAAGGTTCGACGTTCACCCCGGAAGATAACATCATCATCGGGAACGTGGCATTCTACGGCGCGACCGGCGGCGAAGCTTATATCCGTGGACGCGCGGGCGAACGCTTCTGCGTCCGTAACAGCGGCATGCAGGCGGTGGTGGAAGGCTTGGGCGATCACGGTTGTGAGTATATGACCGGTGGACGTGTGGTTGTGCTGGGAGATACCGGGCGCAATTTTGGTGCGGGTATGTCTGGTGGTATTGCCTATGTATTCGATGAAGAAGATGAACTGCCGGTCCGAACAAACAAGGAAATGGTCACACTGCAAAAGTTGACAGACGCCTCTGAGATCGAACTCGTCAAGTGCATGCTTCAGAAACACGTCGAAGCCACACAAAGCGATTTTGCCCAACACATTTTGAACAACTGGGAGGAAAGCCTGCCCAAGTTCGTGTGTGTGATGCCGAACGATTATGCCCGCATGATGCAGATGTTCAAGGAAGTTGAAACATCCGGATTGAGCGGTGATGAAGCGATGATGGCAGCGTTTGATCTGAATATGAAAGATGTTACCCGCGTGAGTGGTAATTAAATATCAACCATGTCATTGCGAGGAGTGGCGCATCAGCGCTACGACGTGGCAATCTCAACTAACCTGCAAGTCCGAGATTGCCACGCTCGCTACCGCTCGCTCGCAATGACAACGGCATATTGGAGAATTGACAATGGCGAAACCAACTGGATTTATGGAATATCAACGCGAGCTGCCTCCCGACCGCGCGCCGGAGGAACGCATCAAAGATTGGAAAGAATTCCACCTTCACTTTGAAGACACGAAGTTGCAGGTGCAGGCGGCGCGCTGTATGAACTGCGGCATTCCGTTCTGTCACACCGGCGGACTCATCAGTGGCATGGCTTCGGGTTGCCCAGTCAATAACTTGATCCCCGAATGGAACGATCTCGTTTATCGTGGTCTATGGAAGCAGGCACTGGATAGCTTGCTCAAAACGAACAACTTTCCTGAATTTACCGGGCGCGTGTGTCCGGCTCCATGCGAAGGTTCGTGCACGCTCGGTATCAATGCGCCAGCCGTCACGATCAAGACCGTTGAGCAAGCTATTATCGAAAAGGGATTTGAAGAAGGTTGGATCGTTCCCACACCGCCCGAATTCCGCACTGGGAAGCGTGTTGCAGTTGTCGGTTCGGGTCCCGCGGGACTGGCGTGTGCTGACCAACTCAACAAGGCTGGTCATTGGGTGACGGTTTTCGAGCGCGCTGACCGCATCGGTGGTCTGCTAGAGTATGGTATCCCCAACATGAAGTTGGATAAGAAGGTTGTCCGCCGCCGCGTGGATCTGATGACCGCCGAGGGAATCAAGTTCGTCACAAACATCGAGATCGGCAAGAATTATCCTGCTGACAAGCTGGTTCAGGAATTCGATGCTGTTGTATTGTGTTGTGGTGCGACTAAGCCTCGCAACCTCCCCATCGAGGGGCGCGAGCTCAAGGGCATTCATTTTGCAGTCGAGTTCCTGCACGCCAATACAAAGAGTCTGCTCGACCGCAAACATGGCGACACACAAAGCTATCTTTCGTTCAGCTATCCCTATGTCACTGCCGAGGGCAAGGATGTGGTCGTTATCGGTGGCGGCGATACCGGCACCGACTGCGTCGGCACCTCCATGCGACAGGGATGCAAGAGCTTGCTGCAACTTGAGATCCTTTCACGTCCTCCCGATGAGCGCCAGCCGAACAATCCCTGGCCCGAATGGCCCAAGGTCTACAATCTTGATTACGGTCAGGAGGAATACAAAGCCATTCACGGACATGACCCACGCGAGTATCTGATGACTGCCAAAAGATTCATCGGTGATGAAGATGGCAATGTGAAAGAGATCGAGGTCGTGCAGGTGGAATGGGTCAAGGATGAGAATGGACGCTTCGGACCTCGCGAGATTCCCGGCACGAATCAGATCCGACCCGCGCAACTGGTCCTGCTTGCGATGGGCTTTCTCGGTCCCGAAGACACTCTCGCTGAAGCCATTGGCGTGGAGCGCGATGAGCGCAGTAATGTCAAGGCTGAATATGGAAAGTTCAACACCAGCCTGCCGGGTGTCTTCACTGCGGGCGATATGCGCCGTGGACAAAGCCTCGTGGTCTGGGCGATCAACGAAGGTCGCGGTGCTGCACGCGAGTGCGACCGCTACTTGATGGGCGAAACCGTTTTGCCGTAACGACTCATACTCAAAATTGCCTTCCGACCCTGAAAGGGTCGCATGATTATAGATTCGTGATGCGATTAAAACCTAACCCCGAAGGGGTGTCATCAATTGTAGAATTCATGTCATCCCTTCGGGATTTTGATCACGCTTATTGTTTTCTATAATCCTTTTATCCCTTCGGGATTGAATTACGTAAGCGGCTTGAACATTTTTAATCGGCAAGGATACAAAATGTCTGATGTTTTCATTGACATATTTTTTATGAATGGTAGAATACCGCCCAATATGTCTACACACATGATGCGTCGTACCCGTCGTGCAAAGCTGACCTTTTTCCAGAGGTTGGATGTTTTTGATTTGCCACAGGCGCGATGCCTTGCATGAACAGAATCACAAACAGCCCTCCCTTTCGGAGGGCTGTTTTTTGTGTACGGCTCTGGCACTTTATTGAAAGGATCATGAATGACTGCAACTCTTGTATTGGAAGATGGAACGATCATTGAAGGCCGCGCGTTCGGCGCGGAGACCGATGCTGTGTTCGAGTTGGTGTTCAATACCAGCATGACAGGCTATCAGGAAATTCTCACTGACCCCTCGTATCGCGGACAGGGCGTGTTGTTCACCGTGTCGCATATTGGCAACGTAGGAATCAATTTGGAAGATGATGAATCGGCAAAGCCGCAGGTCTCTGCTGCTGTGACCCGCTCGTTAAGTCCTTTGGTGTCGAACTGGCGTTCGGCACTTTCTTTGTCTGACTGGCTCAAGCAGAATGGAGTCCCTGGCATCAGTGGCGTGGACACGCGCTGGTTGACTCGCAAACTACGCGATGGCGGCACGCAAAAGGCGGCGTTATCCACAAAAGGAACATCTGCCAATGAGTTGTTGAAAATGGCTCGCGAGTGGAGCGGACTTGACGGGCGAGACATGGTCAAGGAAGTGACGTGTGAGGAAACCTATCATTGGGTGGATGATGAGGGGGCGAAGTGGTTGGAGCAAAAAGAAGTAATCAGTAAGCAGTTATCAGTGGTGGCTTATGATTTCGGTATCAAGGAAAATATTCTTCGGCACTTATCTTCTTACGGCGCAAATGTGACCGTTGTTCCTGCGGATGCGACGGCTGAGGAAGTGTTGGCGATGAAACCAGATGGCATCTTTTTATCAAATGGACCTGGTGACCCAGCGGGTTTGCCCTACGCAGTTGAAGCCGTGAGCGGACTCATCGAAAGTGGTGTGCCGATCTTTGGGATTTGTCTCGGTCATCAGTTGATCGGTCGGGCGCTCGGAGCGGATACACACCGCCTCAAGTTTGGTCATCACGGCGGGAATCACCCAGTGCAATATCTGCCGAACGGAGAAGTGCTTATCACCGCGCAGAATCACAATTACTGTGTTACCGAAGGTGACTTGAACAAAGACGAAGTGGAAATCACGTACAAGAGTTTAAACGATGACTCGCTGGAAGGTCTGCGGATGAAGAACAAGCCTGTGTTCAGCGTGCAGTTTCACCCCGAGGCGGCACCTGGTCCGCATGATGCCCATGATATTTTTGGCGAGTTTTTCAAAATGATTGGGGATAAATAACATGAAGCGCACAGATATTCATACAATTCTTGTTCCTGGTTCGGGAGCGATTGTTATCGGACAAGCGGCGGAGTTTGATTATTCGGGTACGCAGGCGGTTAAAGCCTTGAAAGCGGAAGGGTATCGCGTAGTGCTGGTTAATTCCAATCCCGCTACGATCATGACCGATCCTGAAATTGCGGATGCGACATACATCGAGCCGCTCACGCCCGAAGCCTTGGAAGCGATCATCGCGCAGGAAAAGCCCGATGCGATGTTGCCTACTGTCGGCGGGCAGACGGGACTCAACCTTGCGTTGGCGCTGAGTGAAAACGGCGTGCTTGAAAAATATGGCGTGCAATTGATCGGCGCAAAGTTGACAGCCATCAAAGCGGCAGAAGATCGTTTGTTGTTCCGTGAGACGATGCAGAAGAATGGCATTCCTGTGCCGCGTGGGGGAGCGGCGTATTCGCTCGCAGAAGCCGAAGAACTCGTCAAGCAAACAGGCTATCCTGTTCTCGTTCGTGCGTCGTTTGCGATGGGCGGCACGGGCGCCTCGTGGGTCTATGATCACGCACAACTTGCAGAAGCGGTGCGCAGTGCGATCTCTGAATCGCCCATTCATCAGGCGTGGTTGGAAGAGTCCGTGTTGGGTTGGAAGGAATACGAACTCGAAGTAATGCGCGACAAAGCGGATAACTTTGTGGTGGTGTGTTCGATCGAGAATCTTGACCCGATGGGCGTGCACACAGGTGACAGCATTACGGTCGCGCCTGCGCAAACGCTGACGGACCGCGAGTATCAAATTTTGCGTGACCTTGCGCATCGTGTGTTGACCGTTGTCGGTGTGGAAACAGGCGGATCGAATGTCCAATTCGGCGTTGACCCCAAAACGGGACGCGTTGTTGTCATCGAAATGAATCCGCGTGTGAGTCGTTCGTCGGCGCTGGCGTCGAAGGCTACGGGTTTTCCTATCGCCAAACTTGCGGCGTTGGTCGCTGTGGGGTATACGCTTGATGAAATCACCAACGACATCACGAAGCAGACCAAAGCCGCGTTCGAGCCGTCGCTGGATTATGTGGTGACGAAGATTCCGCGCTGGGCGTTCGAGAAATTCCCAGGCGTGGACCCGACTCTCGGACCACAGATGAAGTCAGTGGGAGAAGCGATGGCGCTGGGACGGACGTTCCCTGAGTCGTTGTTGAAGGCGGTGCAGTCGCTGGAGATCGGCGTGGACTTTTTGGATGGCAGTGGACCGAACCGAGAGCCAATTGCTTTCGATGTGGAGAAACTTTCGATACCCACAGCGGATCGATTATTTAGAGTCTATCGGGCGATTCAAGAGGGGATGGACTTGGATGATATTTCCAAAGCGAGTGGTTATGATCTGTGGTTTCTGGCGCAAATGCAAGAAATTAGTAATTGGGAAGTAGTAATTAGTAATTGCAAGACCGAGGCAGAACTCAAACCTGCGCTTCGTATCGCCAAACAATTAGGCTTCTCCGATTCACATCTCGCACGTTTACTTACCAATTACCAATTACCCTTTACTACAGTCCGAGAACTACGCAAGCAACTCGGCATCCTCCCCACCTTCCAGCGCGTGGATACCTGCGCGGCGGAGTTTGAGGCGCAGACGCCGTATCTGTATAGCGCGTATGAGATGGATGATGAGTCACGACCGACGGATAAGCAAAAGATTTTGATTCTCGGCGGTGGACCGAATCGGATTGGTCAGGGAATCGAGTTTGATTATTGTTGTTGTCAGGCGGCGTTTGCGCTATCTGAGATGGGATTTGAAACCATCATGTATAACTGCAATCCTGAAACGGTATCAACCGATTACGATACAGCAGACCGTTTGTATTTCGAGCCGTTGACATTGGAACATGTGTTGAACGTGATTGACCGAGAACAACCTGTCGGTGTGATCGTGCAGTTTGGTGGGCAGACTCCACTCAATTTGGCGGCGGGACTCGAAGCGGCGGGAGTCAAAATTTTGGGCACATCACCACATGCGATTCAACTGTCCGAAGACCGCGAAGAGTTTGCGAAACTGCTCAAAGAGTTGGACATCCCTCAGCCAGAAAACGGGATCGCCCGTTCGTTGGAAGAGGCGCGCGAGGTCGCACAACGAATCGGGTATCCCGTGTTGGTGAGACCGTCGTTCGTGTTGGGAGGCAGGGCAATGGCTTTAGTGGATTCAGAAGCCAATTTGGCAGGATTCATTCAACAGGCGATCGAAGCGGCTCCTGGTCAACCGATATTAATTGATAAATTTATGGAAGACGCGTTCGAGATCGATGTCGATGCGTTATCCGATGGGGAGCGGGTGGTGGTTGGCGCCGTCATGCAGCATATCGAAGAAGCAGGCGTCCATTCGGGAGATGCGGCGTGCGTCCTGCCGCCGTATAAAGTCAGCGCGTATCATCAGGGCATCATGCAGGAATATACCGAGCAGTTGGGGCTGAGGTTGGGTGTGCGCGGACTGATGAACGTGCAATTCGCGTTGAAGGATGAAGTGGTGTGTGTGTTGGAGGTGAACCCGCGCGCCTCGCGGACCGTGCCGTATGCCAGCAAGGCGACGAATTTGAATCTGGCGTATGTCGCTGCGCAGGTGATGGCGGGGAAGACGTTGCTGGAATTGGGTGTGACCGAAGAACCGCGCGTGGATGGATTCTTCGTCAAGGAAGCGGTGCTGCCGTTCAAGAAGTTGCCAGGCTCGAGCGCTCTGCTCGGACCTGAGATGCGCTCGACGGGCGAAGTGATGGGACACGCCTCACGCTTCGGTCACGCATTCGCCAAATCGCAGATCGCAGCGGGTGTGGGATTGCCCCCTGCGGGAAGCGGCGGCGTGTTGGTGACGGTGAACGATATGGATAAAAGCGCGGGCTTGAAGTTTGCGCGCGATATGCACCGCATGGGATTCAAACTGTATGCGACGCCTGGCACGGCGGATATGATCCATCGGGCAGGCATGCCTGTGGAAGTGGTCGAGAAGGCGCAGGACGGTTCGACTCAAATCGTTGACCTGATCCGCGGTGGACAGATTCAACTCGTCCTGAACACACCTCTGGGTCCGCACGCGCACACGGACGGGGTCGAGATCCGCAAGGCGGCAATCGCGATGAACGTGCCCTTGCTCACGACTCTTTCCGCGGCGATGGCGGCAGTCTCTGCGATTCAGGCGCTGGGGAAGAAGGAACTGCGGTATCGGAGTTTACAGAGTCATTTTAGTAACGGATAAGAAACGGATAAACGGACTTTATAACGGACTCGCGGATGGAAACGGATTTACGGATTTGGTTTCGTTTGTTTGTGAGTTGAGGTAAAGATATAGCCCTGACAGGTTTTAGTGGGAACCTGTCAGGGCTTTTTGTATGGTTTGTTTCGGCGGACTGAAGTCCTGCCTCAGTTCGTGAAAGTCGGCTGGAAGCCGACTCGCTCATCAGCCCGCAGGGCTTCCATGTATTGAGCAGGTGGCTTTAGCCCTGCGGAGTCTACGGAGTCATTTTGGGGGAGGATGGTAATGATAAATTTTTGTTGCTCTGTCAACTTTTCCGAAATCACGTTTTGACTAATACAACTCTAAACCCGATATCATTTCCATCTTCATCTGGAATTGCATCGGGATGTGCATAGAAAGCTTCACAAAGGGAGGCGGCTTTCTCTGACTTTTTCCAAGAGCCGCCTATTAATTGCACAAGACCGATTAAATGAATTTCATCATCTTCGTCACTTTTTGCTAAACTCTCACCAACATTAGAAATACTCGCAAGCCATTCCCATACATTTCCGCCCATATCCATTACACCACGAGGGCTAGCGCCTTTAGGATATTCATCAACAGGTGTTGTTTTTCCAATGTGATTAGCAACGTTGGCGCGGTCAAAAATCTCTCGAATATCACGAGTAATTTCATCGGGTCTATCCCAAGGATAGCGACCGTTGGGGATTATTCCACCTGCGGCAACCTCCCATTCTTTGCGTGTTGGTAACCTTACCCAACTAAAGTTTATTTTATTTGCTTTGGACTCTTCTAAACTGAACCAATTTATTTGAAGCCATCTACAATATGCGCTTGCTTCATACCAAGATACTCCAACTACGGGCACAGTTTTTCGCATAACTCCAAAATCAGCATCACCCCAATAAGTTGGATAGTAAATCCTTCCTCCTTTGGGTTCATGACCTGGGAATATATAGTATTCTTTTCCGTCAGGATCGTACCAACGACGAGGTTCCGCTAATCGTTCAGTAATATATTTGTATCCCCTATCAACAACATTATCAGTAACTTTGGTTTCAGCACGATGTTTCTCAAACATTGGATGATACTTCCAATAATCACGATTGTCGAACATGCCTTCACTTTTGTAAGTCATGGCAACACTTGGGTCAAAGTAAGGGTCTTTTAAAAATCTTTCATATTGAATGTTTGTTACTGGATATTTCGATATCCAAAATTCATGAGATTCGTCGCCCCACGGGAAATAAACAAATTTATATAAGTCATCAGGAAGACCAAAGTTAGATGGACCTTTTTCTCCAAAATTCTCAAATCGTTGCTTTAGCGATCTTCTTAGCTTTTCGTAGCCATCGATTTCAAAGTAATTTACCCAGTGTAATTTTTTCAATTGTTTAAATGATGGATCGCAATCATCTAGGCGCAAAGGAATAATATAAATCACTCCCTCGAGTTTTTCCTGAGCCACATCAAGTGCACGCCGAATCTCCCGATTGACATAACCTTCTTTTTTTACAGAAGCTTTTGAAAGACAGATGACAATTGCATCTGCGTCACGCGTAGCTTTATTGATTTCCAAATGAAAATCCTGCCCAGCGAGCAGTTTCTCTTCATCCAGCCAGGGATCGATCCAGCCTTCGACGAGAAGCTTATGATATAGCTCGCGGACGATTGGCTTATCTTCTGAAGCATGACAAAGGAAAACTTGGAGTTTGCGATTAGTAGAGGACATATTTTTGTGATTCAGTAAGAAATAACAACTTAACCGTGTGAGAGTCAGTAGACTGCACAGTTATTAACTGTACAATCCCTTATTAGCTCACGTTAATTGATGGATATAGTGCTTTCAATGCTTCTATGAGTCTTGTTTGTGATAAATCTGCTTCGACAGGTTTACGCACTACATCCCCTCTTTGGTCTCGAAATATTCGTGAATGCTTATCTGCATTAAACCCAATTGGTTTATAGGTCGAGTCCAAAACCAAAGTTACTTGAACTTCCCAAAGCCATTCATCCCTATGCCATGGATTTTCCTCCCAGCCAGATGTGCCGTGTATGGTTTCCATATGCCCAATTGACCAACTCATGTCGCCATGTCTAGCAACTTTCCATTCGCTAAGCCAATCTATTGTTCGTGTTGGCAGGTCAGTGACAATCACCTGTAAAAGTAACTCTAAAGTCTTTGTTACAAGCTCATCGTACTCATTCATTGCTTTTTGTTTCAAATCAAATATTCTCTTCTGTTCTTCAACCTCGCGTAAGGCGCGTGCTTTTTTTCCCTCTTCCTGTTTTTGTCTCTTCTCTATATCTTCAGCTTCTCGTTTTTCGCGCTCTTGACGAATATAGTCAAATGGATTGCTCATACCTTTTACCTCCTTTTGTATTTTACTTGAAACAACATACCATTAAAAGCTAAATATAGTGTGCCTAGAATTATAGAACGAGGGGAAGAAAAAGACAACGAGGGAAGGACCCCTCTCCCGTCTCCCCCAAGGGGGAGAAGCCCAGACTGCTCCTGAAATGAGACTTTGCTTTGGAAAGATGACAATCGGTGGTTAGGGATTATTCAAAAGGTCAGGGAATTGATCTCTTATTTCTTTCTCCAACTTGGAGTCGAGCTTTGCCAGATACAGAGTTTTTGCCTTTGATAATTGTTCGGCAGTTAGATTTTTTGCCTTACGAAGGTCTGATTCTTTGAAATTAACACCTTCCAAGTTGGCATTGCTAAAATCTGCCATCTGAAGATTTGCCTTTCCCATGTAGGCGTTTTGAAGATTTGCTTTCCCGATGTAAGCATATGAAAGATCGGACCTCCATAAATTGGTTCTGGATAAATTTGATTTCCCCAAATAAGCATTTCGCAGATTACATAACGACAAATTGAGATATCTGTCTTCGGCTAACTCTAATTCATCCATTTTACGTCGGGCAAGTACATTTAGTGCGGTTTGAATTTCAATAGATCTTTGGGGAGGAATATCTTTATAAGCTTTATTTTCTTTTGATATAGTATCTAGGCTGGAAGCGCGTCTAATGAAGGCTGAGAGAACCTCGATTACAGACCAATAATCTTTAGGCGAATCAATAGATATTCGTTCCAAAGCATAAATGCTACCAATTTTAACTTCAATGTTTTCATGACCAAGCTGCTCAATCGCTTTTGTGAAGCGATCAGTTATTTGACCCTCTTGTGCAATTTCAATATTCTTTTCGATTTCTTCGATTCTAATTAGAGTGCTGTAAATGCCGTACAATATGACAGCGCCGCCTATGATTTGGGCAATGATTTGACGATACTCATTTTGTATTGCAATTACTTTTTCCTCGGCTGGAGATATTTGATTTATTGATGGTAGTAAGAATTCAGGAAGTATCCAGATGATAAAAGATAGGACTGCTACAATTATTATTACAGTGATAACTTGAAAAAATCTTTTTCGGTTATTTTTTCTTTTCATAAAGTTTACTCAATGATATTGGGGTTTTGTATTAAATTGAATTATTTAGATGAGATGTTTAGCATTATAGAACGAGGTGAAGAAAAAGACAACGAGGAGGTTGACCTCTCTCCCGTCTCCCCCAAGGGGGAGAAGCCCAGACCACTCCTGAAATGGGACTTTGATTTGGAAAGACGACAGTCGGTGGGTATGGATTGGTCCGTGTGGGGAGAAATACTCACTCCGTTTTGTGGATACGTTCCAATTGAGCCTTGAGCGCTGCCATCGAGCGGTTATTCTCCCGTTTGTTGATCAGTGGAAATAAAAACAGATTCCATAAAATTGTCAT
>Ga0315912_10002032_pt1 | contig 22623 bp, 14 predicted proteins | sample VfabasoilMG_FD_204469 | JGI IMG/M metagenome (GOLD analysis project Ga0315912, IMG submission 204469) | Garden soil microbial communities collected in Santa Monica, California, United States - V. faba soil | ecosystem: Environmental > Terrestrial > Soil > Garden | place: USA: California...
TGCTCCTGGCGCAGGAGGAGGTCGGTAAGCAGCGACTCGAGGTAGTGGCGGAGATCGACTACGGCTCGCTCGGACCGTCGGACGCTCTCATCGTTCTCTACCCCGAGGTCGAGCTCGACGGCCGGGCGCTTACCGCGTTCCTGGCTGCTGGCGGCCGCCTGGCCCTCCTGGACGACTTCGGTCGCAGCGCCCCGTTCCTGCAGACGTTCGGCATCGAGCGAGCGCCGGCTCCCCTCGATGCTCGCTTCAGCTTGCGCGGGGATCCCGACTTGGCCATCGCCACGCCCTACGAGGAGACGGTCGCGGGTGCGCGCGTGGGGCGCCACCCGATGCTCGACGGCATCGATCACGTCGTCACCAACCACCCTCGTGCCGTCGAGCACCCCGACTTGACGCCCATCCTCGGCATCGAAAGAAACGATGGGTCGCAGGTGCCCATCTTGGTGACCGGGGTGATTGCAGGGCGCGGTCGCCTGGTGGCTGGCAGCGATCCGTCGGTCTTCATCAACTTGATGCTGCGCTACCCCGGCAACCGGCGGCTGGTGCACGGGCTCCTTTCGTACCTGACGGCCCGAGAGCTCGATGGGGCGGGCGGAGCCGGGCGGGTTCTGCTCGCCACTGGGCGCTTCACGCAGACGGGAAGCTACGGGGGAAGCAAGGATGCACTGCTCGACTGGAAGGCGCGCGTCGACCGCCTGCGCGCCGAGGCAGTCGACGCATTTTCGGACGGAGTGCCGGATGCCCTGTGGCTCTTTGCCGCCACGGTGCTCGGGCTGGCTCTTGCTTTCAGGGAAGCGGCCCGGCTCCGTTTGCGGGGAGTGTTCGTCCAGCCGCGCTATGCACAGGCCGTTCCGGTCATCGCCCAGGCGGGTCCGTGGGCAAGGGCCGAGGTCCTCGCCGCGCCTGGCACGACGCCCCTCTTGTCCCTGGTCGAGCTCGAGACCGCCCTTTCCGAAGCGCTCGTCCAGAAGCTCGGCGTCTCGCCTGCCCAAACGGCGGTGGCCCTGCGCCAGGACCTCGTCTCGCACGGACTGGACGCCTCGCCCGCCGATCGCCTGGTCGCCCTCCTCTCGGAGTTGCGCCAGCTCGGGCAGTCGCTCGCAGCGAGGCGGCCGAAACGCCCTTCCAGTGCCCAGCTGAAACGGCTACACGACCAGGGAATGCACCTCTTGGAAGCCATCGAGCGGCTGGGGAACAAGGTGTGAACGCGCCCCTGGAAAGCGACGACCTGAAGGAGCTCGGACACCGACTGGAGTCGGTGCGCCGCGAGGTGAAGCGCGTGTTCTTGGGCAGTAGCTCTGCCGTCGACACGCTCATGGTCGCGCTCCTGGCTCGGGGACACGTGCTCCTCGAAGGCGTACCTGGGGTGGCCAAGACCACATTGGCCAAGGCCTTCGCCCACTCCCTCGGCGCAACCCTGCGCCGCATTCAGTTCACACCGGACCTCCTGCCCGCCGACATCACCGGCACCTACGTGCTCGACCCGCGCACTGGATCCTTTTCCCTGCGCCAAGGGCCGATTTTCGCCAACGTCGTCCTGGCCGACGAAGTGAATCGCGCTCCGGCCAAGACCCAGTCGGCACTGCTCGAGGCCATGCAGGAGGGCCAGGCCACCATCGAAGGGGAGAGTCAGCCGCTGCCGCAGCCATTTTTGGTTCTGGCCACGCAGAACCCGGTCGACCTCGAAGGGACCTACCCCTTGCCGGAAGCCCAGCTGGACCGCTTTCTCGTGCGACTGGTGCTGGGCTACCCGGACGAGCGGGCCGAAGTCGACATGCTCCGCACCCACGGTGAAACCCCGCCCGAATGCGGCGTCGTCCTCGATCCTGCGGCGATCTTGGAGCTTCAACGCGTCACCCGGCACGTGCACGCAGAAGCCGAGGTACTCGAGTACGCCGTCGCGCTCTGCCGTCACACCCGGCAGAACAGTCGCGTGGTCCTGGGCGCCTCGCCGCGCGCGTCGCTCTCGCTCCTGCAAGCTGGCAAGGCGCACGCCGTCCTCGAAGGACGATCGTTCGCCATGCCCGACGACCTGCGCAGCGTGGCCGAAGCCGTGCTTTCCCATCGCCTGATCCTGGTGCCAGACCTCGAAGGCGACGAGCTGGCGCGGCAAAAGGTGATCGAGGAAGCGCTGGCCAAGGTGCCCTACAGCGCCGCGGCCAAGTGAGCTCAGACGTGGGCCGCAGCTAGAATTGGGACAGGCCCGAGATGGCTCGGGGCGTACCGATTGCGGGCAGGCTGAAGGCTTGACCGAAGGTGGCGAAGACGGCCCCCGGCCAGGCCCCGTAGCAGCGCTCCGTAGTGGGGTCGCAACGCACCGTGATCGGCGAGCCCCAATCGACGCGCAAGACCGCGCGCGTCGCTTGAGGGAACAGGATACGCAGGCCAAGCCCAGCGCCCCCCCACAGGTCGACCGCTTCGAGCGTCGGCGCTACGTCGGCTAGATCCAGGAAGGCGGCCAGGCCCACCTGGGCGGACAAGATGTCGATGGAATGCGTGCGAAATTCGGTATTGATTGCCAAGAGGTCGCGTCCGCGGAACTCGCTAGCCGGATACCCTCGCAGACGGTTGTTGCCACCGAGCGCAAACGGTCCGACGTTGAGATAGTTCAGGTAGCGCGTGGCCACGAAAGCATCGATGTGCAGGCGCCCAGGCCCGAGCATCGGCGTGGCCAGCCGCCCCTGGGCGGCGAAGTAGCCTTCGTGCTGGTCTTTGGTCGCGGCCACGATGTCGCTGTAGGCCACCGCACGCAGAAGGCCCGTGCCGAGCGCCCATGTGTAGCCGACGCCCGCGATGCCGCCGATCAACGAACGCGACGAACCGAGGGCTTCCGAGGCGGAGTAGATGCGGGTGAGCGCCTCGTGCCCCACGCGGATGTCCTCCTGTACGCCCAAGAGCTCGAAGTCGATGAGTCGGACGAAGTCGGTGCGATAGGTGCGCAGCTGGACATAGGGGCTGAAGCGCCGGTCGGACACTGGCAATACGGCTTGCTCGAAGGCGGCCTGCGTCTCGGGCGCGTACATCGAGAGGTCCTGAGGCCGATAGGTGCGGGAATCGATCTCCAGGCCGAACGAGAGATCGTACTTGTAGCGCACGCCGAAGGAACGCAGCGCCCAATATTCGGCGGCCAAGCGCTCGGAATGGAAGATCTGCGGAACGCTTTCCTCGACACCCGATGGGAGCTCGTAGTCGAAGGTCGCGATCTCCGCGCCTTGGTAGCGGCGCACCACCTGAAAGTTCCAGGCGGCTTCGCTGCCGTAGGCGAAACGGCGGTGCCTGGAATAAAGCGGCAGCGTGAAAATGAAGGTGCCCGCGGTCCCCTCGACTGCACCGGTGTCGTTGTTCGTGGAAAAGCTCGATTCGGCTGCCATGGAGAAGCGCGAGCCGGCGAGACGCGGGTAGACGTAGCGCAGCCCGAAGGACTGCCGGTCGCGCTCCAGCTGATAGAGCACCCCCGCCGTCATGTGCATTCCGGCCAGGTTCTCCTCGGCCGGATTGAGCAGCAAGTAGTCGAGCCCGCTCGAACCGATGCCGAAGTTCGCGTTCAAACGCAGACTCCAGACGTCCTTGGCTACGACCAGGAGTCGAACCTTCCCCGGCTGTGACCCGCGGGCCACGATCACGTTGGCGAGCGAGAGCTGGCGGATCCCGCGCAGGTTGCGCTCGGTCTCGAGAATACGGCCTGGATCCAGCGCATCGCCGACGGATTGCAGGACTTCCTGCTCAATCACCCACTTTCTAGTCTTGGCATGCAGGAGGTTGACGAATTTGGGCACCGGGTCACGGTGGTCGAAGACGTCGAGCACGTAGACCTCGATCTGCTCGATGACCTTCCCCTCGGGCTCGGTGTCTTCCTCCCAGCCATACGCATGCAGGGCCTCGCTGTTCACGGACTGCTCGAGCGCCGAGCGCTGCTGGGCTTGGGCACTCGGCACGGCCGTGCAGGCTGCAGCCAGGAGCGAGACCAGGCACGCTGAATACGCCCTCGGGCCCCAAGCGATAAGCACCGAAAAGAAGCGTGCACTGGCCTTTCGAGCCAGGCAAGGTGCCGGTAGGCTGAGCCGCCCGGGCACGCCGACATGCACCTCTACTCCACGCAGCGTGCGGTCCACCTGTCCCTGGCGGGGACGCTCTTCGTCGCGCTCGGCATCGCTTTCAAGAGCCCCGCCTGCGCCGCCTACGGCGCGGCGCTCGTCGCTGGGGTCGCGGTATCGCGCGCGTTCACTCTGCTCAGCGTGGCCCGTGCTCGAGCGGCTGGATTCGAGATGTCCTGGCTCAGCGGCAAGCGTTCTCAGCGTGCGACTCGGCTCCATCCGCTGGTGGTGAGCGCCGAGCTCAGGAACCGCGACAGCGCACCGATCCGCTTTCGCGATCTCTCCGTCGAACACTCACCCCACCTGAGCGTGGAGGTGTCGCCCAAGAGCGGTTCCATTCCGCCGAGTGGCCGGCTCGAGATCCAGCTCTCGGTCACTCCGCTGCGCGTCGGCTACCAGGGGATCTATGGGGTGGTGCTGGAGACCCTGCGCCCGCCCGGCCTGCACACGGTTCCACTGGCCTTCAACAATCCTCTCGTGCTCGAGGTGCTGCCGCGGAGCGCCGAGATCACGGTGCCAGGTGCATTTGCGCGACGGCGCGGAGAAATGGACCCGGAGCCGCATCCCCGTGCGTCCTCCGGAGACGGCGCCGAGTTCCGCGAGCTCCGGGAGCATCGCGCTGGGGATCCATTCAAGCGCATTGCCTGGAAGGCTTCGGCCCGCCGCGGACGTCTGCTCACGGTCGAGAAGTCGGCCCCCGAGCACGCTCGCGTCTGGATCGTCGTCGACGCCTCGGTCGACGCCTGGACTGGACCGAGTGGGCGAGCGCCGGCGGACCGCGCCATCGACGATGCCGCCGCGCTGGGTCGCACCCATTTGGCCAGCGGGGACACGGTTGGGCTCCTGCTCGTAGGGGCTCGGCACACGGCGGCCCTGCCCCTCGGGCACGGCCCCAAGCAGGAGGGTCGACTGCTCGGAGCACTGTCGTTCCTGATGCACACCGCCCATGCCGATCGCAGCGACTGGGGGGAAGAGGAGGTCCTGGCCCGGGCGCTGGACCACGCTCGGGCCCAAAATCCTGGCCTTTTCCAGCACGCAGGCGCAGCCGGCGGCACACCGAGCCTCGTTCTCGAACAGCTCCTCGCGGACGCACCGGTACTGCCAGGCGAGCCCTTCGGGCTCACCGCGACCGACCGCTTGGCCCGCCGCTACCTGCTCGCCTTCGGCATCCATCCGCCGGTGCGCGGGATCTCGGACCGGGCCGCCGTGGAGGCCCGCATCGCCGAGGAGCTCGACGCGCTCGCCCACGACAGGCCGCGACCGACGGCAATCTACCTCTTGGGCCAGCCCCCCACGCTCGAAACGCCCCGAAAGCTCCTGCAAGCGTTGGGTCTCTGCAAGCGCAGACGCATCGAGGTCCGTTTCCTTCCCGAGGAACCGGCGCTCGAGCCGCTCGTGCCAGGTCCCGGCGCGCAGAGTGCCATCACTTACGGCGCTCTTTCGGCACGCCTGCGCCTCTCTTCCGAGCAGGGACAGCGCACGCTACTCGCCCTCGGCGTACGCATCGTCCCGCGGCGCCTGCGGCATCAAGGCTTGCGCACGTCGATCGCCCGATCGATGACGACCTGACCGTCGACGAGCACGCGCACGTTGAGGATCCCGAGCGACTCACGCAGATCGATCGGCAGCACCTGCTCGATGCCGGAGCGACCGGAGGCGACACTGACCGTGCCGACCTGGGTCACCCGTCGACCCGCCGGACCCGGCCGCACGACCTCCCAGCGCACGTCGTGCTCTTGGCCCGAAAAGGAGGTCGGCAGCTCGATCTTGAAGCCGAACGTGGGAGCGCGTACCGGATCGAGCACGAGTGTCTCGAGCTCCTGAACCTGGCCGCCGTAGAATAGGCCGACGGATCCGGTCACCGGCGCCGGGGCCTCGCAGGCAGGTACGAGGCAGATCCAGAGCAGGAGGCAAGGCCAGAGGAGCCACCGGGAGCGCTTCAAGCTTCCTCCTCGCCGCCGAAGTTCGGCAGCACGATGCCCGGAGCGTCGGCAATCAGGCGCGCCATGCGCGCATAGTCAGCGACCGCCAGAGTCTCTCCTCGCGCCTCGAGGCGCACACCGGCCTCTCGCGCAGCGCGCTCGAGCTCGTCCCCAGCACCGAGCGACCGCCAGGCGTTGCGTAGGGTCTTGCGCCGGGCCGAAAACGCGAGCTTGACCAGCGCGCGAAACACGGGCGTCTCGCGCGCCCACGGCTCGGCCAAGGGAGTCAGCACCACGACTGCCGAGTCGACGCGCGGCGCGGGGTAGAACGAGCCAGGCCGGATCACCAGTGCACGTTCGACGGCAAACGCCGCCTGCACGAAGATCGAGAGGGCACCGTAGTCGCCGCTACCTGGAGCGGCGGCCAGCCGATCTGCGACCTCCTTTTGCACCAGGTAGACCGCGCGCGCGATGCCCGCCGCCAAGCGGATGGTCTTCCGCAAGAGGGGGCCCGTGATCTGGTAGGGCAGATTGCCAGCCAGCACACGCCCTGGGTGCTCACCCAGGAGCTGGTCCCAGTTCGCCGCCTTGGCGTCGGCCTCCACCAGCTCGAGTCGGCCCCGCTCGCGGTCCGCCGCAAACACCTGCTCGAGAATCGGCAGCAGGTCTCGGTCGCGCTCGATGGCGACGACCGAGCAGCCGCGTGCCAGCAAGCGATCGGTGAGCGCGCCGAGGCCGGCGCCGATTTCCAGCACTCGTTCGTCTCCAGCGGGCGCCGCCAAGAGGGCAATGCGCTCGGAGTGCTGCCTCTCGCAGAGAAAGTTCTGACCGAAGGAGTGCTTCGGTCGCAAGCCGTGCTCGGCGAGGAGTGCCTTGGGACTCGAGAGCTCCGGCCGAGCCAGCTCCGGCCGAGTCACCGAAGTCACGCCGTCACCTCAGATCACCGGCTCGTCCGTGGCCGGCTCTGGCAAGGCGCTGGAATAGTCCTCGTGGCCGATCAGCGGAGCCTCGTGGCCGAGCAGGATCGTGGCGGGTGGCGGGTCGCCGTAGAGCTCGAGCCGGACGGCGGCCCAGCGCACGGCTGCCACCAGCCGAAGCCGCGCTTCTTCCGCGGCACCGTCGCCGAGCTGGGCCAGCTCCTGCTCCATTTCCTTCAGGTCCTTGCGAGCCACGATGGGATCGACCTCGGCCTTCTTCATGAAATGGACCGTGAGGATGCTCACCTTGTCGTCTGCCACACGGGCGAAGCCGGGACCGATCGCGCAGAGCTCACTGGTCTTCCCGCTCGAGTAGCTCACGATGCCGGAGCGCAGGCCAGCCAGGAGCGGACGATGCTCCGGCAAGACACCGAACTCTCCTTGCACGCTGGGCAGAGTGACCTCGTCGGCTTCGGTCGAAAGCTTCACCCCTTCGGGCGTGGTCACCTCGAGCTGAATGCGGCGCGCCATCAGGAGCCTTTGGCGAGCTTCGCCGCCTTCTCCTTGGCTCGGTCGATGTTGCCGACCAGATAGAACGCTTGCTCGGGCAGATGATCGAGATCGCCGGACAGAATTTCCTTGAAGCCGGCAATCGTCTCCTTGATGGGCACGTACTGACCCGCAAGGCCAGTGAACTGCTGCGCCACGTAGAACGGCTGGCTCAAGAACCGCTGGATCTTGCGGGCGCGAGCCACGATCAGCTTGTCGTCCTCGGACAGCTCATCCATGCCCAGAATGGCGATGATGTCCTGCAGGTCCTTGTAACGCTGGAGCGTCTGCTGCACCGCGCGTGCCGTCTGATAGTGCTCTTCGCCGACGATGTCGGGCGAGAGCATGGTGCTGGTCGAATCCAAGGGATCGACGGCCGGGTAGATGCCGAGCTCGGAGATGGCGCGGCTGAGCACCGTCGTGGCGTCGAGGTGCGCGAACGTCGTCGCTGGGGCGGGGTCGGTGAGGTCGTCCGCAGGCACGTAGATCGCCTGTACGGAGGTGATCGAGCCGCGCGTGGTCGAGGTGATGCGCTCCTGGAGCGCGCCCATCTCGGTGGCCAAGGTGGGCTGGTAGCCCACGGCGCTCGGCATGCGGCCGAGAAGCGCCGACACTTCCGAGCCCGCTTGGGTGAAGCGGAAGATGTTGTCCACGAACAGGAGCACGTCCTGACCGGACTCGTCGCGGAAGTACTCCGCGCAGGTCAGCGCGCTCAGCGCAACGCGGGCGCGCGCGCCGGGCGGCTCGTTCATCTGGCCGAAGATGAGGGCGGTCTTGCTGAGCACCGGCTCGCCGGATTCCAGCTTCGACTCCGCCATTTCGTTCATCAGGTCGTTGCCCTCGCGGGTCCGTTCGCCCACGCCGGCGAACACGGACACACCGCCGTGCGCCTTGGCAACGTTGTTGATGAGCTCCTGGATGAGCACCGTCTTGCCCACGCCGGCGCCGCCGAACAGGCCGATTTTCCCGCCCTTGCGGTAAGGTGCGAGCAGGTCGATGACCTTGATGCCCGTCTCGAAGACTTCGACCTTGATGCTCTGCTCGACGAATGCAGGAGCCGGACGGTGAATCGGCCAGAACTGCTTGGCCAAGACGGGGCCTGCCTCGTCCACGGGCTCACCAACGACGTTCAGCACTCTGCCGAGCACCTCGGGGCCCACCGGCATGGCGATGGATTGCCCGGTGTCCTTGACGGAGGTGCCTCGGACCAGGCCTTCGGTCGCGTCCATGGCGATGGCGCGCACGACCGACTGGCCCAGGTGGGCGGCGACCTCCAAGGTGAGGTTGTCGGTCACGTCCGAGATGTTGGGGTTGCTACACTTCAGGGCGCTCAGGATCTTCGGCAGCTGGCCGCTCGGGAACTCCACGTCCACGACGGGACCGATGACTTGAGTGATTCGCCCTGTCTTTTCTACCGCTTGCACCATCGTGATGACTCTTCTTGCCTCTGAATTGGACGCGCGCGGCGTCTACCACGCGGTCCGGTGGCTGCCAACGAAAAGCTTCTGACCTTCCTTTCAGTGTAGGCATATTCCCTCCGCAGCCTCCGGCCCCTCGTTTTCCGTGCGCCGGCCTGCGCGCTCCGCGCGCGCGAGGCGGATCGAGTGAGCGCGTTTCGCTGTAAGGTCCAGCGGCCAGTGTGATTTCCCAGGACACCATCGAGCGCATCCGCCAGCGAGTGAGCATCGCCTCGATTGTCGGGGAATCGGTCAAGCTCGAGCGCCGCGGGCGCAGCCTGCTCGGCCTCTGTCCCTTCCACAAGGAAAAGACACCCAGCTTCCACGTCAGCGAGGAGCGCGGGCGCTATCACTGCTTCGGCTGCCAGGCGTCGGGGGACGTCTTCCGTTTCGTCCAGGAAACCGAGGGGCTCAGCTTCGTGGAGGCGGTCCGCCGTCTGGGCGAGAAAGCCGGCGTCGAGGTCGAGGACGACCTGTCCGACCAGGAGCGCAAACAGGAACAGGCGGCGAGGCGCAGGGAGCAAGCGCTCTACGACCTGAACGCCACCGCCGCGACGTTCTTCGAGTCGATGCTGGCGACCCACCCCGATCGGCTCACCGCCCACAAGGAGCTCGAGCGGCGCGGGCTTTCGCTGGACGGCGAAGCCGGAAGCGCCTTGCGAGCCTTCCGCGTCGGCTACGCCCCCGGCGCCTGGGACGAGCTCAGCCAGCACCTGCGCCGGGCGGGGCACGACCTCCGGGCGGCGGAGACGGTCGGCCTCGTCGCCCCACGTCGCCAAGGCGATGGGCACTACGATCGCTTCAGGCAGCGCTTGATGTTCGCGATCCTCGACCTGTCGGGTCGGGTGGTCGGCTTCAGCGGTCGCGCGCTCGACGCGGCCGTGCCCGAAGGCGAACGCGGCGCAGGCGAGCCGCCCGCCAAGTACATCAACTCGCCGGAATCGCCGATCTACAAGAAGCGCAGCATCGTCTTCGGCCTGTTCCAGGCGCGGAGCGCGCTCAGGGATGGGCGACCAGCGATCCTGGTCGAAGGCAATTTCGACGTGGTGAGCTTGCATGCACGCGGCCTCCAGCGCGCCGTGGCTCCGCTCGGAACTGCTTTCACCGTCGAACAAGGCCGAGCCATCCGCCGCTTCACCGCCGAAGCGGTCCTCCTTTTCGACGGTGATCGTGCCGGCCGCGAGGCGACGCTCAAGGCGCGGGAGCCGGGCGAGGAAGCGGACCTCGGGCTCAGGGTCGCGCGCCTGCCCGACGGGAGCGACCCCGACGACTTCAGCCGTGACAAGGGCGTGGCCGCCCTCGAGGGCATCGTCGCGGCGGCCCGCAGCATGCTGGACTACCGCATTGCCGAATTGCTCGACGAACGCCTGGCGCACGACGATCCCTCCGCGCGCGCGCGAAAGGTCCAGAAGGTAGTGGAGCTCCTGAACGCGGAGAAGGATCCCGCCCTTCGAGCGATGGCCGAACAATACGCCATGAAGCTCGCTACTGGGCTCGGTGTAGCCGATGCGCGCACATTCGAAGCCCTCGCGCGACGCATCAAGGCGACCCTCAGCGGTCCCCCGCCCGCTGCAGGGCGGAGCCCCGAGGCCAAGCGTGAGGCAGCAAGAGGGCCCCACAAGATCGCTACCGACATCGTTGGCGCATTGCTCGACTTTCCTGCCCTGCTCGACAGCGCCACGCTCCTGTCCTACGCGAACGAGATGGAAGGGGATCTGGCTGCCGCGGTCGCTTGCCTCGAAGGGGCACGATCGGATGCAGTGCCATCCCGCGCAGAGCCGCCATCCCCCGAGGGGCGCATCCCCAGCGGCAGCCTGTCGGGCCCCGCCGGCAACCTATCGAGCTCTACCGCCAACCCATCGAGGCGGAGCATCGACTTCGAGGCGGCCCTTGCGAAACTGCCCGAGTCCCTGCGACCATTCGCCGAGGCCCGCCTGGCTGCTCCTCTCTTCACCTCGCTCGAGGTAGCCGAGGAGGTGCTGAGGCGGAACGTCACCAGCCTTCGCAACATGGAGTTCGCAAAGTTGAAATCGTCCACCATCAGCGAGCTGGAGAGGGCGCGGGGCGACATCGACCAGGAAGAGCTCCTGCTCCGAGAGCAACACGAGCGCGCGCGCAAGCGGCGCGGCATGGACTGACCCTCCCACCGACCATGGCCAAACCCAAACGCAGCGCGAAAGGCCAAGACGCGGTCGCCGCCGTCGGCTCGAACTCTCCGGCAGCCCAGGGCTCGGCCAGCCAGCGCGGTTCGAGCACTGCGCGGGATGCGCAGCGCGGGATGCGCTCGGGAGACGACGCTCCCCTCACCTCGCGCTCCCCCGCACAGCGTTCTTCCGCACAGCGTTCTTCCGCACAGCGTTCTTCCGCACAGAAGGCCAAGCTCTCCGCCACGGCTCAGCGCGGCAAGGCTAAAAAATCCGGCTCCGAGCGACCCCCGAGCGGCAAGCCCAGCCCGACCCCTCGCGGGTCCGCCGAGGGTCGCGCATCGATCAAGCAAGCGCCCAGCAGACACGACGACACCAGCAGGCAGGCCACCAGCAAGAGGGGCAAGGCGGCGACGCCGGCCGAGCCGGAGCTCGACGACGCGCTGGACGGCGACGACGACTTCGAGCTCGAACCGAGCGAGGACGAGGCACCGATCACCGAGAGCGACGTCGACGTCGACCTCGACGAGGACGAGTTCGGCGACGTCGACAGTGAAGACGAGGTGAAGGCGCCGGGGAGTCGGATCTCGTCCGAAGAGATCCGCGAGGACTTGGTCGCACGCGGACGTGCGCAGGGCTACCTCACCTTCGAGGACGTCCAGGACACGATGGGACCGCTGGCGGAGGACCGCCGGGCGATGGCCAAGCTCCTGGCCTCCCTGGAAAAGGCGAAAGTGGAGCTGGTCGAGTCTCCGCCTTCGAAGGCCAAACCCGCCAAGAAGGCGCGGGCCGGCAAGAAGACCGAGGAAGACAACACGCGCAGCAGCGATCCGGTGCGCATGTATCTGCGCAAGATGGGAACCGTTCCCCTGTTGACGCGCGAGGGCGAAGTCGAGATCGCCAAACGCATCGAGGAGGGAGAGGACTCCATCCTGGATGCGGCGCTGCAGTGCCCGATCACGGTTCAGGAAATCCTCAACCTGGGCGACGACCTCAGAGCGCAGAAGATCCGGGTCAAGGACATCGTGCGCGACGCGGACGACGAGGAGCAGGAATTCGACGAGGAGGAAGCCGATCGTCGGGTGATGCGTCTGATCGACAAGATCCGCCGCCTCGATCGCAAGATCGGCGAAGTTCACCAGGACCGCGCCGAAGCCTCGGCCGCCGACGAGATCACGGCCGACTCCCGCGCCCGCATCATCAAGCTGCTCAAGGAAATGCGCCTGAACAAGCGCACGGTGGAGCGCATCGTGCTGGGGCTGAAGACGCGCATCGAGCAGGTGGCGCAATGCGACCGCCGCATTCAGCAGCTCGAGCGCATGGCAGGCTGCGATCGGGTGACCTTGGCTGGACGCCTGAGGGACGCCAAGGAGACACCGCAGAAGTCCCGCTTCCTGGCGGGCGACCTGCGCATCGCCGTCGGCGACCTGGTTCGCATCGAGAAAGAGCTCCTCGATTCGTCGCTGATCATCGAAACGGCGGAGCAGGAACTGTCCATCTCCATCGACGAGATGCTGCAGACGCTGAAAGAGATTCAAGCCTCCGAACGCCGAACCGAGCGAGCGAAGGCGGAGCTGGTCGAAGCCAACCTGCGCCTCGTGGTCTCGATCGCGAAGAAGTACACGAACCGGGGGCTGCAGTTCCTGGACTTGATCCAGGAGGGCAACATCGGCCTGATGAAGGCCGTCGACAAGTTCGAGTACCGTCGCGGCTACAAGTTCAGCACCTATGCCACGTGGTGGATTCGCCAAGCGATCACCCGAGCCATCGCCGACCAGGCTCGCACCATCCGCATTCCGGTGCACATGATCGAGACCATCAACAAGCTCATCCGCACTTCACGCTACCTGGTGCAAGAGCTCGGCCGCGAGCCAACGCCGGAAGAGGTAGCCGAGAAGATGGACCTGCCGCTGGACAAGGTGCGCAAGGTGCTCAAGATCGCCAAGGAACCGATCAGCCTCGAAACCCCCATCGGCGAAGAGGAAGACAGCCATTTGGGCGACTTCATCGAGGACAAGAGCGCGGTCAACCCGGCCGAGGCCGTGATCAACATGAACCTCTCGGACCAGACGCGGAAGGTGCTCAAGACGCTCACTCCGCGCGAGGAGAAGGTGCTGCGCATGCGCTTCGGCATCGGCGAAAAGAGCGATCACACGCTCGAAGAGGTCGGCCAGGATTTCGAGGTCACCCGCGAGCGCATCCGGCAGATCGAGGCCAAGGCGCTGCGCAAGCTGCGCCACCCCAGCCGTTCGAAGAACCTGAAGACCTTCGTGGACACCTGAGGCGCCGGCGCCGCGCACCGATTGTGAGCAGGCCGTGAGGGCACCCGCGCCCGCGGCGCGCGAAATGACCATCTGCCGACCGGTCGAGCGGCGAAAATCCGCTCAAAAGTGGTGGATCCAGTTGACGAAGGCGCGTCTGGGGTGAAACAACCCGCCCTGGGTATGGGTTCGTCAGGTTTCCGTGCGGGGACCTCGTGCTGGCCGGGCGGAATCCAACGAACCTTCAAAGGAGAACGTTTCCCATGATGGAGCGGAAGACTCGTGTGCTGGGCCGTCGCCCGGGAAGTTCGAGCATCGTTCAGTGTCTCGTCGTTACAAGCGCCCTGGCGCTCGTGGCCTGCGGCGGAGAAATGCCGTTCGCTGGCAAGATTGCCGTCGCTGGTGATGGCCCCCCCCCCCCCCCCCACCGCCGCCACCACCGCCGCCACCAGAGCCGCCGAAGCGTGTGGAGGTCCGGGACAACAAGATCGAGATCCACGAGAAGATCCAGTTCGAATACAACAAGGCCGTCATCATGGAGGCCTCGTTCGACCTGATGAACGAGATCACGCAGGTCCTCAAGGACAATGCCCACATCAAGAAGGTGGGCATCGAAGGGCACACCGACTCGGACGGCGCCGACGCCTACAACCTGAAGCTCAGCGATGGCCGAGCCAAGGCGGTGATGGACTACTTGATCGAGCACGGCATCGACAAGGCGCGGCTGACGGCCAAGGGCTTCGGCGAGACCAAGCCGCTGGTGCCGAACGACAACGACGAGGGCAAGGCCACGAACCGCCGCGTCGAGTTCAACATCCTCGAGCAAGACATCACCCAGAAGAAGGTCGAAATCGACCACACGGGCAAGGAGAAGGTCGTCGAGGAAAAGAAGGCCCCGCCTTCACTGGCCAAGCCAAAACCCGACGCCGAACCCGCGCCGTCCAAATCCGACAAGCCGGCTGATCCGGCCAAGAAGTGACCCGAGTCCACGAAGGAAGTGAGGTTCATTCCATGAAGAAGATCCAACTTTGCTCGGTCGCTCTCTTGGCGACGCTGGCCCTCGGGTGCAGCTTCAACGCCCGCTCCGCGGAGGACTACGCCTCGGAGACCACGGCACTCTTGAAGACCAAGGAAGCGCAGCTCAAGGGCTGCTACGACGAGGTGCTCAAGACCGACCCCAAGGCCAGCGGCGTGGTGGCCGTTCATTTCACCGTCGCCCCCAAGACCGGTGAGATCACCGACCCGACCATCGACAAGGACGCCACCACGGCGCCCGAGGCGCTCGGGCAGTGCGTGCTCGACGCCATGGCCGGGCTCAAGCTCGACCCGCCGGACGCCCGCACGGGCAAGGCGTCGTTCAGCTACGAGTTTGCGCCGAACGAGGCCGCTCCCGCGAGCTGACATCAGAAGCCTGGTCTGAGGAAACCTGCCCCGAGGCCCGCGCAAACGCGGGTTTCGGGGCACTTTCCATTTCACGGACCCGCCGGCGGAGGGCGTTCTTGAGGCTCAACGCGCCGGGCCCTTGTCGGGCTAACGCGCCGGGCTCTCTTGTCGGGCTAGCGCCCTAGTGTCGCCATGATCGCGTTCATCTCGCGCAGGGCTTCGCCGAGGTAGGGCGACGAGTTGGGCGCATGGTCTGCGAACGCCTTCCAATGCTCGAGGGCTGCCCGCTGCCGCCCGAGCGCCATCGCCAACAGGCGGTGAGCGTCCCAGAGCCACGGGGGAGCGGGGTCGATCTTCGCGCCGGCCTCCACCGCCACGCCGAGCTGGGTCTGTGCTTCCGGCGCGCGACGGTTGGCGAGCAAGAGCTCGCCGTAACGGTAGTTGAAGTAGGGGTGCACGCCTGGCTGCTCGGTCGCCTTGCGGAACTCGTCGAGCGCCAGCGGCTCCTTGCCGTTTTGCAAGTAGGCTAGCCCGAGCTGCGCATGAGCTTCGTAGCGGGTGGGCGTGAGCTCGAGCGCCTTGTTCAGGTCGCGCACGGCGTCGTCGACCGCACCCTGCTTGACCCTGAGCTCGCCACGCTTCCAGTATGCGTCGGCCAGAGTCTGATCGAGGGCCAGTGCCTTGCCGAGCGAAGCGTCCGCCAGGGGATAGTCTCCCATGTCGATCGCGGCCCAGGCCACGTAGAGGTGGAAGTTGGCGCGACTCGCGTCGAAGGCGACGGCGCGCTGCAGATAGCGACGCGCATCCGGCAGCCCACCGGGTCGGAACAGGTGGGCCAGGCCGACGCAGAAGTTCACTTCCGCCGAGTTCGGCCGATCGGATTCCACCTTGCGCAAGACTTCGAGCGCCTTGTCCCCCTGTTTCGCCGAGGCACGGGCACAGCCCACGCGGAGCATCATGTCGAGAGAGTCAGGCGCTTCCGCAAGCGCCCTCTCGTAGAGGGCGAGCGCCTCTTCGCCTCGTCCGGAAGCCTCCATCAAATTGGCTCGTTCGAGCGCGAGGCCGGGGTAGTCCTTGGACTTCCCCTCCACCAGATCGAAGACGCGTGCCGCTTCGTCGTAGCGCTGTGCCTTGCGCAGTGCGATGCCCTTGGCGAAATGGAGGCCCAGGTTCCCGGGATCGAGCTCGAGCGCTCGGTCGTAGTCCGCGATCGCCGAATCGAAGCTGCCGCGACTCGACGACAGCTCTGCCAAAGCCTCGTACACCAGAGGATCGTCCGGGAAGCGCTTTTGCGCCTCGCCGATGGTGATGTCTGCAGCCTCGGCCTTGCCTTCCTGACCGAGCAAGCGCGTGAGGCCGATGAACGCGCTCACGAGCTCGGGGCCTGACTGATCGAGCTTGATCGCGCGCTCGTAGGCGGCGCTCGCCGCGGCGCGGTCTCCACCTTGCTCCGCGAGCTGGCCAGCCCAGTATTGCAGCGGCGTCGAATCGAGATGCGTTTTTTGGAGCTCGCCGAGCAGGGTGCGCGCGCTGTCGAGCTCCTCGAGCCGGATGCGACAGCGCACGAGGCCGAGTCCCGCCGCTAGCGAGCTCGGTGCGGTCTTCAAGGCTGCCTCGTAGCGTGTCTGCGCTTCGCTGAAGCGACCGGCTTCGAACAGTGCGTCGGCCAGGCCGCGCTGGGCGGAGGCATTGCCGGACTCGAGGCCGAGCGCAGTGCCGAACGCCGACTCGGCGTCGTTGATGCGACCGCGGCCCAGATGCAGGTCTCCGAGCAGGATGAGCGCCTCGGTGCGCTCGCGCACACTTGCTCCGTCCCCACCCTTGGCGATCGGCTCCAGCAGGGTCACCAATTCGTCGTCCTTCTTGCGCTCGAGCACGTCGAACTCGGCCAAGAGCAGCTTGGCGCCGAGGTGCTGAGGATTGGCGGCGAGGGTGTTCGCTGCGAAGGTCTTGGCGCTCTCTTTTTGGCCGAGCAAGCGCGCCGCCCGGGCCAACCCGAACTGTGCGCGAGGGCTGTCCCCTGCTGCCTTCACCTTTTCGAACGCTCGCAGCGCAGCTTGCCCGTCGCCTGCCAGCACCGCAGCCTCGCCGGCTACGAGCGCTTGCCCGATCCCCTGCTCGAGGAACCCCGGTCCGAGCGCTGCATCGCGAGTCCCGCTCACCACGGCCCGCGTCACCCGAGCGAGCTCGAGGTACGGCACCTCGGCAGGTTGCGCCTCACTGAGGGCGTCGAGGAGAGCTGCACCGGGGGCACCGAGCTCGGCGGACCCGAAGCGGAGCTGTCCGAGCAGGGCTACGTACGCGGCGTAGGCCGCTCGCGGCTTGAAGCGCGGGGCCCGGCTGCGCGGCCCATCCATGATGCGAAACGCTGCCGCCGCACTCGCTGCCGTGTCGAGATTGATCTGCTGCTGCGCGGCTTGGATGTCGCTCTCCAGGTCGGCCCGATACTGATCGGCCCGCACGAAATCCAAGATCGCATAGGCGCCGTAGGGCCCCACCTCGGGCAGGAAGGCTCCCACCGCACCGCCGGCGACGGCCAGAACCAGGACCGCACCGATGCCGATGCGCGCGCCGCGGGAGAAGCCGCTCTTGGGTGTCTTGACGGACGGCACCACCGGCGCCGGCCCGGGAAGCACGACCTGCGCCGATGCGGCGGCAGCGGGCCCCGGCATCCGTGCGCCATGGTCGACGTCTCCGCCGAGGCCCACCGAATCGCCGATCCCTCCGCCTTCGTCGAGGGCCACGTCGCCGTATCCGGTCGTAGCGCTCCCCGCCCGAGCCGGCGGAGGCTTGTTCTCGGTGGGGAAGGCGTCGAACTCGCCACCCTCGTCCTCCTGACCGGAGAAGTCTGCTCCACCGAACGTCGAGGTCCCGCCGAGAGGCGGCGCCGATTCCGGCCGCGTCGTCGGGCCCTCGCCGAACGGATCGCGAAAGCCGTCACCTGGCGGCGGATCGGACGGGGCCGCCGGAGCGTGGCTGAGGGCGAATCCGCTGTCGCTCCCGGGCGGCAGGGAGTCGAGCATGATGCTCGGCGCATCGCCGGGGGGCGGCGAGCTGTCCTGCTTTGGGGACGGCAAGCTACCGCCGAGAGAAGGCAGGGTGCCACCGAGAGAAGGCAGGCCGCCTCCCACGGAAGGCAGGCCACCCCCGATCACCGGCAACCCGGGAGTCGGCATCCCTGGAAGACCAGGTCCGGCGAGCTTGGGCAAGCCAGGTCCAGCGGGTTTGGGCAAACCGGGCCCAGCCGGGGTCGGCAAGGAGACTGTCGGCATCGGGAGACCGGCGCCGCCGAGCCCGGGCAAGCCCGCGTCCGGTACGTCGGGAAGCTCGGGAAGCTCGGGAAGCTCGGGAAGCTCGCCGCTCAGCTGCGGCAGATCGAACTCGTCCGCCTCGAGCTCGGAGAGTGGAACGGCGGGGAGGCCAGCCGAATCAGCAGGGACCCCGGGCAGGTCGATCTCGAGTCCCTGCGTCCTTGGGGCTTCTGCCGGGAAGACAGGCTTTTTCGGGGTGGAAACCGCGACCGGCAGGGGAGCCGCCCACTCGGGGGCTGGGCCCGGGCTCGGCAGATCCATTTCGAGGTCATCCACCGACTGGACGGCCTCGTCATCGAGGGACGCAAGCTCGATGTCGCTCGGCTTCGGCTTGGATGGCGCAGGAGCGGCAGGCGCCAGCGAGTGCTGCGGCGCGACGCCGATCATCGTCTGTTTCGCGGCGGGGCGCTTCTTGTCGGGAGGGGCAGCGGGGGCCTTCAACCCCAGCGCGCCACCGAGTACCGGCGGTTCACTGAGCCCACCGCCTGCGGCGACCTCGAATGACTCCCCGCATTTGGGGCAGCGCATCTTGAGCCCCCCCGCCGGAATCCGCCGCTCATCGACCTTGTAGCCAGCCCGGCAGCTGGGGCATTCCACTTCGAACATGGGCTTCGTTCACGCTGTGTACCAGGAACGCCTTCGCTTGTGACCCCCGCTGGCCTGGCAGGTCAGGCCTGGCTTCTGAAAGGACGAACCTCGTGGTAGGCGCCCTCGCCATGAGACGCTGGAGCGCGCCCGTTGGCCTCGGATCCCTGGTGCTCCTGTGCGGCGGCCTAGCCCTGCGCGAACGGGACGCCGTGGCAGCACGGAGCGGGGACGAGCCTGTGGCGGTGGCGGCTCCGGCAGCCGAAAGCCCAGGCGAAGGGACGACCCCGGCGCAGGCAGTGCAGCCGGTGGCCGATGCGATGGTGGCGTCCGGTCCCAGGCGCATCCAGACGTTCGACCTGCTCGAGGATGGAAGCCCCGTACCGGCCTTGGACGCCGCCGCTCCGCGCCGCGTGAAGCTCGGCGTTGCGCTCTTCCGCTATCGCGGGGCCGAGGGCGCAGGGGGCCAGTCCCGTTCCCGGGACGAAGCCCAGCGGCTGGCGACGGCCGCGTTGGCCAAAGGCGGGACCGATTTCGGCCAAGTGGTCGCGTTGGGCGATCCGGGGTCCGCGGTCGATGTGGGATGGGTAGGGCGAGGTGTGCTGGAGCGCGGGGTCGAGTATCCCGTCTTCACCACCAAGGTCGGCGAGACGCTCGCGCGCCCAATCGACACACCGCGCGGCTTCTGGGTCGTCCGTCGCCACAAGTGAGGACTCGCTGGCCCTGGCTGTGCTTTGTTCGGCTGTGCTTTGTTCGGAAACCGGCACAAATCTCACTGAACGTCTGGCGCGGATCGACGCCCTTACGTAAAGTCGGGTGGGCCGCCGACCAGGGGGAGGCGCGCCTCGTTCGGCATGGCGGAAACCCTTCCCATCCCTCCGTTCCCGGCCGCGGAGGTGCGACCGAGTCGGGCCAACCTACAGCAGGGGATCGCCGTCTTTCGTGCCGAGCTCGAGGCCGCTTCGGACCGGTCGGGGCAGGCCATTCTGGCCCATCATCTCGGCCGGCTGTTCGCGCGCCAGCAGGACTTCGCGGCAGCCGCGCGCGAGGAGCTTTCCGCCACCAACCTCGCGGCCGGATTTGCTGCTCCACTCGAAGCGCTGTGGGGCATCGCGGTTCGGGGACGGTCGCGTAAGAACGCCGAGACGCTGCTCGAACGGCTACTGCACATCGCCCGCACTCCTGCCGAGCGCGAGCGCGCAGGTCTGACTCTGGCGGCGCAGTATTTGGAGGAAAGGCGCCACGCGGAAGCGCGCCGCGTCTTGGAAGCCTGCCTAGAAGGGGCGCCAACCAGTCTCGCTGGTTGGATCCTGCTCGAGGCGGTCGCCCATCGCGAGCTCGATCTGCCGCTGGCTCGGCAAGCCTTGACGGGCCGCGCCAGTGCCGCAGGCAGTGACGAGATCGAGAGCTTGCTCTACGAGCGTGCAGCACGTCTGGCGCTCGAGCTCGGTGAGGTGGACGAGGCCGACGCGCTGCTCGAGCAGGCGCTGGTGACGTTCCCGCGCTGGGAGACGCTGCGGCGCCGCGAACGCATGTTGCTCCGCGCCGGGCGCTCGGACCGTGCCGCGCAGGCTGCGCTGGCTGCGCTCGACCACCTGCAGATCCACCTCGACGGACAGGAGCCGGGAGGCGCGCGACTGCCGCCGCTCGTCCGCGCAGCCACGGAGGCAGACTCCATTCGTCTGCGCGCCGCGCTGCTCTTGGCCGATGCCGGTGAGCTCGAGCGCGCACTGGAGCAGGTGCGGCTGGTCGCACGTTCGGAGCACGCCGGCGTCCTCCTGCAAGCATTCCTGCTCGTGCTCGCCGAGCGCGCCAAGGTGCCCGCGGATGAGCGGCAAGCCCTGGCGCGGGCCAGCGAGCTGACCTTGGCCGCGGACACCAAGAGCCGCGGAGCGATCGCGCTCTTTCGCTGGACGCTGGAGCGAGCCGCCCGGAAAAGCCCGGACGGCTCTGCGGCAGAGGCGGCAGAGGCGGCAGAGGCGGCAGCAGCGTCGAGCTTCGAGCTGCCTGACTCACCGGGCTTGCTCGGCATCGTGCTCGAGCTCGCGGAGCAGAAAGGCGACGCGCGAGCGGTGCCGGGGCTGCTCGAGCGCATCGTGCGCCTGACACCCAAGGCGAGATCGACGGAGCGCACCGACCTGCTGCTGTCGGCAGCGTGGGTGGCACTGGCCACGGAGCAGGCCGACGAGGGTCGTCGCTTGCTCGCCCAAGCAGCGGACGAGGGAGCGCTCGAGGAACTCGAGGTGGCGGTCGAGCTCGGCCTGGCGCGCCACGCAGGGGACGCGGACCGCGAGCTCGCCACCTTGGAGCGCTTGACCGGGCTCTCCTCCGACGCGGACGCACGCGAGCTCTTCGCCTGGCTGGTCTTTCGCCGCGCGCTCACGCACAGCGCCGGCGGAGAAGGCCAGGGCGCCCACGCCGACGCCGTACGGCGAGCCCTCCGCGGCCTCTTGTCCGAAGCGCAGCCGTCGGCACCGATCAGGCTCGCGGCCTGGCTTTGGGAGCTCGACACCTCCGAAACTCCGCGCCACGAAGGACCTGCGTTCCACTCGCCCGAGGTCACGCGAGCGGAAGGCATCGCCCGGCTCCTGCAGGGCCGAAGCGAGGGGGGCTCCTGGTACGAGCAGGCCGAGGCCGCGCTCCGCAAGGCCCCTACCGATCCGCTCCTGGCTGCGCTGGCCCTCCGGGCGGCAGAAGACCAGGGCGCGCCCACCGCCGATCGGGTCGCCCTGCTCCAGCGCTTCGCCGGCCTCTCCGAGTCACCGCTCCTCGCCCAGGCGGGTCGCCTGCGCGCGCTCCTCTTGCTGCAGAAGGAGCGCGCTTTCGGCCCGATGGACGCGGCGACGGCGGCCCAGGACCAGGCTCAAAGCCTGCAAGGCGAGCTTCTGCACGAAAAGGAGCTCGAGCGGCTTTGGCTCTGGCTCCAGCGCTCGCGGGCGGTCGCCACGGGCGCCAGCCAAAGCGAGAGCGTCCTTCGCTCGTCCCAGCGCGAACCCTGGCTCGAGCTCGAAGGGGCGCTTCGGCAGGCCGCGACGTCACCGCCAGGCGCTTCTGTTGGCGGCGAAACCCTTGGGCTGTCCGACCCTCCCCTGTCGGGGGCAGCAAGACTCCTCCACCTCTTGTGGACGGTGGCGAGCGGGGATCCGAATGCCGCCGAGATTCTGAGCGACCTACCCAACCTGGAAGATCGGACGCTCGGGGGTCTCCTGCTCGGTGCCGCCACGGAACGCGGCGACGCCGCACTCAGCCTGCTCGCGGCCCGACGGTTTCACCAGCTGGCGCCCGGTCTGGATTCGCTCTTGGGCTACATGGTGACCGCGCGCCGGGCGGGCCAGAGCGACGAGGAGACGCGCGCCCGGCGGGCGCTTTCGGAACTGCTGGGGGAGCCGGAGCTTTTGGCGACCGCGGAGCTCGCCGGGCGCGGAGACACCCAGGGCGCCGAACGGGCGCGACGCGTGCTCTCCCTGGCAGAAGGCAAGAGCCAGCGCGTGCAGGCAGCGCTCGCTTGGGAGCTCTGCGAAAGCGTGGGCAGCGGGTCCGGTGCGGAGGTGCGAGGGCAAGCGCTCGAGCTCTTGGCACGCGCCATTCCGGACGAGCTCGACGGCCCGGTGGCACGGCTCTTGGCCGGTTACCAAGCCATCATCGCCGGGAACGACGAGGCGGCGATTGGCCTCTTGCAGCCGCTGACCGAGGTCCTGCCCGACGACTCGGCGGTGCACCTCGGCCTGTCGCTCGCTGCCCTGCGCTCCGGACGGGCCGATATCGAGGCCTCGTCTTCGATCGAGCTCGCAAGGCGCGAGCCCGATGCGGCCGAGGCAGCACGACTCTGGGAGCGTGCGGGCGTTCTCTTGCAGGATGCGCTCGGTTCGCCCGAGCAGGCCGAGGTTGCCTTCCAAAGCGCAATGGGGCGCGTGCCCGGGAGCCCGCTCTCGTTCGTGCGCCTCTACCAAATCGCACACGCCAAGCGAGATCGTCCACGCATGGTAGAGCTCATCGACGC
>Ga0315912_10002033_pt1 | contig 22622 bp, 13 predicted proteins | sample VfabasoilMG_FD_204469 | JGI IMG/M metagenome (GOLD analysis project Ga0315912, IMG submission 204469) | Garden soil microbial communities collected in Santa Monica, California, United States - V. faba soil | ecosystem: Environmental > Terrestrial > Soil > Garden | place: USA: California...
AGCGCGCGATCTTTCCGCGATCTCAGAAGATCGCGCGCTGAAGCGCGCCCCTACAGCGTGAGCGGGAGGCGTTCGCCGTGAATGCGCCCCTCGCAGACCTCGAGCAGGTCCTCGAAGCCCACGAACAGAAGTCCCTCCTGCGCTTCCTCACCTGCGGCAGCGTGGACGACGGCAAGAGCACGCTGATCGGGCGTCTGCTGTACGAATCCAAGGCGCTGTTCGAGGACCAGCTCGCCACCCTGGAAGTCGACTCCCAGCGCTCGGGCACGCGCGGGCGCGAGCTCGATTTCGCGCTGCTGCTCGACGGGCTCTCCGCCGAACGCGAGCAGGGCATCACCATCGACGTGGCCTACCGCTACTTCGGCACGGATCGGCGCAAGTTCATCGTCGCCGACACGCCCGGCCACGAGCAGTACACGCGCAACATGGTGACGGGCGCCTCGACCGCCGACCTCGCGGTGATCCTGGTCGACGCGCGCAAGGGCGTGCTCACGCAGACGCGCCGCCACGCCTACCTCGTCTCCCTGCTCGGCATCCGGCACCTGGTGCTGGCCGTCAACAAGATGGACCTGGTCGACTACTCGCGCACCGTGTTCGAGCGCATCGTGCTCGACTACAACGCGTTCGCGGCCGCCGTGGGATTGCCCGAGTGCGTCGCGATCCCGATCTCGGGCGTGCACGGCGACAACATCGTCGAGGCCAGCGCGAGCACGCCCTGGTACGCGGGACCGACCCTGCTGCACCACCTCGAGACGGTCGAGGTGGAGGACGACCTCGCCGCGCGCGCGCTGCGCATGCCGGTGCAGTGGGTGAACCGCCCGAACCAGGATTTCCGCGGGTTCGCCGGCACGCTCGTGAGCGGCACGGCGCGGCCGGGCGACCGCGTGCGCGTGCTGCCGTCGGGGCGCGAGAGCCGCATCGCGCGCATCGTGACCGCGGACGGCGACCTCGCCCAGGCCGTGGCGAACCAGTCGGTGACCTTCACGCTCGAGCACGAGCTCGACATCAGCCGCGGAGACGTGATCTCCGCCGCGCACGAGCCGGTGCCGATCGGCACCCAGTTCGAGGCCACGGTGGTCTGGATGCACGATGCACCTCTGCTGCGCGGACGCAGCTACGGCATGAAGATCGGCACGCAGACGGTGAACGCGACGGTGGCGCCGGTGAAGTACCGGATCGACGTGAACACGCTCGAGCACCAGCCCGCCGACCAGCTCGCATTGAACGAGATCGGCGTGTGCGAGCTCGAACTCGACCGCGCGATCGCGTTCGAGCCCTACGCGGCCAACCGCGACCTTGGCGGCTTCATCCTGATCGACCGCATGAGCAACCACACGGTGGGCGCGGGACTGCTGCGCTTCTCGCTGCGCCGCTCGGACAACGTGCACTGGCAGGCGCTGGACATCAACCGCCAGGCGCATGCGGCGCAGAAGGGCCAGCGCCCGTGCGTGCTGTGGTTCACGGGCCTTTCGGGCGCCGGCAAGTCCACCATCGCGAACCTGGTGGAGAAGCGGCTGCACGTGCTCGGACGCCACACCTACCTGCTCGACGGCGACAACGTGCGGCACGGCCTGAACAAGGACCTCGGCTTCACCGCGGCCGATCGCGTGGAGAACATCCGGCGCGTGGCGGAAGTCGCGAAGCTCATGGTCGATGCCGGCCTGATCGTGATGACCGCGTTCATCTCCCCGTTCCGCAGCGAACGCGCGATGGCGCGTGCGCTGTTCCCCGAGGGGGAGTTCATCGAAGTGCACGTCGACACGCCGCTGGACGTGGCGGAGCAGCGCGACGTGAAGGGCCTGTACCGCAAGGCGCGCGCCGGCCAGCTGAAGAACTTCACCGGCATCGACTCGCCGTACGAGGCGCCCGAGCGCGCCGAGATCCGCATCGACACCACGGCCTGCAGCGAGGAGCAGGCGGCGGAACGCATCGTCGAGCACCTGGTCGCGGCGGGGCGCCTGGCACCGCCCTGACGGGACCATCGCGAACGACCGGACCTTTGTAGGAGCGCGCTTCAGCGCGCGATCCTTACACGAGTCATAGGTTGCCGGGCGAATCGAATAGATCGCGCGCTGAAGCGCTCCTACATGGCGCGAGGACGGTCGGATGAATCCGCTCTCCTCGACCTCACGTACTCTCGGGGTCCGAGGGAGCCGCCCATGATTGGCAGAGTCGTCCGATCCGCCGTGTTCGCAACCGCCATTGCCGTCGTCGCCTTGTCCTTGCCATCGGCGCGGGCAGCGGAAACCAGCGCTTCCGCGCGCAAGACCCTCGCATTTGTCCCGCAGGCCCGCGCGCTGTGCGCCGCCCTGCATGCGACCCCCGCGATCCGCAAGCAGGAATGCTGCGGTGCTTCTGCCGTGAGCCTGGCCGACGTGTGCGCGCGCGAGCTGTCGTCGGCGATGAAGCGCGGTGCCGTGCGCGTCGAGGCCGACGCCGTCGCCCGTTGCGCCGAGGATCACGGCGAGGCGCTCGCCGGATGCGACTGGATCACGCCGCAGATGCCGCCGCTGGTATCGACGTGCGAGGGCATGGTGCAGGGAACGTTGAAGCCCGGCGCGAAGTGCCAGTCCTCGCAGGAATGCGCGGACGGGCTGACGTGCCGCGGCTTGTCCACGCTCGCGCCCGGCGTGTGCGCGAAGCCGGCGGCGATCGGCGCGCAATGCGAGACGCCCGCGGACAACCTCGCCGGCTACCTTCGTGCGAAGGACGATGCGCGCCATCCGGTCTGCGACGACGGCGTCTGCCTGCGCGGTCGCTGCCTGGCACGATCCACGCAAGGTCAGGCCTGCCTCTCGACGGCGCAATGCACCTCGGGACTCCACTGCCTGGACGGCACCTGCCAGGACCACGTACCGCCCACCATCGGCGAGGCGTGTTCGGCGAAGCGCGACTGCAGCGACGGCAGCGTCTGCGTGCAGGGCCTGTGCGCCGCGCGCAAGGGCGGCGGAGAGTCGTGCCGCCTGCCGTTCGAGTGCCGGTCGTTGTCCTGCGACAAGGCGCCGGGTGCCGAACGGGGCGAATGCGCCGACGTGTGCGCGGCAGTCCGCGCGTCGCTGTAGGGCGGAACCCCGGCGGGTTCCGCCCTACGTTCTGCGGACTCCGTCCCTGGGGCACCCCCGTTCGGCATCCTGCCTCACCCTCGGCCGTCGCACGCGATGCCTTTGGGCATCGCGTATGCGCGACGACCTCGACCCTTGCGGGTTCCGCCCTACGCGATCCGCTGCACGAACCAGGCCGCGCCGGCCAGCGCGATCAACGCGCTCGCTGCGCGTACGCCGTTCGGCACGAAGCCGGGCTTGCGCCGGAGCCGGGCCAGGACCGGCAGGACGATCGCCAGCACCGCGACTTGCCCCGCCTCCACGCCGAGGTTGAAGGTCAGCAGCGCCACCGAGATGTCCGCCTGCGGCAGCGCGACGTCGCGCAGGGCGCCGGCGAAGCCGAAGCCGTGGATCAGGCCGAACGGCAGCGTCAGCCGCCAGCGGCGCGAGGCGTCCTTCACGAAGAAGTTCTCGATGCCCACGTAGACGATGGACAGCGCGATCAACGGTTCGACCAGCGCCGGACTGGGTGCGTACACGTCGAACGCCGCGAGCCCGAGCGTGATGGAGTGCGCCACGGTGAAGGCCGTGACCACGACCAGCAGCGCGCGCAGCGTGCCGCCGACCAGGATCAGGCCCAGCAGGAACAGCAGATGGTCGTAGCCGGTGAGGATGTGCTCGACGCCGAGCACGAACATCGGCCAGGCGACGCCGCCGCCATCCTGCGCCGTCGCCGACGCGGCGACCGGCACCAGCAGTTCGGCACTGTGCTCGAACAGCACTTTCGTCCCAGCCGTGCCGGTGACGGTCGCGAGATGGCGGTGACCGACCGACAACTGCGTCAGCAACGGCATCCGCACGCTGTAGCCCGCCCCCGCCGATGCACACCGATAGTCGATCACCAGGTCGACGCCATCCTGCTCGGTCAGCAGGCTGTCGGCCAGCGCGCCGGGGCATTGGGTTCCGCCGGCATCGCGCACCTCGATGCCCTCCACCACCGTCGCGGCCAGCGCATCGCGCGAGTCGCGAAGCTCGGTCGCGGAGATCGCGCCATCGCCGTCGGCATCGAGCGCGGGGACGGTCGCGACCAGTTCGGGTCGCGCGAACGTGAGATGCGCGCGCAGGCTGTCCGCATCGGCGGCGTAGTCGCCGCGCGAGATGCCGACCGAGTGCGCACGCGCGCCGCCGACGAATGCGACCAGCAACACGACGGTGGACAGGATTCGGACCAGGGGATGCGTCATGGGGGACTCGTCATCGTGTGGGTGCCGGTCGCGGGGAATCCGTCGACTCGATGCGGAAGCGGCCTCCATTCGGGAAGGCCAAGGGCTCGCATCGCCTCCCCGGATGGGCGGGACGCTAGCGCGAAGCCATGACTGCCGGCGTGGCATCGAGCAGCGCCCGCGCCTCGTTCGCCGCCAGCGGTTCGAACGCGCCGTTGAGCGCGAGCGCCCGCTCGACCAGGGCGCGCCCTTCCGCGTGCTCGCCCTGCGCGATCCGGATCGCGCCTGCGTGGTACAGCAAGCGCGCATCGGGCGTGCCCAGCCTCAGCGCCGAATCGCTCGCGCGCCGGGCCTCGTCGGTGCGTCCGGCGCGATACAGGGCCCAGGCGTACGCATCGTCCAGGTAGACGCCACCACGGACCGCGCGCTCGGCCTCGAGCAGGCGCACGGCCTCGTGGGCATCGCCGTCGTGCGTGGCGAGGAACAGCGCGAGCGCGTGGCGATCGCCGCGACGTCCCAGGCGCAGGGCGTCGTCGTAGGACCGGCGTGCGGCCTCGGCGTCGCCCGCCTGGGCAAGTGCATCGCCGAGCAGCGCGGCCGACTCCAGCGCCGGGCGCGCACGCTGCGCGCGCTCCAGCAGGTCGATCGCATCCCGCGCGCGGCCCTGCGCGAGCGCGATCCGCGCGCGGCCGACGAGCGCGGCGGGAAATTCGGGAACCCAGTTCAGGGCTTCGGCGTAGAGACCATCGGCGCCGGAGAGATCCGATTCGTGCCAGTAGATCGTCGCGGCCTCGGTCAGCACCCACGCGGTGGGTTCGGGGTCGGACCGATCGCGGCCGGACAGCGCGTCGCGGATCAGCAGCTTCGCGCCACGCGTGTCGCCGCGCAGCCAGCTGAGGTACGAGCCGCGCGAGCTCGCGGCCATCCCGGGGCGCACCTGCAACTGGCGCTGCGCGGCGGCGACGGCCTCGTCATGGCGGCCGAGTTCCAGCAGCGCGTCGCTGAGCGTGCCCAGCGCGGTGGCATCCTCGGGTTCCCGCGCGAGCACGCGCTCGGCCAGTGCACGCGCCGATTCGAAATCATGGTCGTTCATCGCTACCAGCGCGCGCAGGTTGTGCGCGGCGGCGTCGTCCGGCGACAGCGCGAGCGCTTCGCGTGCGCATCCGTCGGCGTGGACGTAATAGCCGGGATCGCCACTCAGCCGTGCCTTGCGCACCCATTGCCGCCCGACGGCGCTCCAGTTCGCCGCGATGCGTCGCGCATCCCCGTGCAGGGCCAGCTGGCTGCGTGCGAGCGCGCGCTCGATGGCATCGGACCTGCCGATCGGCGCCAGGCACAGGGCCTCGGACTCGCGCGGCGTCGATCCGGACTCCGCGCGCGCTGCGACGGCCGGCGCGCTCGCCGAGGTCACCGGCGCACACGCGGCCAGGGGCAGGAGCGAGAAGGCGAGCAGGGCGAGCGATCGGATGGGCGTGGACATGTGGGCTCGGGAACTCGTGGGATGGAGGGTCCCGCACGCGCGGACGGTGCGCGCGACTCTGCGGGCGACCCGTGATCGGGACTGGAACGGCGCGCGGCGGGCTTGTCCGCCGCGCGCCGTCCATCGGGGCTGGCGCTACGGACTGATGTCGTTGGTGCCGCCGTGGCCGCCATCGAGGCCCTGGTGCGGCAGCGGCACGAACGGGAACACGGTCAGGTAGTTCTTGTCGTTGCCGTTCACGCCGTCGCCGGCGCCCGCCGCGGGATTGCCCGCCACGATCAGGCTGATCAGCGCATCGCTCACGTCCACGTGTTCCTTGTTCGGCGCCGAACCGCCGTCGATGCGGCGACCGTTGGGGAACTGCGAGTCGGTGGCGGCGTCCAGCGTGATCACGTCCCCGGTGAAGCCGTCCTTGATCGGGATCGGGCGACCGAGGTTGATCGCGTTGATGATGTCCAGGCGCGGTCCCTTGAGCCCGGCGGCATCGGGATCGATGCCGAGCGCGGCGTAGATGCCGAGCAGTTCCGCATCGCGCACCAGCACGGGATAGAGGATGTCGCCGCCGAAGTTCGAGACGTCGTTCATCGGGCTCGAGCGCAGGTACTTGGTCTGGCGCGCGGTGCCCACGAGGCCGGCGTTGAACAGCGGCAGCGCGTTGCGGCCGACCTGGCGCCAGGCGCCGGTGTACTTGTATCCGGTCACCACGTCGTCGGCATCCACCATCTGCACCTGCTGTCGGCTGATGTTGAACCACACGCGCAGCAGGCTGTCGGTGGAGTCCGGCCTCAGCTCGCCGTTGTGCGGGATGCCGCCGGGGAAGATCTCGGCGGTCGGGATCTCGAGCGCCACGGTGAACACGTTGAAGCCGGTGAACACGTCCTCGCAATCGGTGTCGCGCGCGCCGGGAATGCCGAACAGCCCTTCGCGGCACAGGTTGACGAGGTCGAAGATGCCCTTCTCGTCGAGGTAGTACGGATCGTCGCGCTGGCCGGTGAACGCGCGGCCGCCGTTCTTCAGCGTGGGGATGAAGTTCGCGGCGATGAACGCGTCGTCGTACAGGCCAACCTTGCGGCTGGTGTTGTCGCCGCTCTCGTAGCCCTGGAACGCGCCCAGGCCGTACGCGAGGCGATCGGTCTGCGGGCCGTGGTTGTTCGGCGCCACGGGCAGGTTCCTGCCCAGCACCACCTCGCGACCCTGGTTGTCCACGCGGGTCACGTTGTAGGTCTCCGAGCCACCCGTGATCTGCCACAGGAGCTCGTTGCCGCCCAGCGGCGGATCCGTGGCCGAGGGCTTGCCGTCGGTGGGCGCCCCCACGTTGAACTCGATGCGATACACGAGCACGTCCTCGAGGCTCGCATCGCGCCCGATGTGGAACTCGTAGCGGTAGCCGTTGCATGCGCGCAGGCCCTGGTTGCCCTGGCCCGGCTCGTGCAGCGGATTGAAGTTCGCGATCAGGTACAGCTTGTCGTGCGCGCCGGGCGAAACCCACGCGTAGGTGTCGGTGTTGTCGGCGCAGGGCTCGTTGAGCACGGCGAGCGCCTCGCGATGGCTCGATGCCTGCGCGGCACCGAACGCCAGCGCACATCCGGCCGCCAGCGCGAGTGTCGCGATCTTTCTTTGCGTGAACATGTCTCTCTCCTCCAGAGCGTGCTCGATCGGCCGCTCGTGGGCGCTGTTACGGGGAAGCGATCGCGACGGATGCACGCGCGGATCGCCTTCACGAAGCCTTCGCGGCACGCACACCGGCGCATCACGGAACCGCTTCACATCGACTTCACCGCGGCAGTCGACACCACCGCGAGCCAGGGATCCGGCGGAGAGTCGACGCGGAATCTCGCCACCGTCCTGGCAACTGCCGCCTTCGTCCGGCGCGCCGACGCGGATCGCGGGCATAGAATGCGCGGATGCCGCTGCACGACTTCCATCCCGCCGTCTGCGCCTGGTTCGAGCGCGCGTTCCCGCGCCCGACGCCGGCGCAGGAGGCCGCGTGGCCGGCGATCCGGTCGGGCAGCCACGTGCTGATCGCGGCGCCCACGGGGTCGGGCAAGACGCTCGCCGCCTTCCTCGCCGCACTCGACGATCTCGTGCAGCGTGGCGTGGCGGGCGACCTGCTCGACGAGACCAGCGTCGTCTACGTCTCGCCGTTGAAGGCGCTCTCGAACGACGTGCGGCTGAACCTCGAGGTGCCGATCGCGGGCATCCGCGCCGAGCTCGCGCGCCTGGGGCTGCCCGAGGTGGAATTGCGCAGCATGGTGCGCACCGGCGACACGCCACAGGCGGAACGCGCGGCAATGGCGAAGCGTCCGCCGCACATCGTGGTCACCACGCCCGAATCGCTGTACCTGCTGCTCGGGTCGGAGTCGGGCCGGCGCATGCTCGCCACCACGCGCACGGTGATCGTGGACGAGATCCACGCGATCGCGCCGAGCAAGCGCGGCAGCCATCTCGCGCTGTCGCTGGAGCGGCTCGATGCGCTGTGCGGGCGCGCGCTGGTGCGCGTCGGGCTGTCGGCGACGCAGAAGCCGATCGAGGACGTCGCGCGCTTCCTGGTCGGCACGCGCGCGCTGCGCGCCGACGGCATGCCCCGGTGCACCATTGTCGACGCCGGGCACGCGCGCGAGCGCGATCTCGCGCTCGAGCTCACCGCGGTTCCGCTGTCGGCCGTGATGTCGGGCGACGCGTGGCAGCTCGTGCATGCGCGGCTCGCCGAGCTGATCGCACGGCACCGCACCACGCTCGTGTTCGTGAACACCCGGCGCATGGCCGAGCGCATCGCACGCCACCTGAGCGAACGCCTGGGGCGCGAGGCGGTGACCGCACACCACGGCAGCATGGCGAAGGAGCTGCGCTACGACGCCGAGCAGCGGCTCAAGGCCGGCACGCTGCGCGTGCTGGTGGCGACCGCCTCGCTGGAGCTGGGCATCGACGTGGGCGAGGTCGACCTCGTCTGCCAGATGGGTTCGCCGCGGTCGATCGCGGCGTTCCTGCAGCGCGTCGGCCGCGCCGGGCATGCGGTGGACGGCACGCCGAAGGGCCGGCTGTTCCCGCTCTCGCGCGACGACCTGGTCGAGTGCGTCGCGCTGCTCGACGCGGTGCGTCGCGGCGAACTCGATGCGCTGCGCATCCCCGAGGCGCCGCTGGACGTGCTCGCCCAGCAGCTCGTCGCCGAGGTCGCCTGCGGCGACGCGGCGGAGGACGCGCTGTTCGCGCTGGCGAGGGGTGCGCATCCGTACCGTGCACTGGCGCGTGCCGACTTCGACGCGGTGGTCGCGACGCTCGTGCAGGGCTACAGCACGCGGCGCGGCGCGCGATCGGCCCACCTGCACCGCGACGCGGTGCATCGCGTGCTGCATGGCCGTCGCGGCGCGCGGCTGACCGCGCTGACCTCGGGCGGCACCATCCCCGAGACGGCGGACTACGAGGTGGTGCTGGAGCCCCAGGCGCAGGCCGTGGGCTCCGTGCACGAGGACTTCGCGATCGAGAGCATGGCCGGGGACGTGTTCCAGCTCGGCAACACCTCCTATCGCGTGCTGAGGGTCGAGCGTGGCCGCCTGCGCGTGGAGGATGCCAAGGGACAGCCGCCGACGATCCCGTTCTGGATCGCCGAGGCGCCCGGACGCACCGACGAGCTGTCGCACGCGGTGTCGCGGTTGCGCGCCGAGGTCGCGGCGCGACTCGCGCGCGGATCGGAGGCGACACGGGCGTGGCTGGTCGGGGAGCTCGCGCTCGACGTCGACGCGGCACGGCAGCTGGTCGAGTACCTCGCGGCCGCGCATGCCGCGCTGGGCACGCTGCCCACGCAGTCCGAACTGGTGCTGGAGCGCTTCTTCGACGAATCGGGCGGCACGCAGCTCGTGATCCATGCGCCGTTCGGCTCGCGCCTGAACCGCGCGTTCGGCCTGGCGTTGCGCAAGCGCTTCTGCCGGCAGTTCAACTTCGAGCTGCAGGCCGCGGCGCTCGAGGATTCCATCGTGCTCTCGCTCTCGCAGAGCCACAGCTTCCCGCTCGCGGAAGTCGCGCGCTACCTGCATTCGAACTCGGTCGGGCACGTGCTGACCCAGGCCCTGCTTGATGCGCCGTTGTTCGGCCTGCGCTGGCGCTGGGCCGCGTCCACCGCGCTCGCGCTGCCGCGCCATTCGGGCGGCAAGCGCGTGCCGCCGCAGATCCAGCGCATGCGCTCGGAGGACCTGCTCGCGGCGGTGTTTCCGGACCAGGTCGCGTGCGCCGAGAACCTGGTCGGGGAGCGCGAGGTGCCCGACCATCCGCTCGTGCGGCAGACGCTGCACGATTGTCTCTACGAGGCGATGGACCTCGAGGGACTCACGCGCCTGCTGAAGGCCATGGAATCGGGCGCGGTGCGCGTCACGGCGCTCGACCTCCCGGCGCCGTCGCCGCTCGCGGCCGAGATCCTCGGCGCGCGCCCCTACGCCTTCCTCGACGATGCGCCGCTCGAGGAGCGTCGCACGCAGGCCGTGCTGAACCGGCGCTGGTCGGGACCGGACAAGGCCGAGGACCTGGGGCGGCTCGATCCCGAGGCGATCGCCGCAGTGCGCGCCGAGGCGTGGCCCGACGTGCGCGATCACGAGGAACTGCACGAGGCGCTGGTCGTGCTCGGCTTCCTGACCGACGCGGAGGTGCGCGCGCACGACGCCTGGCCGGGATTCGTCGAGCGGCTCGTGGCCACCGGTCGCGCGACGCGCTTGCAGGCTTTCGTAGGAGCGCGCGTGAGCGCGCGACCGGGTACGGATGCACCGGATGCCGAGGGTGGCGATCGCGCGCTTACGCGCGCTCCTACGGAAGAAGCGAGCAGCGCTTCGTTCTGGGTCGCCGCTGAGCGATCGCAGGAGCTGCAGGCGCTCCATCCGGATGCGGCATGCACGCCTGCGATCGCGCCACCGGACGACTACCGGTCGAGGATCTGGACACGCGACGAGGCGCTCGTGGAGATCCTGCGCGCGCGCCTCGCCGGGCTCGGACCGGTGACGGTCTCGACGCTGGCCGATGCGTTCGCGCTGGAACCTGCGCGGATCGACGCGGCCCTGGTCGCACTCGAACGCGAGGGCTACGTGATGCGCGGGCAGTTCGAGCCCGGCGTCGCGGACCTGCAATGGTGCGAACGCCACCTGCTCGCGCGCATCCATCGCTACACGGTCAATCGCCTCAGGCGCGAGATCGAACCGGTCGAGGCGCGCGATTTCATGCGCTTCCTGTTCCAGTGGCAGCACGTCGCGCCCGCATCGCGACTCGCGGGGCCCGATGCGCTCGCGCCCGTGCTGGCGCAGCTGGAGGGCTTCGAGGCGGCGGCGTCGAGCTGGGAGTCGGGGATCCTGCCCGCGCGCGTGAGCGGCTACGAGATCGGCTGGCTCGACGAGCTGTGTCGTGCCGGACGCGTCCTTTGGACGCGGTTGCGCAGACGCACGGGTCGCGCCGCCGGCGCGCGACGCGCGGGTCCGGTGGGGAGCACGCCCATCGTGCTGCTGCAACGGCGCCATCTGGGGATGTGGACCGCGCTGACGGCGTCGGACGCGGACGAGGCCGAGCTGCCCGATTCGCGCACCGCGTCCGTGGCGGAGTACCTCGATCGCCACGGTGCGTCGTTCCACGACGAACTGCTGGCGGGCACGCGGCTGATGCCGGCGGAACTCGAGCAGGCGCTGGGCGAGCTGGTGTCCCTCGGGCGCGCGCACGCGGACAGCTTCGCGGGACTGCGCGCGCTGCTGATGCCGGCGGAGCGGCGCCGGCGGATCGAGGCGCGGCGCACGCGCGGTCGCGCCCTGTTCGGGATCGCCGACGCCGGTCGATGGGCACCGATCCGGCGCGCCGATGCCGTCGCGACCCGGGACCCGTCCGAGCATGCGGCCGACCTCGAGCAGGTCGCGCGCACGCTGCTGCGCCGTTATGGCGTGGTCGGCTGGCGGCTGCTGGAGCGCGAGGCGGATTGGCTGCCGCCGTGGCGCGAACTGGTGCGCGTCTACCAGCGTCTGGAAGCGCGCGGCGAGATCCGCGGCGGACGCTTCGTGCAGGGCCTGTCGGGCGAGCAGTTCGCCCTGCCCGATGCCGTGGGCCTGCTGCGCCAGGTGCGCCAGCAGCCGCGCGACGGCGCGCTCGTCGCGATCTGCGCCGCCGATCCGCTGAACCTCGTGGGCAGCGTGATCGCGGGTGCCAAGGTTCCCGCGCTTGGCCCCTCGCGCGTGCTGTTCCGCGATGGCGTGCCGGTGGCGACGCGTATCGGCGGTGTCGTGCGGTTCCTGGAGGAGTTGCCCGCACCCGAGGCCTGGCGGGCTAGGCAGGTGTTGATCGGGCGAGGCGTCGATGCCCCTGGACACCCCGCAAGGGCGCCATCCATGTCGTCATAGCATCGCCGCAATCGTTTTGTAGGAGCGCGCTTCAGCGCGCGATCTTTTGGGCGTGCGACGATGTACGTCCAGGTCGAAAAGATCGCGCGCTGAAGCGCGCTCCTACAATGCGTCCGCAACGCACCTACAATGGCGGGAGAGACCTCGTGCGGAGCGCACACGCGTGATTCCCAACGACATGCGCGCCATCCTGGCGGACGGCGTCGGTGGACCCGAGGTGCTGCGGATCGGGCGCGCGGACACGCCGCGTCCGCGCGCGGGCGAGGTGCTCATCCGGGTCGAGGCCGCGGGCGTGAACCGGCCAGACGTCTCGCAGCGCAAGGGCGCGTATCCACCCCCGCCCGACGCGAGTCCGCTGATCGGCCTGGAGGTCGCCGGCGAGGTGGTCGCGCTCGGCGAGGGAGCGGGCCGCTGGCGCGTCGGTGATCGCGTCTGCGCGCTGACCAACGGCGGTGGCTACGCGGAATACTGCGCCGCGCCCGAGGGACAGTGCCTGCGCTGGCCGGCCGGCTACGACGCGATCCGCGCCGCCGCGCTGCCGGAGAACCACTTCACGGTCTGGTCGAACGTGTTCGAGATCGGACGGCTCGCGCCGGGCGAGACGCTGCTGGTGCACGGCGGCACCAGCGGCATCGGCGTCACCGCGATCCAGCTTGCGCGCGCGTTCGGCAGCCGGGTGTACGCGACGGCGGGCAATACGGAGAAGTGCGCGCGCTGCGTGGAACTCGGCGCCGACGCGGCGATCGACTACCGCGCGGAGGACTTCGAGGCGCGCATTGGCGAGCTGACCGGCAAGCGCGGCGTGGACGTGGTGCTCGACATGGTCGGCGCGCCGTACTTCCCGCGCAACGTGCGCAGCCTCGCGTTCGGCGGCCGGCTCGTGCAGATCGCCTTCCTGCAGGGCGCGAAGGTCGCGGAGTTCGACCTCGCGCCGATCATGGTGCGCCGTCTCACGGTGACCGGATCGACCATGCGTCCACGCAGCGCGGCCGAGAAGGCCGCGCTCGCGGTCGCCCTGCACGATCGCGTCTGGCCGCTGCTCGATGCAGGCCGCTGCGGACCGGTGATCCATGCCGTCTTCGACCTCGCCGAGGCATCCCACGCGCATCGGCTGATGGAGGCGAGCACGCACGTGGGCAAGATCATGCTGCGCACGTGACGGGCGTGCATGGGTGGGTCAGGGCAACGAGCGCGGGCCCACCGGGCCGTTGCCGGCCTCCGACAGCAGTCGTTTCGGCATGCCGCCCGCGCTGGCGTCCAACCGCCGTTCGAGGTCGTCGAGGAAGTTCCGGGCGGGCGCATCGAGCCCGGACACGTAGCGGGCGACGAAGCGCAGCACGGGATGGCGCAGCTCGCCCTCTTCGGTGAGCGTGATGCGCGTGCGTCCGCCGACCTGCGCCAGTTCCACGGTCCAGCTGCCGACACGCGGCAGGGTCGGATCGGCGATGCGGCGGACCAGCCGCACGCCCGGCACGCGCACGAGCGTCTCGATCGACACGCGCGCACCGCCGCGGTCCTCCTCGTACCAGATCTCCCGCCCGGAGCCTCCAGGCTGGCGCACGACCGAGGCCAGCGCCGGTCGCCATTCCGGATAGCGCGCGAAATCGGCGATCACGCCCCAGGCCGTCTCGGGATCGGTGTCGAGCAGGCGGCTCACGCGCGCTTGGTGGCGCGCGGGCAGCAGGGCGCCGACCGAGGCGACCACGACCGCAAGGATCACGAGCGCGGACAGCAGGGCCGGCAGCCACTTCATGGGCGCCCCTGCGCGCAGGGGCGCTGCACGGTGCCCGTCGTGCGGCGCAACGCCCCGTGCCGGCGACGTCGCGGATTCATCGCGCCGCCTGCTGCGCGATGCACGCCGACTCGGTGCCGGGCAGCAGGCGCTGCAGCACCTGCGTCCCGGCCAGCCCATCCTGGGGCAGCGAATAGGTGACGATCGCGCGCGTGCATGATTCGAACTCCACGCTCGCGCTGCCGACCTGCGTGGTGCTCGTGGCGCGCGCCGCGTCGAAGGCGCCGCCGCTGGTCTGGAAGATCGACAGCGTCGCGCGCGCATCGGCGTAGGTGCCCTGGAGCGTCAGCCAACGCTGGTCCGCGCTGCCGAGCTTCGGCGCCGGCGTCGCGGCCTGCGGATACGTGAACAGCGCGGCGAAGAAGAACCGGTCCGACGGTCGCACGTCGAACAGATACCCCTGGCCCGACGTCGCGGGGTTGTACCAGGCGCCGGAAACGCCCTGCACGATGCTGAAGGCCGGCGCAGCGCTGGCGACGGTGCCGGCCACCAGGTCCACGCGATTCAGCGGTGCGCTCGACACGACCAGGTCCTGCCGACGGTCGCCGTCGAGGTCGCCCATGCCCACGGTGTCGTAGCCGAAGTTGCCTTCGGCCGTCGCGCCGTCGTATCGGACCAGGGCCTCGCCGGTGCGGCCGGAGAACACGCTCACGCGGCCCGCGCGCGTGATTCCCGCGCCGCTGTAGGTGTAGGAACCGACGGCGAGATCGGCGTGGCCGTCCCCGTCCACGTCGCCCGCGCCGCGACCCGTGCCCATGCCCTCGCGCGCGGTGCCGGTGAACTTGTGCAGGCGCGCGCCGCCGCGACCGGAGTACACGTAGGCGGCGCCGCTGCCGCCGGAGGCGGCCGGGTCGCCGACGAACAGGTCGGTCGTGCCGTCATCGTCCACGTCGCCGGCATCGGCCACGAAGAAGGTGCCGAACTCCGAGCCGCCGGCGTCCGAGGCCACGGTGAACAGCACGCGGTCCTCGCTGCCTGCGTAGACGTAGGCCTTGCCGGGCAGGTCCTTCGGGGCCGCCGCCAGGAGTTCGTCGCGGCCGTCGCCATCGAGATCGCGCACGCGCGACACGCCGGCGCCGAAGCGGGAGGACCCGGGCTGCGCCAACGTGCGCAGCACGCTGCCGTCGCGGCCGGAGACCAGGAACACCGAGCGGACGTTGCCCGCGCCCACCCACAGGTCGCCGCGACCGTCCCCGTCGAGGTCGCCCGCACCGCTGAGCGCCTCGCCGAATCCTGATTGCGCCGAGGGACCGGACACGGCGAGCAGTTCGGCGCCGGTGCGGCCGGAATACACCCGGATCGCGCCCGTGCCGCCCGCGTTCGGGGATCCGGCGAGGATGTCGAAGGTGCCGTCGCCATCGACGTCGCCCGCCTGCGCCACGGCATAGCCGAGGTCGGTGCCGGCGAGCGTGAACGTGCGCAGCAGGGTGCCGGTGCGGCCGGAATAGACGTACACCTGCCCGCTCTCGTTCGCGCCCACGATGAGGTCGGTCTTGCCGTCGCCGTCGATGTCGCGCAGGTCGGCGACGGCCCAGCCGTGTCCGCAGCAGGCGTTCAGCGCATGCAAGGAGGTGACCTGGGCGAGGGCAGTTGGCCAGGGGAGGAAGACGAGCAGGGCGAGCAGCCATCGGGACACGGGAGTACTCCGGGGTCGGGTCCGACACGACGTCGGCCGGAGCAGGGTCGCGATTCGACCCCGAGCGCGCCTGAGGGCAATCGAAAGGGGCGAGGGGAATCGGGGTCCTTAGGTTTTCCTTAGATTCGGGGGCGGTCGCGCCACTCGATCGAGTCCCCGGGATCGCACTTCCGAGGCACCAACCGTCGTCGCTCCCGCGAAGGCGGGAGCCCAGCGACTTTCGTTTCCGGGATCCCGCCGTGAAGTCACTGGGCCCCCGCCATCGCGGGGTCGACGGGTAGCCCATTCAGCGCTTCAGTGGACTACTCGCAGTGTCCGGTCGGCAGCAGCCGCGTGAGGGTGAGTGCGACTTCGCCGATCTCCGAGCCGCTCGCTGCCAGGCGCGCGTGGTCGCAATCGTCGAAATCGATCGTGCCGGAGCCGACGGGGACCAGGGGTTGGCTGGAACCGCCGTTGTAGCGTCCACCCGGCGCGCGGTAGGCAATGAACTCGGCGCGGCTGCCGGACTGCGTACCCTGGAGCACGAACCACGTCGGTCGCGCCTGCTCGCCGCCGGCGGGTTCGTAGGTGAACCATGCGGCGAAGAAGGTTCGGCCATCGGAACCGTTGTCGACCAGCAGCCCCTGCGATTGCGCACGGGCATCGACGTAGCTGCCGTCGTGGCGCTCGATCGAATCCGACGCCGGGGCCACCGCGGCCAGTTGCAGGTTCGCATCGCCGGTGCGCAGGTCCGACCAGGCGCCGACGATGGCGAGGCTGCTCGCGGCTGCGCCGGTGTAGTCACCCTGCCAGCGGCGGCCCAGGCCGTCGCGCGTGGCCGCGCTCAGTCGCGCGTGCGGTTGCCAGCTCCGACCCTGGTCGGTGGAGCGCAACAGCCAGGCATGCGCCGCACCGCGCGAGGGGGCGTCCCGGGTCGCGCGTTGCAGCAGGTACAAGGCGCCGTTCGAGGACTCCGGCGCGAGCCAGCTGAAGACCTGGTCCTCCCGTTCCCAGCCCGGCGGCGTTGCCACGGCCGCCGCCGTCCACGTGCGTCCGCCATCGACGGAGCGCGCGCTGCGCGTATGCGTGCGGCAGCTCGATTCCGCGCTGCAGGGGTTGGAGCAGTCGACCACCGGGTCGGGATCGTAGTCGTCCCAGGCCATCACCAGCGTGTCGGAACCCGTGCGCGCGAGCGAGGTGTGGATCAGCGCGCCCTGCGTGTGGCACGCGGAGGGCGGGAACAGCGCGGAGCCGCCGCGCCGCGCCGACACCGCGACGGCCGGCTCGAACGTCGCGCCGCCATCCGTGGATCGGTAGCTCACGATCCCGCGCGCATCGGCCATGCCGAGGCGGTTCGCAGACAGCACGACGGTGCCGTCGGCGAGGGTCGCGAGCGCGTGTCCGGTGATGACGTCGTCGGAGATCTTCCGCATCGACGACCAGTTCGCGCCGGCGTCGGCGGACGAGATCAGGAACACCTCGCCACGCGGATGCTTCCACACCAGGTACACGCGCCCGAAGTACGGACTGGCTGGATTCGCGTCCACCGTGATCGCGGTCTTGTCGTCAGGGCCGCCGCCGGCAGCGAACCGGCGCGCCGGTGCGAAACTGCGGCCGCCATCCAGCGATCGCGTCACCTCCACGCCGAGCGTTCCGCGGGCATCGGCGGGGATGTACGCCAGGTGCACGATGCCATCGGGGCCGATGGCGAGCACCGGATCGGAACTCACCCGGGCATCGCGCGGCACGGGGAGCACGCGACGTTCCCAGGTCCGTCCGGCGTCGTTCGTCACGCCGATCGCGAGCGCCGGCCCGAGTGAGATCGCGATGCCGGCGACGACGAAATGGCGTGGGTCGCGCGGATCGGCCGCGACCCAGGCCTCGCCGTCCTCGCCCGCCACATCCCCGGTCAGCGCGAACTCGCGCACGTCGGGTGGCGCGGCGTCCTTGAGGGTGGCGCCCGCGACGGTGTCGGCGCGCGGCGCCAGCAGCAGGGAGGCCGACGCGAGTCCCAACCACAGCGGCCAGCGCAGGACGGCATGGTGTCGATTTCCGCGGCCCCCTGTTTCCCTTGGAACTTGACGTGCGGGATTCATCCGGTGCTCCTCGTGCGATGCCGGTGCCGATCGTGGTGCCGCGGGAAACCGACGTGCGCACGATGACGGGATCGGGTCCGCGGCACCTGAGGAAGACCTAAGGACCGGTGGTCGGGTGAATGGGAGCGCGCGCCGACGCCGACGCGCGCGGCGCCCGATGCACGATGGATGTCGTAGCAGGGCGGGAGTCGCGGATAATCGACCCGCATGGACGAATGTCGCGCCGACCCGCAATCGACGACACGAGCCGACGCGCCGCCCGCGCCCGCGCCCGCGCTCGTGCGCGTGGGCGATTGCGTGGTGCAGATGGAGGAGAACCGGATCGTGCGCGACGGCGTGGAGTACCGCCTCGCGCCCAAGGCCATGGCGGTGCTGCGCATGCTGATGGCCCAGCCCCAGCGCGTGGTGCGGCGCGAGCAGCTGCTCGATGCGGTCTGGGCCGGCGCCGACGTGGGCGAGGAGGTGCTGACCCAGTCGATCGCGGAGTTGCGTCGCGCCCTGGGCGAACATGCGCGCGACGGCGCGCTGGTCGAGACCATCCGCAAGGTCGGCTATCGTTTGCGCGTGCCGGTCGAGCCTGTCGACGAGCGCGTTGCGGCAGATCCCTCACGCGCCGTCGTGCCGGACGACACGGATCCCCGCGCTCCGGTGGAGCCGCAGGGTCCGATCACCGGACCCGCCACGGACTCCGGACCTCGTGTGCAGACCTCCGAGGCGCAGGCACGCCGACGATGGCTGGGGATCGCCGCGGCACTCGTGGTCGCGGCGGGCCTGTGGCCACTGTTCCGCGGTCACGACGACACGCCGTCCACCGGCCAGCCCTGGACGCCGCCGCGACCGCTGACCACCGAACTCGGCAGCGAGTACGCGCCTGCGGTGTCGCCCGACGGATCGACCGTGGCCTACCTCTCCGCTCGTCTGGAATCGGGTCGCCTCGAGCTGGGCCTGATGCTGCGCGCGATCGATTCGCCGAATGCGCAGCCCATCGCGGTGCGGGATCCCGCCGCCGGCGCGCCTCGCCAGCCGGCCTGGTCCGCCGATGGTCGACGGATCGCGTTCGAGCGCATCTCGGGATCGACCTGCCGGATCGTCGCTGTCGATGCGATCGGCAGCGAGGGCAGCGAGCAGGTGCTGGGCGAATGCGATGCGCTGAGCGACCAGATGACCGCGCTGGCCTGGAGTCCCGACGGAGGCACGATCGCGTTCTCGCGCAGGCTCGATCCGCACGATGCCGCCAGCCCCACGCGTATCCACCTGCTCGCCGTGGATGGCGGCGCCGTGCGCGCGCTCGCGTACGACGCGGGGCCGGGAGATTCGTTCTTCCCGCACTACTCCCCGGACGGGCGCTGGCTTGCGTTCCAGCACGGGGTCCCCGGTCGCCATGCGCCGTGGCTGGTCCCGGCCTCGGGCGGCGAGGCCCGAGCGCTGGTGCCGCCGCGCGAATCGATGCGCGGCCTCGATTGGCTGCCCGATGGCGATTCCCTGCTGGTGTCCCTGGATCGCGGCCTGTGGCAGGTGCGGCTCGACGGCTCTTCCGTGCACCTGCCGGCATTCGGCGTGGCGATCCAGCCGAGCCTGGCGCGCACGCGCGAGGTGCTCGTCTACGCGACCACGCCGTGGGCGAGCGCGAACCTCGAGCGCCACGACATCGGCGTCACCGACGGCAGCGGCGGCTACCGCATGGCGCGCCTGGGCGCGGTCCTGCATCCGTCGACGCAGGATTCGGGACGGCCGCGCCATGCCCCGGACGGCCACTCTCTCGCGTTCGTCTCCGATCGCAGCGGCAGCGACCAGCTCTGGGTCGCCGACGCGCAATCCGGCACGCCACGTCCGCTGACCAACCTGCAAGGCGGCGAGCGCGTTCTGGACTACGCGTGGCTGCGGGATTCGCGCACGCTCGTGCTCGCCGTGCGCGAGGCGTCGGGCTCGGGTGCACTCTTGCGGGTTGATCGCGGCGGCGCGCCGGTCGGCGTGATCGCGCGCACGCCCGGGGTCATCGATGCGGTCGCGGCGGGCAGCGATGGGGAATCGCTGTGGTATGCGGGCGGCGATCCGGTCGGAACGCTGCATCGGTTGCGCCTCGACGGCGGCGAGCCCCTGGCGCTGCCGCTGTCAGGCCTCAATCGCATGCTCGAGCCGGGAGACGGATACCTGTACTACGCGCGCAACGGCGACCTGGGCCTGTGGCGCGCGCGCGTCGACGGCACTGGCGCCGAACGGCTGGGCGGCGTCGCGCGGCCCACGGATCGCGCCGGATGGACATTGCACGGCGCGGACGTCGTGCATTGGGCGGTGGTGCCCACCGGCGAGGCCCTGATGCGGATACCGCGTGCGGGGGCCCTGGTGCCCGACCTGTTCGCGGGCATCGTGGGCATGTTCGCCGAGCGCGATTTCGACATCGGACCCGACGGCGACCACGTGGTCATGGTGTCCAACGGTGCGCGCGAGATCGACCTCCGGGTAAGCGAACGCGCGCGCTGAAGCGTCGGCATCGGACGTGACGGCGGACCCGTGCACGACGCACGGGCCCGCCGGGAACACCCGCCGCCTGCGGGGCAACGGATGCGCCGTTCAAGGCCGCCGCGTGGCTCGATCGCTCAGCCGGTGTTGACCTGGAACCGGATCGGCAGCTCGACGCGCGCGCGCAGGGCACGGCCGCCGTCCGTCGGCGGGGCGAAGCGCCAGCGTCGCACCGCGTCGCGCGCCGCGCGATCGAGCGCGCCGTTGCCGCTGGAGCGCCTGAGCGTGATGTCGGTCACCAGGCCGCTGTCGTCCACCTCGACGAGCAGCAGGACGATGCCTTCGACGTTCTTGCGCAGCGCCTCGATCGGGTACTGGGGATGCGGGCCATACAGCACCGCCAGGGCGCTGGGCGCCTGGGTGCCGGTGCCGGCCTCGAGCGGCGGGCCGGGATCCGGGAGCGTCGGCATGAGCGGTTCGACCGGGCCCGAATCGATCGGGGCAGGCAGCAGAACCGGCGCGGGCGTCGCCACCGGCTGCACGCGCGGCGTCCGGTCGGGCCGGACTTGCACGCGCGCCGGCGGCGGTGGCGGCGGCGGGGGCTCGACTTCCCGGGGGATGATGTCGACGAGGGTCCTGTCCGGCTGCCGGTCCGCGACCGTGGACTTGCGCAGGGTGGAGGCCGTGATCGGGATCATGAGCAGCAGCGCCGCCAGCACGTGGATGCCCATGGCGCTGCTGTAGGCCGCGACGCGCGCGGGATCGATGCGGGGGGTGGTTCCGGACGCGTTCGGAGACATGGAGGTGTCCTCGAGGGTGTGGGGGCTCGGCGCGACCCGCTTCCGTGCGTGCGTTCGCACCGCGATCCCAAGGTGCGCCGGCGCGGAAGTCGCCACAAGAGTCCCGCGGTGGACGGTCGACCCGACCGCGCGCCGCAGACGCCTCCGCCGTGCGATCGGGCGCTGCGCGCCGCAGGGCCTGCACCGGCGCGCCTGCTCGGGCTCGATGCGCGGGAACTTGCGCACCCGGATCAACCGCTTGCATCGACGGCGGCGGCGCCGGTGGCGGCGGAGGGCGGATCGGTCGCGAGTCGGAGACGCGCAGGCGGGAACCGCGCCCGCGCATGACCACCGGTGGATACACCGCACGCGGCGCGATCGTTACACTCTGTTTCCCCTACCGCTCGGAACCGCTCCCCCATGGGCGTCAATCCCGCCGATCTGGCCAAGCTCTATCCGCTCGACTCGCTGCGCCCGGAGCATCTGGAGCAGGTGGCGAAGGAGACCGTGATCGAGGAGCACGGCAAGGGCACGGTGCTGTTCTCGGCCGGGGACACCGACGACTACACGCTGTACGCGCTGAGCGGCATCGTGCGCGGCGAGTATCCAGACGGCAAGAAGAAGAAGACCGATGCGGGCTCGATCCAGGGCCGCTATCCGCTGGGCGACCTGCAGCCCAGGCGCTTCACCTCGATCGTGGAATCGATGAGCGCCTCCGTCGCGAAGGTGGATCGGCGCTTCCTGGAGAAGATCCTCACCTGGGACCAGCTCTCGCGCCTGGAGAACTTCAAGCACTACGACCCCGATCCGAACGGCAACCGCTGGGTCTACCGGCTCCTGCAGAACCGCGCGCTGCACAAGATGCCCACGGCGAACATCGAGCGGATGTTCCTGCGCTTCCAGGAGATCGCGGTGGTGGCCGGCCAGGTGATCGTGCGCGAGGGCGACCCGGCCGACTATTTCTACGTGATCAAGGAAGGCACCTGCGCGGTGTCCAAGCACAGCGAGCAGGGCGACGCGGTGGTCGCCTACCTCGTGCGCGGCGACACCTTCGGCGAGGACGCGCTGCTCACCAATTCCACGCGCAACGCGACGGTGAGCATGAAGAGCGAGGGGCGCTTGATGCGCCTGGCGAGCAAGGATTTCACCGAGGTGCTCAAGCCGCCGGTGGTGGACTGGGTGACGCCGGCGCAGGCCTCGGACCTGGTCCGCACGGGCGCGCTCGTGGTCGACGTGCGCCTGCCCGAGGAGTTCAAGGACCGCGCCGTGCGCGATGCGGTGAACGTGCCGCTGTACGTGCTGCGCGAACGCGCCCAGGAATTCGAGCGCGGGCGCAAGGTGATCGTCTACTGCAACACCGGCGAGCGCAGCGCCGCCGCGGCGTTCATCCTGTCCAAGATCGGGGTGCAGGTCGTCGCGCTGCAGGGCGGCCTGTCGACCATGATCAAGCAGATCGAGCGGGCGGGGACCGGGCCGAAGTAGCCGGTGGCCCCGGATCCTTTGTAGGAGCGCGCTTCAGCGCGCGATCCTTTCGACCCGATCGAATGCGCCCGTCACCCGAAAAGATCGCGCGCTGAAGCGCGCTCCTACAATGATTCGATGGCGCCGCTCGTCAGGGCTGGTCGCCCCAGATCACGATGTCCGCCGGTCGCGCGGCGAACAGGCCCACGCTCACCACGCCCACGATCTGGTTCAGCTCGCGCTCGACCTTGACCGGGTCGACGAGGTCGAGGCCTTCCACGTCGAGGATCCAGTTGCCGTTGTCGGTGACGGTGCGCTC
>Ga0315912_10002034_pt1 | contig 22619 bp, 15 predicted proteins | sample VfabasoilMG_FD_204469 | JGI IMG/M metagenome (GOLD analysis project Ga0315912, IMG submission 204469) | Garden soil microbial communities collected in Santa Monica, California, United States - V. faba soil | ecosystem: Environmental > Terrestrial > Soil > Garden | place: USA: California...
TGTCCATGCCCGGCACGTCGTCGGCCGCGCCGGCACGCCGCGCGAAGGGCGTCGAGCCGATGAGCTGGCGCGGCGTCATCTCGGCGTCGGCGTTGATGCGCATCGCGAGGTAGCGGTCGCCGCCGTCGAAGAGATCGACCGGGGGCTGGCTCACGGAGCCGAGCAGCAGGCTCACGATGCCGTTGACGGCCGTGACGTTCTGCGTCTCCTCCCACAGCGGGATGCCACCCGTGGGCACGTCGTAGATGCGCACGTTGACGCGCGTGCTCCCGCTCAGCGGGCCGGACACGTTGTGTGCGAGGCGCGCCTGGAGGTGGAGCAGGTTGGGGGCCGACTGGGCCAGGAGCGTGCCCGAACCGAGGGCCACCACCAGGCCGAGCACTGCGGACTTCAGCAGAGATGAGCTGCGCATGGGTGTCTATCCACAGGGTGAGAAGTCATCGACCGGGAGGCGAGCCCCGGGCTGCGGCGGCGCGCACTGCCCCCGGTCAGCGGATCGCCGTCGAGGACGCGTTGGTCAACGAGCCCTGCAACGGGGAGAGTTGCGTGATGCAGAGGGACTGGAACTGCACGGTCACGCCGCGCAGCGCCGCGTTGTCCGGCACCTGCAGTGCCGAGGAGGCGATGCCGAGGGGCGCCGGGTAGGGCGTCGGCGGGAAGATCTGCAGCAGCGGCGGGCCGAGGTACAGCATCCCGTACTGCGTCGGCGCCTCGATCGGCACGAACGAGAGGAACGTCCAGTACCTGTTGCTGACGGAGCCGTAGTTGCGGATCTCGACCTGGCTGCCGATGGGCGCGATGGGCGAGGTCACGATCGCCGGCGTGTAGACGAAGCCGCCCTTCAGCGTGAACGTCCCGATGCTGTTGTCGAGCACCACGTCCTGCGGTCCGGTTGCGCCGGGCGGCGTGGTGCCCGTGAGGAGCGTGTCCGACAGCACCACCAGGTCGGAGACGGGCATGCCGCCGATGCTGAGGCTCAGCGAGGACGACGAGCGGAGCTTGTCGAAGTTGCGCCCGCCCATGGTGAAGGCGGTGCCGCCGGCGAGCGGCCCGAAGGCCGGCTGCAGGCCGAAGACGATCGGGTCATTGCTCACCCCGGGGTCGTTCGCGCCGAGGAAGCCGATGATCGCGGTCACCTGGCCGGAGCTCATCGGCGTGGACGACAGGTCGCAGGCCGTGTGGCCGGCGACGTTGAGCGAGCTCATGCCACCGCCGGAGCCGTCGAAGGTGTACGCCGTGAGCCGGAACCCGGGGCTCTTCGCGAACTGCGCAGCGGCGGGCGTCGACGCCACCAGCCACAGGGCGATGCCAGCGAGACAAAGGGTGTGCCATCTCATGGTGAGACTCCGACTGCGCGCGTGGGACGGGCAGGGACTCGCCGCGCGAAGCGGCTGCGGATCTCGTCCCCACACGTCAGTGCGCGGCCCCCATCGGCGTTCCCGTCCCATGGGCCACAGCACAAATGTGCGTGGCCGTCGCCCGATCCGCGGCCGGGTGTCGCTCAGCGACCGCCGGCGAAGGCCAGGATCACGCGCCGGCCGGCGTCGTCGGGCAGCAGCACCTCGAGCGCCTGCGGGGCGACGAAGCCCAGTCGCGGCAGGCGCGGCAGGGCGCGCGCCAGCTCGTCATCGGCCGCCGGGCCCTTGAGCATGAGCAGGCGCCGGAACTGGGAGCGCAGCGGCTGCAGCAGCTCGAGCTGGTCGGCGACGTCGCCCAGCGCGCGCGTGACGATCACGTCCACCGGGTTGTCGGCCAGCCAGTGCTCGCCGCGCGCATGGGCCACGAGCACGCGCGGTGCCAGCCCCAGCGTGGTGACGATGTCGCGCAGCGCGGCGGCCTTGCGCACGCGCGACTCGATGAGCACGAAGCGGCGCTGCGGCTGCGCCAGCGCGAGCGGGACGCCCGGCACGCCACAGCCCGAGCCCAGGTCGGCGACGGTGCCGCTGCCGTCGAGCAGGGGCAGCGCCAGCAGGCTGTCGAGCACGTGCCGCACCGCCATGCCGGGCGCGTCCGAGATGCCCGTGAGGTTGATGGCCTCGTTGGCCCGCCGCAGCGTGGCGCAGAAGCGCGCGGCCTCGGCGACGAAGCGCTGCGGGTCGGGCAGCCGGCGGGCGGCCTCCGCCCCGGCGGATCCTGGCGCGGCGCCCGCTCCGAGGTGGCGGCTCAGGCAGGCGCCGACCTGGCGCTCGAACTCGTCGGGGGGGCTGTCCATCCAGCCACCATCCGGCCCGGGCGGCCGTCACTCAAGCGCCTGGGCGGCGACCTCGATGGCAGGTCCGATTCCGGCGCGACGCGCGGGGCGATCTCGGCCATAGTCCGCACATGCTCGACGCCGCGACCTGCCACGCCGCCTGCGATGCGCGCGACCGCCGCTTCGACGGCCGCTTCTACGTGGGCATCCGCACGACCGGCGTCTATTGCCGCTGCATCTGTCCGGCGCGCACGCCGCGGCGCGAGAACCGCCGCTTCTGGCCCTCGGCCGCGGCAGCGGAGGCGGCGGGCTTCCGGCCCTGCCTGCTGTGCCGGCCCGAACGGGCGCCGGGCCTGGCGCCGATCGACGCGGCGGCGCGCCTCGCCGCCGCGGCCAGCGCGCGCATCGAGGCCGGTGCGCTCGAGGACCAGGGCCTCGAGCAGCTGGCCGCCGAGCTGGGCGTCACCAGCCGGCACCTGAGGCGCGTCATGCAGGCGTCCTACGGCGCCAGCCCGCTCGCGATCGCGCAGACCGGCCGGCTGCTCGCCGCGCGGCGGCTGCTGCACGAGACCGCGCTGCCGCTCACGCAGATCGCCTTCGCTTCCGGCTTCCGCAGCCTGCGGCGTTTCCAGGCGGCGCTCAAGGAACGCTACGGTGCGGCGCCCTCGCGCATGCGCGGCCGCGGGGTGCGCGTGCGCGGCGACAGCTTCGGTGTCAGGCTCGCCGCGCGCGGCGACCTCGCCTGCGCGCCGCTGCTCGAGTTCCTGGCCGCGCGCGCGCTGTCCGGTGTCGAGCGGGTCGACGGCCGCCGCTACGCCCGCACGCTGCGAGTGGGCGACACGCACGGCTGGCTGGAGGTGCTTCCCGACGAGCACGGCCTGCAGCTGAGGCTCGCGGAGAGCCTGCTGCCGCACCTGAGGCCGGTGGTGGCGGCCGTGCGCGGGGCCTTCGACCTCGACGCCGAGATGGGCGCCGTGGACGGTCACCTCGCACGCGATCGCCGTCTCGCGGCCGAAGTGCGCCGCGAGCCCGGCGTGCGCGTGCCGGGCGCGCTCGACGGCTTCGAGACCGCACTGCGTGCCGTCCTGGGGCAGCAGATCACGGTGGCGGGCGCGCGCACGCTGGGCAGCCGTCTCGTGGCGCGCTTCGGCCAGCCGATCGAAGGCGGTCCGGAGGGTCTCGAGCACCTCTTCCCGGCGGCCGAGGACCTGGCGCAGGCACGCCCCGGCGCCCTGGCCGCGCTCGGCCTGCCGCGCCGGCGCGCCGAGACCCTGCGGCTGCTGGCCGTCGAGCACGCCGAGGGCCGCCTGCCCCTGTCGCGCGGCGCCATCGCCGCGGGGCGCGCGGCGCTCGCACGCCTGCCCGGCGTGGGCGCGTGGACGGTCGAGTACGTCGCGCTGCGCGCGCTCGGCGATCCCGACGCCTGGCCCGCGACCGACCGCGCGCTCGTGCTTGCGCTCGGCCGTCCGGACGAAACACTGGAAGACCTGAGACCCTGGCGTGCCTACGCCGCGATCCGCCTCTGGCGGCGCGCCGGCCGCCTGCGAGCAGGAGGACGACGACGATGACCCGCGTGACACTCATCCATCCGAGCCCGCTCGGCCCGCTGAGGCTCGAGTCGGACGGCGCGGCCCTGGTGTGCCTCGAGTTCGTGGACCGCGTCGCGCCCGCCGGGACCACCGCCACCGCCGCCACTGCCGCCACCGCCGCCACCGCCGAGACCGCCGCCACCGCCGAGACCGCCGCCACCGCCGCCACCGCCGCCACCGCCGCCACCGCCGCCACCGCCGAGACCGCCGCCACCGCCGGGACCGCCGAGACCGCCGCGCGCGCCGGCACCGGAACGCAGCGTGTCGCCGAGGCGCCCGATGCGATCCTCGACGCGACGCGGCGCGAACTCGACGCCTACTTCGCCGGTCGGCTGCGCGCGTTCCGCGTGCCCCTGGCGCCGCGCGGCACCGCCTTCCAGGAGCGCGTCTGGCGCGCGCTGCTCGCCATCCCGTACGGGGAGACAGCCAGCTATGGCCAGGTCGCGGCCAGCATCGGCTCGCCGAGCGCGAGCCGCGCCGTGGGCCTGGCGAACGGCCGCAATCCGATCGCGATCCTGGTGCCCTGCCACCGCGTCATCGGCTCCGATGGGAGCCTCACCGGCTACGGCGGCGGCCACGACCGGAAGCGGCTGTTGCTGGACCTCGAACGCGGCGTCGTGCAAGCCCCGCAGCCCGTGGCAGCCGGCCGGTAGGACGCGAGCGGCGGCCGCTGCCCGCGCGACGGGACCCGTGCGCTCGCGGCGGTCCCCCGGCCTATGATGTCGCGCTTCACCGAGCACCACGGCCTTGCGAGGGGCTCCCCGATGACGTCCGACAAGAGTGCCGCCGACGCCCGCATCGAGCGCTGGAGCCGCCTCGCGGCGCAGGAGCCCGGGAACAAGCTGCACCAGTTCGCACTGGCCGGCGCCTACCTGCAGGCGGCCAGGTTCGGTGAGGGGGCGCAGGCCTACGGCCGCTGCCTCGAGCTCGACCCCGGCTGGATGGTGGCGGCCATCAAGCAGGCGCGCTGCCTGATCGAGCTGCGCCGCTTCGACGAGGCGCGCACCGCGCTCGACCTCGGTGCCCGGCTGGCGATCGAGCAGGGCCACGACGAGCCCTTCGCGGAGATCCGCGCACTGCGCGACCAGCTCCCGGGCGATTGAAGGCGCGACGCGCTCAGGGACGGGGTCGCCGCGCGCAGCGGCCAGCCGTCGGCGCGTCGGCGCGTCGGCGAGACGGCGAGACGGCGAGACGGCGAGGCGGCGGCCGTCGCGCGGCGGAGCTCAGGCGTCGAGCGTCATGCGCGGCAGCTCGACCTGCACAGCGGCCGCCTCGCCCTCGGTCACCCGGTAGGCGCCGTCCGTCTCCAGGCCGACCAGGGTCTGCCGCAGGCCGCTCGGCCAGCGCAGCTCGACGCGCTCGATGGCGCTCGCATCGGCCAGGCCGATCGTGAGGCGCCGGCTGCTGCAACCGAAGCTGCCGCCTGGCGAGACCACCGCGTGCGTGTGGCGCGTGCCCTGCGGCGTGGTCGTGACGACCTCGATGCGTGCGCCGAGCGCGTCGCGATTCGACGCGTTGCCGACCAGCTGCAGCGTGAGGTGGCGATTGCCTTGCCCGGGATTGAGGAAGAGCGCGTTGCGGAAGTTGTCCGCCTCGTAGGCCCCGCCGATCACGATGTAGATGTCGTTGTCGCCGTCGTTGTCGATGTCGGAGATTGCGACGCCGTGACCCTTCTGCACCGAACCGACATTGGCCGAGGTGGTGATGTCGAGGAAACGCCGCCCGCCGTCGTTGCGATACAGCTTGTTGGGCACGAGCGTCCTGAAGTCGGGGTTGCCCGTGCCGAAGTACACGTCCAGCCAGCCGTCGTTGTCGACGTCGCCGTAGTTGCAGCCCATCGTGAGCATCACGTCGTCGAGCCCGAGCTGCGAAGCGACGTCGACGAAGCGCCCGTTGCCCAGGTTGCGGTAGAGGCGCGGCCGACCGAGGTCCTTCTTCGGGCCCGCCGGCAGGCCGGCGTCGCGCAGGTAGTCCTCGACCACGCCGGGCACGTCGCCGTCGAAGGAGGTGTTGTAGAGATCCAGCCAGCCGTCGTTGTCGAAGTCGAACCACCAGGCGGCGAAGCCCTGGTTGTCGCCCGTCACGCCGGCTTCGGCGGCGACGTCGCGGAAACCCCAGCGCCCGTCGGCCTGTCGGCCCTCGTTGTGGTAGAGCAGGTCCGGCTGGAGGTCGTAGCGCGAGACGAAGAGGTCGACGAGCCCGTCGTTGTCGTAGTCCCCGAAGGCTGCGCCCTTCACGTAGGCGGTCACGTCGAGGCCCAGCTGCGGGGCCACGTTCGTGAAGCGGCCGTTGCCGTCGTTGTGGTACAGCTCGTTGGGGTGGGGGAAGTTCGGCGTGGACTCGTTGCCGATGAACAGGTCGAGCAGGCCGTCGTTGTCGTAGTCACCCCAGGTGCCCGCCTGCGTCGGATGGAACGACAGCAGCCCGGCCTCCTCGGTCACGTCCGAGAAGCGGCCGTGGCCCAGGTTCCTGAGCAGCGAGTTGGGTTGCGCGCCGCTCTCGCCGGGGAACCAGCCCCCGCGCAGCACGAGCACGTCGAGCAGCCCGTCGTTGTCGTAGTCGGCCGAAACCAGGTTCAGCCCGCCGAACAGGCCCAGCAGGCCGGCGGGCTGGCTGCGGTCGGCGAAGCGTCCATCGCCCGTGTTCTCGAAGTAGCGCAGCTGGTCGGTCAGCCCCATGCCCGACGCCATGACGTCGAGGTCGTCGTCGCCGTCGAAGTCGTCCACCACGCAGCCGCCGGCGTGCTCGTCCGCCGCCAGGCCGACGCGCGCCGCCACGTCGGGGAAGCGGCCGATGTCGTCGTCGGAGGCGAAGGCCTCGGCCGGGATGCGATGCGCCGCCGGCACGCCGTCCGGATACTCGCCCACCGTCATGTAGGCGATGTTCAGCAGCCAGCGCGCCTGCAGGTCGTCGGGTCGGGCGCCGAGGCGCGTGAGCAGCCGGTCGATGGCGTGGCGCGAACCCTCCTGGTCGACGTGCACGCCGCCGCCGGCGATGGGCAGCAGGCACGAGTCGGGGCCGTGCCGCGCCAGGCAGTTCTGCTCCTCGCCCAGGCGGAGCCAGGAGATGGCCGTCTGGCTCTCGATCTCCTCGCGTATCGTGTCCTTCAGCTTGCGCTGCTCGAGCCAGGCGAGCGTCTCGAGCGTCTCGGCGGTCCGGCCCGCGCAGAGCTGCTCCTGGGCCAGCCCGAACTTCAGCTTGGGGTCGTCCGGCCGGCGCTCGAGCCTCTGCTCGAGCTTCGCCAGGCGCGCCAGGTTGTTGTAGGGCGACTGCTCCATGGCCGGCGTCGCGTTCAAGGCAGCGAGGCGCTCCACCATGCGACGGCTGCTCGGCGTGAGGGCTGCGTCCGGTTCGGTCGCGACGGCGCGCAGGCCGGATGCGGCGCCGGCCCGGCCAGCGGCCTTCGAGCCGTCCGACTTCGTGCCGGCAGCCACCCAGGCGGCCAGCGCGCCGCCGAGCAGCAGCAGCAGCGCCAAAGAGCGCGCGCCGACCTGCCTGCCGAAGAGGGTCATGTGGGTCGCTCGAGGTGGGGGAGTCGGGTCGGGCGCTGCGGGCTGCGCTGGATGCGTTCGATGACGGAGCAAGTGCAGTGCCAAGCCGGAATGCCGGTGCAGGCAGCGGGCACCGGGTGTGCCTCGGGAGGCTCGGAAGCGGGTGCGCCTGCCCGTTCTGCTCGAACTCACGAACCGCCGGGGGGGCGGGTGTCGGGGGGCTGGGCAGCCTGCGCATAGGAGTGATGAGGCCCCAACCCGTAGGAACTACGAGCCGCGCTGCGCGGCCCCGACCCGGTGGGCAGGCGGGCTGCGCGCCGGCGCCGACTTGCCCGCGCGGTGGCGAAGGGTCATAGACTGCCGACCTTCGGGTTCAAGTTCGCGGTCCAGGTCCGGGCTCCTGGCCTGCAGACCGCTCTCCCAGGAGATCCACCGTGATGTCCCTCTCGCGTCGTTCACTCGTTGGCTTGCTGCCTGCCGTCGCCGGCGCCGCGCTGCTCTGGTCGGCGCCGCGCCTCGAGGCGCAGTCCTGTTTCGGTCCCGACAACCTCGACGTCGCGGGCGCCTGCTGCGTGCCCGTGATCCCCAACCTGCCGCCCTTCCCGCAGGCGGCGCTCGGCGGCCTCGGCATCTGCTGGAACAACTGCGCGCAGGTGCAGCAGCGCAACCTGCAGCTCAACTGGCCGCCGCCGGTGCAGGTGACCTGCGCCGAGTACGCGACGAACCTCACCGTGGTCGACACCGGCACCGGACTGCCCGTGCTCGCCGGCAAGATGATCCTCGACTACACGCGCACGTGGGACGAGATCACGACCATCGGCACCATCCAGCAGGTCTGGCGCTTCGTGGTCAAGGCCGACCTGGCCGCCGTGCCCGGCGGCGGCTCCACCTGCCCGAAGCCCACCTGCCTGCCGCCGGCCGGCCCGCACCCGACCGCCTTCTACTACGGCTACATGGACTACACCTGCACCAACGCCGCCGGCGGTTTCGAGCAGGCGCTCGTGCTCTACCACGCCTGCGACCGCTTCATCCACCGGCCCGGCTTCTCCGACCGCCCCGGCGTGTTCCACCCCGGCGCGGCCTACGCGATCGTGGCGCCGCACAACGCGCTGCAGCCCTTCGTGCCGTCCAACGCCATCGCGGGCGGCGGGCCGCTGCTCGGTGAGGCCAGCCGCGAGATGGGACCGGCGCCGCAGCCGCCCTTCGTGTGCATCAACGAGGACCCGGTGCAGTTCGGCGCCATGACGCCCCTCGGCGCCGGCTGCGTCTGCAACATGACCACCTTCCCGACGCAGCAGACGCTGCGTCAGTTCACGGGCACGACGCAGTGTCCGAACACCGCCGGCGTGGCGGGCGGCTGGGCGACGCTGGCCATCAACTTCCCGACCAACCCCTGGTTCCACCTCGTCACCACGAGCATCGGCTTCTGGAGCAACCCCAACATCTATCCGAGCACCGAGCGCGCCTGGGTGGATGAAGGCGTCTTCGTGCACCAGACGGCCTGCAACGGCGACGTGGCCGAGCTGAAGTACGGCGGCTCCACGCGCGGCGGCTGGACGCCGATCCTGGCCTCGACGCCGGGACCGGTGAACCACTTCACCGACCTGGCGGACAACTACACGGCCCCGCTGCTCGGGCCGTACCCGACGCCCATCCTGGGCAGCACCTATCCGACCGACCGGCTGATCTACGTCAACGAGCCGTAGTCGGACACCCCCGGGCCGCCCGCGGCAGCGTGCTGCGGGCGGCCCCGCTCATCCGGCGTCACAGGTACGTGGCGAACCAGTCGAGCACGGTGTCGTACCAGAGCTGGCTGTTGAGCGGCTTCAGGATCCAGTGGTTCTCGTCGGGGAAGAAGAGCAGGCGCGAGGGGACGCCGCGCCGCTGCAGGGCGGTGAAGACCGACAGGCCCTGCGTCTCGACGACGCGGAAGTCCTTGCTGCCGTGGATCACGAGTTCCGGCGTCTGCCAGCGGCTGACGAACTCGATCGGGTTGTGCCGCGCGTAGTGCTCGGGCTCCTCCCACGGCAGGCCGCGGTGGTCCCACTCGGGGAACCACAGCTCCTCCGTGTCGAAGTAGGCCATGCGCTCGTCGAGGTTGCCGGAGTGCGCCACGAGCGCCTTGAAGCGCGTGGTGTGGCCCTGGATCCAGTTGATCATGTAGCCGCCGTAGCTGCCGCCCGCGGCGCCCGCGCGCTCGCCGTCGAGGAACGGCCAGGTGGCGAGCGCGTGGTCGAGGCCGGCCATGAGGTCCTCGTAGGGCGCGCCGCCCCAGTCGCCGCGGATGCTGTCGCAGAAGGCCTGGCCGTAGCCCGTGGAGCCGTGGAAGTCGATCATCAGCGTGGCGATGCCCGCGCCGGCGAAGGCCTGCGCGTTCCAGCGATAGTGGAAGTGGTTGCCCATCGAGCCTTGCGGCCCGCCGTGCACGAGCAGCACGACCGGGTAGCTGCGCGCCGCGTCGAAGTCCACCGGCTTGACCAGCCAGCCGTGCACCGTCTCCTCGTGCGCGCCGACGAAGCTGAACTGCTCGTAGTCGCCGAGCCGCGCCTCGGCCAGGCGCGCGTCGTTGATGTGCGTGCGCTGCTCGCCGGCCGGAGCGCCATGGCGCAGGAAGTGGATCTCGGCCGGATGGGCGAGGTCGTCACGCAGGTAGTAGATGCCTCCAGCGACCGGCGCCGCGCCGTCGTTGTAGCCGTCGCGCGTGAGGGGCTGCACGGGGCCGCCGGCCACGTCGAGCGCGAAGAGGTTGTGCTGCCCGACATCGTCGGCGCTCACGATGAGCTGCCGGCCGTCGCTGCTCCAGGCCAGGCTGCTCGCCGAGCGGTCCCAGTCGGCCGCCAGGGGGCGCGCGCTGCCGGCCGCCCAGTCCATGAGCATCACCTGCTGGCGGTCCGCCTCGTAGCCCGCGCGCGGCATCGAGACGAAGGCCAGCGTGGCGCCGTCGGGCGAGAAGGTCGGCAGCCCGTCGAATCCCTGGTTGGCCTCCGTGAGGCAGCGCGGCGGTGCTGAACCGTCGGCCGGCGCGGCCCACAGGTCGACGTCCGTGGACCAGGCCGCCTCGCGACCGACGTGCTTGGCGGCGAAGACCACCGTGCGCCCGTCGGGCGCGACCGCGATGTCCTCGGCGCCGCCGAAGGGATGCGTCGGGCAGTCGGCATCCCAGCCGCGCATCAGGTCGATCGGAGCTTCGCCGTCGGCTGCCCACACGAACACGTGGCTGCGCTTGCCGTCCTCCCAGCTGTCCCAGTGCCGGAACAGCAGCTCGTCGTAGATGCGGGCCTGCACCGGGTTGGCGGCCAGCTCGGCGTCGCGCGCAGCCGTCGCCTCGAGCGTGTCGAGGTGGCTGTGCACGTCGATCGCGAGTGCGAGGCGCCGGCCATCGGGGAAGGGTTGGAAGGCGTTCACGTCGAGCGGCAGGTGCGTCACCTGCCGGGGCTCGCCGCCCTCCGCCGGCACCTGCCACACCTGCGAGCTGCCGCCGTGCGACGAGAGGTAGTAGATCGAGCGGCCGTCGGGCGACCAGCGCGCGCTGCTGTCGGCGGCCTCGCTCGTGGTGAGCTGGCGCAGCGCGCCGTCGGCCAGCAGCTGCCAGAGGTCGGTGCGCCCGCGATTGGCGCCCATGTCGGTGGTGCGCAGCGTGAAGGCCACGCGCGTGCCGTCGGGCGAGGGCGCCAGCTCCGAGATGCGTTGCATGGCGAGCATGTCCAGGACCGAGAAGGCATGCGTCGCGGACGCGCCTCCCGTGCCGTGCTCCGCGGCGGTCCGCGGGGCCACCGAGCCGGCCCCGGCAGCGGGCGCGGCGGGTGCAGCCGTGGACTCGGAGTGACTCACGCAGGCGGGGAGCAGGCAGATCAGCAGGCTGGCGTGTCGGAGGTTCACCGGTGGCTCCAGGATGGGGCGGTCGGGCAGGCGCGGGAGTCTAGTCGAGGCGGCTGCCCGCGTGTCGAGCGGCCCTGCCGGGCGCGAGCCGGCGCCACGCGTGGCATTCACCCCGGCCGATGCGCTGTGCTAGCCTGGGCCCTTTCCCTGCCTGGCTCGAAGAAACCCGGGTCTGCGAGGCCTCCCGCACGGGGCGGGCCGCCCTGCGACCCTTGGCCCAGCGAACCTGCCTCCGATGACCTCAGTCGTCAACGAGTTCACCATCAACGTGGCCACGGTGAACGGTTCGGGGAGCGCCTCCTCGAACACCATCGTGGCCAAGTCCATCTTCCGCATGGGCGTGATGGTCTCGCCGAAGAACCTCTTCCCGAGCAACATCGCCGGGCTGCCCACCTGGTACCTGGTGCGCGTCTCCGAGAAGCAGTACCTGGCGCGCTCCGGCACGGTCGAGCTGCTCGTGGCGCTCAACCCGGCCACGGCGGCCGAGGACATCCGCGGCGTCGAGCCGGGCGGCGTGCTCTTCATCGACGAGGACCTGCCGCAGGCAGCGGACGTCGGCCGCGACGACCTGGCCGTGTTCACGGTGCCCTTCGCCAAGCTGGCCAAGGACTTCGCGCCCGACGTGCGCCTGCGCAAGCTGCTGGCCAACATGGTGTACGTGGGCGTGCTCACCGAGATGCTGGGGCTCGACCTGGACGTGGTCATGCAGGTGATCGCCGACCAGTTCTCCAACAAGGAGAAGGTCGTCAAGCTCAACCGGCAGGTGGTCGAGGCCGGCATCGCCTACGCGCGCGAACACTTCGACAAGAAGCGCTGCCCGTACCGCGTCGAGGCGCGCGACGACACGCGCGGCAAGATCCTCATCGACGGCAACCAGGCTGCGGCGCTCGGCGCGCTCATGGGCGGCTGCACCTTCGCGGCCTGGTACCCGATCACGCCCAGCTCGAGCCTGTGCGAGACCTTCATCGACTTCTGCAAGCAGTACCGCGTCGACAAGGACACCGGCGAGCACCGCTACGCCGTGGTGCAGGCCGAGGACGAGCTGGCCAGCCTCGGGCAGGTGCTCGGCGCCGGCTGGGCGGGCGCGCGCTCCATGACGGCCACCTCCGGCCCGGGCATCTCGCTCATGGGTGAGTTCGCGGGCTTCGGCTACTACGCCGAGATCCCGGGCGTGGTCTTCGACATCCAGCGCACCGGGCCGTCGACCGGCCTGCCGACGCGCACGCAGCAGGGCGACATCCGGCAGTGCGCCGGGCTCTCGCACGGCGACACGCAGCACATCCTGCTCATCCCGGCCGGCCCCGAAGAGCTGTACGAGTACGGCCAGAAGGCCTTCGACCTGGCCGAGCGCTACCAGACGCCGGTCTTCGTCATGAGCGACCTCGACCAGGGCATGAACCTCATGATCTCGGAGCGCCTGCCCTACCCCGAGAAGGCCTTCGACCGCGGCAAGGTCATCGCCAGCAAGGAGGCCATGGAGGCCTTCCTCAAGAAGCAAAAGGAGTTCGGGCGCTACAAGGACGTGGACGGCGACGGCGTGCCGTACCGCACGGTGCCGGGCGTGCGCCATCCCGCGGCGCCCTACTTCACGCGCGGCTCGGGCCACAACGAGAAGGCCAACTACACCGAGCGCGAGGACGACTACATCCGCAACGTCGACCGCCTCAAGCGCAAGATCGCGGGCTCGGTGGCGCACACGCCGAAGCCGCGCGTGGTCGGCGACCTCGATGCCGACGTGGGCATCATCCACTACGGCAGCACGCGCTTCGCGGTGACCGAGGCGCGGCATCGCCTCGCGGCCGAGGGCGTCAAGATGCGCTCGATGCGCATCCGCGCCGTGCCGCTGCACGAGGAGGTCGTCGAGTTCGTGCGCAGCTGCAAGGTGATCTACGTCGCCGAGCAGAACCGCGACGGCCAGATGGCCGACCTCATCAAGCTGCGCGTGCCCGAGTGCGCGGCCAAGATCCAGAGCGTCCTCTATTACGGCGGCCTCCCCATGGCCGCCCAGCCGATCTACGACGCCGTCAAGTCGAGCGTCAAGGAGCACGTCCATGCCTGAGGCGAAGAACCGCATCGGCCTCGACAAGGAGGCCTACAAGGGCAGCAAGTCCACGCTGTGCGTGGGCTGCGGGCACGACCAGATCACGCGCGAGATCATCGAGGCCGCCTACGAGTCGGGCATCGACCCGTACAACGTGGTCAAGACCTCGGGCATCGGCTGCAGCAGCAAGACGCCGGCCTACTTCATCAGCGCCGGCTACGCGATCAACTCGGTGCACGGGCGCATGCCCTCGGTGGCCACCGGCGCCAACTGTGCCAACAAGCACCTGGTGACCATCGGCGTCTCCGGCGACGGCGACACGGCCGCCATCGGCATGGGCCAGTTCTGCCACGTCGTGCGGCGCAACGTGGACATGGTCTACATCGTCGAGAACAACGGCGTGTATGGCCTCACCAAGGGCCAGTTCTCGGCCACCTCCGAGATGGGCAGCCGCAAGAAGGACGGCGAGATCAACGACTTCGCCATGATGGACCTGTGCACGCTGGCGCTCGACCTGGGCTGCAGCTTCGTCGCGCGCAGCTTCAGCGGCGACAGCAAGCAGATGACCGCCCTGATCCGCGCCGCCATCAGCCACCGTGGCCTCGCGCTCATCGACTGCATCAGCCCCTGCGTCACCTTCAACAACCTGCCGGACAGCACCAAGAGCTTCCAGTGGTTGCGCGACCACAACATCAGCCTGCACGAGGTCGGTTTCGTCGCGCCCTACGACGCCCAACAGGTGGAGCAGCAGCCCGGCAAGACGCTCTCGGTGCCGCTGCCCGACGGCAGCAACATCCGCCTCACCGCGCTCACCGAGCAGCACGACCCGACCGACATCGAGGCGGCGCGCAAGGTGCTCGAGAAGGACCGCGGCGACCGCGAGCACGTCTACACCGGCCTGATCTACTGCAACCCGCAGAGCCGTCCGCTCGACGAGGTGCTGCACCTCGGTGACGTGCCGCTCGCGCGGATGGGCGAGAAGGAGCTGCGGCCGGAGAAGAAGGCGTTCGAGGCGTTGCTCGACGGGTACTGCTAGCGGGGGGCGGGGCGGGGGCTCATCGGCGTGCGCATCCGTAGCTCATGCCTTGCGTGGTGCGTGCAGGAAGGAATGCAGTGATCCCGAAGGAGATCTCGGTCGTGCGCGAGCACGGGTCGTCGTCGATCACCTGCGCCCTCGCTGCCATGGCGCTCTTGTGTTCGATGCGGCTCACGGCTGCCCAATCCGAACCTGTGAGCCTGGTCAGCCGCGGAACGACCCTGTATCGCGTCAATGCCGCCTGCCCAGGCCAGGGCGAGGTCGAGGCGTTTCCGGGTCAACCGGGAATCATCATCGGCATGACGGAGGTGCCCGCGGGTGTCGCCGTGACGGGCTGCAAGAAGGGCGACATCCTCGCGGTCGAAGCCGGGGGAGGCAGGAGGTTCTGGCGCATCGACAACGCCCGGGTGGGTTTGCCGACGCTCGTTTCCGTCGGAAACTTCGCGGCGTCGATCGACAATCCCAGCTCGATCGCCTTCGCGCGGGGCAGGCTCTTCTCAGTGAGCGGTAGCGGTCAGCTTGTCGAGCTGGATCCTGTCGGTTTCAAGAAGATCTCGGAGACCAGCATCCTGCCCGCAGGCCAGGTAGGAGGGCTCACCTTCGACGGGCTTCACTCGTGGTTCGTGTCCGATGGAGCGTCGGACCAGATCTGGAACATCCCCTTCACACCCGCCCCGCAGAACGAGCCCGTTGCCATCGGACTGCCCAATCGTGCATTGGACTTCAGGACCAACGGCCTCGAGATGTTCGGCGACCAGCTTTGGGCCGGCGTCAACGTGACGGGCAAGGGGCTGCGCATAGGGACATTCGACCTGCAGTCGGGCGAATTCGACGAGGTCTGGGAGGTCGATCAGCGCACTTCATCCGAGAACGTCGGCTACGTCATCTTCGAGCCGGCAGCCGACGTGGCTCGCGAGGTCTTCAAGGACGCGGCAGTTCTGCGAGAGCAGAACCTGAGGCTCCGGTTGAAGACCTCGGTCAAGGAAGTCCAGCACGGACTCAAGGCTTCGCTCTCGACCTTCGCCGCCGACGGCGAATTGCCGGCTGCTGTCGAGAGTGCAGTCTCGGTGATGGTGACGGCCATGGCGCGCAATGCGAACGCGTCCGAGGCGGGTGGAGCGGGCCTTGCTGCAGTGGGGGCGGGTCTCCTGGAGAGCATCGTGGGCGAGATCCCACGCGACTTCATCGATGGTGGTGGTGGGACGTGGGATCGGTTCAAGGTGCGCTCGGAGGCCGCCCTCTCCAGGACGGATTCCAGGCTCAGGGTGCGCTTCACGAGATTCGTGCGCTCTGCGACCAAGGTAGCGGCGAAGCAGGGTCACGATCCCGACCTGAGGTATGCGGTGCGCGGGCACGACTTGTTGCTCCAGGCCGTGCCGGGTCCGGTGCTCCTCGCTGCGGGTGCGCCGAGAGTCCTGGATGTCCATCGCGCCCAGTTCGTCCTGGACGTCCGCTTCGTGACTGCCAGGGACGAACTCATGCAAACCGTCGGTATCCACCATCGAGGCACCGGCACTGGTGCGCTCGTGGCGACCGATGCGGCGGGGCAGACGTTCGAGGCGTCGGGCCTCGAGGCCGATGCCGACGGAGTGCTCGTCGTGCCTTTGTTGCTCGAGGCCGGGATCGCCGGGCCGATCACGACCCGCTTCAGCGGAAGCGACGATGCGATCCTGGCAGCCGTGCAAGGCAGCGCACCGACGCGCGCGCTCACCGATGAGCTCGTCGTGCAGGAGTTCCGCCTCCATCTCCAGGGTTTGGCCGCAACCGTCGGCAAGCAGCTCCGGCAGCAGGCGCGAGACTTCCAGCAGCTGCTGAAGGCGCTGGCCAAGGAACACACGCTGGGCCAGGTTCCGACGTTGGTGGCGATCAGCACTGCCGTCTCGGCCTTTCGATCGGCGCTCGGTGATGCCAACACGACCATGGGCGCCGCCCGAAACGACGTCATGACGGACGCTGCCGCGGCGATCGCGGCGGCTGGCGGATCCGATGACGACGTCGAGGCGCTCTTCATGCCCGACGCCGACGGTGACGCAGCCCGCTGGTCAGCGCGACTGTTCCGGCTCGAGACGGCCACCTCTGCCAAGCGCGCGAAGGGCTTTGCGGAATTCATGCAGCGCATCACGGAGCAGGCAGCACCTCGCGGTGAGACCTTGCTCGTGAGTGCGGTGTACGAGGTACCTCGGGAACCAGCTTCTCCGCTGCTCCAGATCGACACGCGTGTCGCCGGGATCGGAAGCGATCCCGAGGCATTGCTCGGAGGCTCCGTGGGAATCGAGGGTCCGGATATCGGTTCCCTGTTCTTCGTGGGCAAGGCGGACGCCGGCCTTCTCCGCGGAACCGACACTTCGATCGATGAGCAGCCGGGCAGCTCCCTGGAGTTTGCCGGCCATGTGCAAGAGGCAGCCGGCGCCTTCGAGGTGCAGATCCCTGCGCTGGTGGGCGGGCCGGTCGTCGGTTGGCTGCTCAGCACATCGCACGACGATCGCGAGAAGCCGAGCATGCTGCTGCTCGCCACACCCCGGATCGTGCAGGACTGCGACGGCTGAGGTGCCCGGCTCGGCGGCCTGCCGCGACTCATGCGGTACCGCGCCACCCACCCGGCTACAATCCCCCGCTTCCCCGGCCACGGAGCGCCCGCCCCTCATGCGTGACCTCATCCAGCAGTTGTGCGACAGGGTGCTCTCCGGCGGACGGCTGAGCGTGGACGAGGGCACCGCGCTGCTCGAGGGCGTCGGGCGCGACGAGCTGATGGACCTGCTCGCGGCGGCCGATCGCATCCGGCGGCGCTTCGTGGGCGACGAGGTGCACCTGTGCAGCATCGTCAACGCCAAGAGCGGGCGCTGCACGGAGGACTGCGGCTTCTGCGCGCAGAGCATCCGCTTCCAGACCGGCGTGCAGGAGTACGGGCTGCTCGACGAGCGCGCGGTGGAGCAGGCGGCCGAGAAGGCCGCGGCGAACGGCGCCGAGGCGCTCGGGCTGGTGGCCGCCTGGCGCGGGCTGCGCCAGGGCCCCGAGTTCGAGCGCGTCAAGACGCTCATCCGCAAGGTGTCTGCGGGCGGCAAGGTGCACGCCGACGCCTCGCTCGGGCTGATCGACGACCCGCAGGTGGCGGCCGAGCTGAAGCGGGCCGGGCTGCACACCTACAACCACAACCTCGAGACGGCCGCGAGCCACTTCGACAACGTCTGCAAGACGCACAGCCACGCCGACCGCCTGCGCACGCTGAAGCTGGTGCGCGAGGCCGGCATGCACCTCTGCTCCGGCGGCATCCTGGGCATGGGCGAGACGCCGCGGCAGCGCGTGGAGCTGGCGGCCGAGCTGGCCGAGGTCGACCCCGACATCGTGCCGCTCAACTTCCTGAACCCGATCGAGGGCACGCCGGCTGGCGGCAGCTTCGAGCCGCTGGCGCCGCTCGAGGCGCTCAAGTGCATCGCGGTCTTCCGCTTCATGCTGCCGCGCCACCACATCATGGTGGCCGGCGGACGCGAGGTGGTGCTCGGCAAGCTGGCCCCGCTCATGTACCTGGCCGGCGCCAGCGCCACGATGGTCGGCGACTACCTCACCACGCCCGGTGCGAGCCCCGCCGAGGACCACGCGGTGATCGCCGCCCTCGAACTGCAGCCGCGGCCGACCGAGGTGCGCGCCGCGACGCCGCGTCCGCAACTGGCGGCGGATATGACCGGTGGCTCGATCGGCACGCCCGACGCCCGGCACAAAGCCGCCGCCGCTGTGTCCGCCGCCCCTGCGGCCGCCGTTGGCGGCAACGCCTCGGCCGCAGCGTCCGCCGCGCAGGGCCTCGCTCATGGCCGTGCCTGAGCCGGGCGCCGCGGCCTGCCTGGACGAGGACCTGGCCGGCGCGCTGCTGCAGATCGAGCACGCGGGACGCCGCCGCCAGTTGCGCTGCGTCGAGCACGACGGCGGCTGTCGCGTGCGCGTGGACGGGCGGCCCGCGCTCTCCTTCGCGTCCTGCGACTACCTCGGCCTCGCGCGCCATCCACGCCTCGCGGCCGCCGCCGCGCGCGCCGCCCTCGCGGCCGGCACGAGCAGCGGCTCGGCGCGATTGCTCGCGGGGCACGATGGCGAACTCGCAGCGCTCGAGCAGGAACTCGCCGCGGACTTCGACGCGCCGGCCGCGCTCGTGTTCTCGTCCGGCTACCTCGCCAACCTGGGCGTCGTGACGGCGCTCGCGGCCCCTGGCGACCTCATCGTCTCGGACCGCCTCGGCCACGCGAGCACGGTGGACGCCTGCCGGCTCTCGGGCGCCACGGTCGCGGTCGTTCCGCACAACGACCTGCCGGCGCTGGAGCAGGCGCTCGCCGCCGCGCCGCGCCACCGCCGCACGCTCGTGCTGGTCGAGGGCGTCTACTCCATGGACGGCGACGGCGCGCCGCTGGCCGCGATCGTCGCGCGCGCGGAGGCGGTCGGTGCGCTCGTCGTGGTGGACGACGCGCACGGCCTCGGCGCGGTCGGCCCGGGCGGGCGCGGCGCGGCGGCCGCAGCCGGTGTCGGCGCGCGCGTCGCAGTGCAGATCGGCAACCTCGGCAAGGCCCTCGGCTCCTTCGGCGCCTTCGTGCTGGCCAGCGCGGCCCTGCGCGAGCTGCTGGTGCAGACGAGCCGGCCGTTCGTGTTCACCTGCGCGCCGCCGCCGCCGGTGGTGGCCGCCGCGCGCGAGGCGCTCGCCGTGCGCCGCGACGAACCGCAGCGCACCGAACGCCTGCAGCAGAACGCCGCTCGCTTGCGCACGGCCTTGCGCGGAGCGGGGGTGTCGCTTCACACCGGAGAGGCGCCCGCTGCCGGCGCGCGGCCGCAAGCCCTTTCGCTCGAGAGCGCCGCTGCCGCGGTGCGCTCCGGCGCGAGTGATCCCGCGCCCTGGCCCGCTGCATTCGCCTCGCCCATCGTGCCCGTCCCCGTGGGCGACGATCGTCGCGCGCTGGAGGCCTCCGCGCGCCTGCTCGAGCGCGGGCTGTTCGTGCCGGCGGTGCGCCCGCCGACGGTGCCCGAGGGCTCGGCGCGCCTACGCCTCACGGTCACCGCCGAGCACAGCGCGGCCGAGGTCGACGCCGTCGCGGCCGCCGTGGCCGAGGTGCTGCGTTGAGCCGCACGCACGCCGACTGGCGCGCGCTCGACCGGCGCGTGCTCTGGCACCCCTTCACCCAGATGCAGGGCTGGCTGGAGGAGGACTTCCCCGTCATCACCGCGGCCGAAGGTTGCGAGCTGATCGACGTGGACGGCAAGCGCTACCTCGACGGCGTCTCCTCGCTCTGGTGCTGCCTGCACGGCCACCGCGTGCCGGAGATCGACGCGGCCGTGACGGCGCAGTTGCAGCGCGTGGCGCACTCGACGCTGCTGGGCCTGGGCGGCGAGCCGGCCATCGCGCTGGCCGAAGCGCTGCTCGAGGTCGCGCCGCCGGGCCTGACGCGCGTCTTCTACTCCGACAGCGGTTCTACCGCGGTCGAGGTGGCGCTCAAGATGGCCTTCCAGTACTGGCGCCAGACGGAGGGCTCGCGCAGCAAGCGCACGCGCTTCCTGTGCCTGCAGGACGCCTACCACGGCGACACGCTCGGCTCGGTATCGGTGGGGGGCATCGACCTCTTCCACGCCGTGTTCCAGCCGCTCCTGTTCCACACGGTGCGCGCGCCGGTGCCGCACGGCATCGATGCCGGCTTGCGCGCGGCCGACGCCCGGCGCTGCCTCGCCGCGCTCGACGGCCTGCTCGCCAGCGAGGGCGACAGCTTCGCCGCCCTCGTGCTCGAGCCGGGCGTGCAGGGCGCGGCGGGCATCCGCGTGCTGCCCGAGGGCTTCACGGCGGCGGTCGCGCAACGCGCGCGCGCGGCCGGCCTGCTCGTCATCGCCGACGAGGTGGCCACGGGCTTCGGCCGCAGCGGCGAGCTGTTCGCCTGCACGCGCGAGGGCCTGGAGCCCGACATCCTGTGTCTCGCCAAGGGCCTCTCCGGCGGCTACCTGCCGCTGGCCGCGACGCTCAGCAGCGAGCGCCTGTTCGATGGCTTCCTCGGGCGCTACGAGGACTTCCGCACCTTCTTCCACGGGCACACCTTCACCGGCAACGCGCTGGCCTGCGCGGCGGCGCTCGCCAGCCTGGGCTTGTGCCGCGCACCGGGCTTCCTGCCGCACGCCCGCGCGCTGGGTGAAGCGCTGGCCGACGGGCTCGCGCCGCTGGCCGACCACCCGCACGTGCTCGAGGTGCGGCGCTACGGGAGCATGTTCGGCATCGAACTCGTCGCGCGCCGCGAGGGCGGCGACGGGCGCGGCTCGCCGCGCGACACGACCGGCGGCGGCGCGCGCGGCCGCCAGCCGAGCACGAGCACGGTGCCCGAGTGGTACCCCGTCGCGCAGCGCACCGGCCACCGGGTGTGCGTCGAGGCGCGCGGTCTCGGCGCCATCCTGCGCCCGCTCGGCGACACCGTGGTGCTCATGCCGCCGCTCGGCATGGCGCTCGACGCGGCGCAGCGCCTCAGCGGCATCGTGCGCACGGCCATCGAGCGGGTGACGCGATGAGCGGCATCGTGCGCACGGTCATCGACCGGGTGACGCGATGAGCGGCCTGCTCGTCACCGGCACCGACACGGGCGTCGGCAAGACCTGGGTGGCCTGCCTGCTGGCCCGCGCGCTACGCGAGGCCGGCCTGCGCGTGGGCGTGATGAAGCCCTGCGAGACCGGTCTCTCGGCCGGCGACGTGGCCGGCCTGCCGCAGCACAGCGACGCCGCCCTGCTGGCCGAGGCCGCCGGTTGCTCGGCCCCGTCCGAGGACGTGCTGCCCTATCGCTTCGCGCTCCCCGCCGCGCCCTCGGTGGCCGCGCGCGAGGCCGGCAGCGCGATCGACGTCGAAGTCATCGTCGCGGCCTACGAGCGGCTGCTTTCTGCCCACGACGTCGTGCTCGTCGAGGGCGCGGGCGGACTGCTCGTGCCGCTGGCCACGGGCTACGACTACTTCTCGCTCGCGCAGCGCCTGGGGCTGAAGGTGCTCGTCGTCGCGCGCACCGGGCTCGGCACGGTGAACCACATCGCGCTGACGGACGTCGTGCTGCGCGGTCTCGGGCTGCCGCCCATCGGCTTCGTGCTCGACAACGCCGGCGGCCCGGCGGTCGGCAGCGACCGCGTCAACCTCGGCGCGCTGACGGATGCGCGCATCCACTCGCCGCTGCTGGCCGAGATCCCTTATGCGGCGGCGCCGACCTCGGCGCAGATCGCCCCGCTCGTGGAGGCCGTGCGCGCGGCGCTCGGCGTCTGATGGCTGCCGCGCCGCACGCGTCCTCGCCGTCGCCCGCACCCGGGTCCGCACCCCGCTCGGCCGCCACGCCCGAGGCCTGCACGCGCCGCACCCTGTGGGGCGTGTCGTGCGTGGCGCTCAGCGTGCTCGTGCTGCAGGTGGCGCTCACGCGGCTGTTGTCGGTGGTCATGTGGTACCACTTCGCGTTCGTCGCCATCTCGCTGGCGATGCTCGGCATGGCGGTCGGCGGCATCCTGCTCTACCTGTGGCCGGCGCTGCTGGCGCGCACGCCGACGCTGCTGCCCTGGGCCTGCCGGCTGGCCGCGGCGACGACCGTGCTCGCCCTGGCCTACGTCGTCCACGCGCCGATCGACACCTCGGAGGCCGGCATCTTCCAGGCCGGGATCGCGGGCTTCTACCTGGTCGCGCTGTTGCCGTTCCTGGCCAGCGGCCTGGCGCTCTCGGCGGTGCTGGCCTACAACGCCGCGCGCATCGAGCGGCTCTACTTCTTCGACCTCGTGGGCGCGGGCCTCGGCTGCGCGCTCGTGGTCGGGCTGCTCGAGTGGGTGGGCGCCCCGACCACGGTGCTGCTCTCGGCCGCCATCGTCGCGGCGGGCGGCGCCCTGCTGGCGCGCGCCGGCGCCGGGCGTGCCGACGCCGCGCTCGCCGTGCTGCTGCTGCTGCTGGCCGGCGTCGAGCAGCTCTGGCAGCCCTTCGAGCCGCGCGCCATGCACGGCCGGCCCGACGACGAGCACGAGCAGCCCCTGTTCGAGGGCTGGAACAGCCACTCGCGCGTGGTCGTGAGCCAGGTGGACGAGGGCCTGATGCAGATCAACATCGACGGCCACGCCACCACCGGCTGCCGTCGCATCGAGGGCCTGGCCACGCCGCAGGCGGTGCGCGAACAGCTGCCGCTCATGCTGCACCGCGGCTCGGCCACGGCCTGCGCGTTGCTGCCCGAGGGGCCGAAGGTCGTCATCATCGGTCCGGGCGGCGGCATGGACATCCTCGGCGCGCTGGGCCACGACGCCGACGTGACCGCCATCGAGCTGAACGGCCTGATCTACGAGCTGATGACCACCGGCCCCCTGGCCGAGTGGTCGGGCCACGTCTACACGGCGCCGGGGGTGCGCGCCGTGCACGACGAGGCGCGCAGCAGGATCC
>Ga0315912_10002035_pt1 | contig 22612 bp, 20 predicted proteins | sample VfabasoilMG_FD_204469 | JGI IMG/M metagenome (GOLD analysis project Ga0315912, IMG submission 204469) | Garden soil microbial communities collected in Santa Monica, California, United States - V. faba soil | ecosystem: Environmental > Terrestrial > Soil > Garden | place: USA: California...
ACCTCGAGGGCTCGGAGATGGCCTCGACCTTCAACCTGCTGCGCGCCAACGACCTGGTCTGGTCCTTCGTCATCAACAACTACCTGATGGGCAAGGACCCGTTCCCGTTCGACCTGCTGTACTGGAACTCGGACGCGACGCGCATGCCGGCGCGCATGCACAGTTTCTACCTCAGGAACATGTACCTGAAGAACCTGCTTGGCGTGCCAGGCGGGATCACGCTGGAAGGCGTGCCGATCGACCTGTCCAACGTCAAGGTGCCTGCCTACTTCATCTCCACCGCGGAAGACCATATCGCGCCCTGGAAGACCACTTACAAGGGTGCGCAATACCTCGGCGGTGACGTGCGCTTTGTCCTGGGTGGCTCGGGCCATATCGCGGGCATCGTCAATCCGCCCTCGGCGAAGAAGTACCACTACTGGACCAATGAGGCGCGCCCCGCTTCGGCAGACGACTGGTTCAAGACTGCAACCCAGCGGCCCGGTTCGTGGTGGGACGACTGGCAGGCCTGGATGGACGCACGCAATGCCGGCGAGAAGGTTCCGGCGAGGACGCCGCAGAATCCTCTTGAGGACGCCCCGGGCAGCTACGTGATGCTGCGGCTGAAGTCCGCCAAGTAGCGCAGCCCCTGGATCGCGCGCGGCCCGTACCAGGCGGTCATCTCCCCGTCGATGAGATGGACGGGAAGCCGCAGCTGCTTCTGCAAATCATTCCTGTGTGAATCCCTGAAGCGGTACGGCTCGGTCGAAAGCAGGACAAGCTCCGTGCCGTTCACGTCCAGGGTGTCCAGCTTCGGGTAGCGCGCATCCGCCGTCTCGGGCAGCGTCTCGAGGCCGAAGAGCGCGAGGGTGCGCGAAACGTAGGTGTCGCGCGAGACGGTCATCCAGGGGTCCTTCCAGATCAGATAGAGGACTTTTCTTCGCGGGAATTCTTGCCTTCTGATTTCCTGGTAGGCAAGTTCAAACTTAAAACAAAGATCCTCCGCTTCTCGAATTCTTCCGAAAGCGCTCCCGATCTGGCGGTACAGGGTGAGGTTGTCCATCGGCGCGAGCGGATGCGTGACCAAGATGTTCGGCACGAACTGCGCGAGCGCGTCGGCAGTTTCCTTCCTGTTCTCGTCCACATTGACGATGACGTGCGTCGGCGCGAGTTCACGGATCTTCTTCAGGTTGGCGGACTTGGTGCCGCCCACCTTGGGGACCGCCTTGAGCGCAGCGTTCGGGTGGATACAGAAGCCGGTGCGCCCGACCAGCTGGTCAACGAGTCCTAGCTCGCAGACCAGCTCGGTGATCGACGGAACGAGGCTGACGATTCTGTTCAGATGCGCACGCCGCGCGGCGCCGTGGCGCTATTTCGCGGTCGCGATGGTCTTGCGCACCAGCGGGAACAGTCGCTGCGCGTTGACCAGCATGCCTTCGAGCGATCCGCCCTGCTCGGCGCTGATGGTGTAGCGGCCCTGCACCATGATGGCTGGCGTGCCGTCGATGCGCGCGCCCGCGGTCAGCACGCCCGCGCGCTTGACCTTGCTCTGCACGCCGAATGATTTCATCGTCGCGTCGAATTTCTTCGCATCGAGGCCGTTTCTGGCAAGCCATTCGCCGAGCGCGGCCGGATTGTCGGTCCGCAGCCGGTCCTTGTGGATGGCGTCGAATAGCGGGCGGTGCAGCTTGTGCAGCAGTCCAAGCGCCTCGAAAGAATAGAATATCGCCGCGTCATTCATGCCGCGCGGTTCGCCGAAGACTGCCGGGATGCGGCGGAACACGACGTCCGGAGGCAATTTCGGCACCCAGGCCTCGAGCAGGGGTTCGAAGTTGTAGCAGTGGATGCAGCCGTACCAGAAGAATTCCGCCACCTCGACCTTGGCCGGATCCTCGGGATGCAATGCAGTCTTGAGGGTGGTGTAGCCCCCTTCGCCAGCCGGCTGCGCGCGCAGCGCCAGGGAGACTGGTGCCGCGGCAAGCGCGACGGCGGAGATCAGGGTTCGGCGGAGTCGGTTCATTGGCAGCGTCTTCCGGGTGGTTGCCTAGTTGTCCTTGGCGGCGGGGTCTTTCGCTTTGTCCAGGTTTGCATCGATCCCGTTCTGTGACAGCACGCGCCGTACTCGGTTCAGATCTTCCAGCGAGGTGTAGGGCCCCATCCGCACGCGATACCAGGTGCCCTTGTCGGGCAGCGGCGTGGGATCGACGCTCGATTCAAAGCCGAGCAGGGCGATCTTCGCTTTCTGGTTGTCCGCATCGGCCGGGTTCTGGAACGACCCTGCCTGAATGAAATAAACGCCTTTCGCGGCCTCCGGTTGACCCTTGACCGCCGCTTTGGCCGCTTCTTTCAATTCCTTCTCCGTGACCGGCTCCTCGCCGCCGGGCAGGATCTTGTAGAAGTCGAACTTGGGTTTTTCCCTTTCCACGCCCTTGGCGCTGCCCTGCGGCATGCCCGCGATCGGCTTCTGCGGCTGTACCGCGACGTCCTTGCCGTCGCTGCTTGGCTTGCCTTTGCCGAGGAACGGCAGCGGCGTCTTGTTGAGGTAGAACGCGACGCCCAGTGCGATCCCCAGACCCACGATGATGCCCACGAACATGCCGAGCAGGAAACTGCCGCCGGAGCGGCGCGGAGAGGCGGTGCGCATGGAACGGTTGGCGGGCTTGGCCATTACATTTTCTCCGGCGCGCTGACGCCGAGGAGCGCGAGGCCGTTGGCCAGCGTTTGCCGAACCGCGGCGCACAGCGCAAGGCGCGCCGCGCGCAGGGATTCGTCCTCGACCAGAATGCGCTCGGCATTATAGTAGCTGTGGAATTCGCCCGCGAGCGCGCGCAGGTAGAACGCGATCGCATGCGGCGCCAGTTCCCGGGCGGCGGCGGCCACCGTTTCCGGGTATTCGCCGAGCCGCTGCGCGAGGGCGAGCTCCTTTTCGCTTGTCAGCAGATCCAGGTTCGCCTGCTCAAGCGTCGCCGCGTTTCCTTCCCGCTGCGCAAGCATGCTGCAGATGCGCGCATGGGCGTACTGCACGTAGTAGACGGGGTTCTCCTCGCTGCGCGCCAGCGCGAGGTCCACGTCGAAGGTGAACTCGGTGTCTGCCTTGCGCGACACCAGGAAAAAGCGCACCGCGTCGCGCCCCGCCCAGTCGATCAGGTCGCGCACGGTGACATACGATCCGGCGCGCTTGGAAATCTTCACTTCTTCGCCCGCGCGCATCACCTTGACCAGGCTGTGCAGCACATAGTCGGGGTAGCCGGGCGGAATGCCGATGCCGAGCGCCTGCAGCCCTGCGCGCACGCGCGTCACGGTGCTGTGGTGGTCGGTGCCCTGCACGTTGATCACCTTGCGGAAACCGCGCTGCCACTTGGTGACGTGATAGGCGACATCGGGCACGAAGTAGGTGTAACTACCGTCGGATTTGCGCACCACCCGGTCCTTGCCGTCGCCGTAGTCGGAGGTGCGCAGCCACAGCGCGCCGTCCTTTTCGTAGGTTTTGCCGCTCGCGACCAGGCCCTTGACCACGCTCTGGACCTTGCCCTCGGTGTACAGGCTCGATTCGAGGTAATAGACGTCGAATTTCACGCCGAAGGCCCGCAGGTCGGCGTCCTGTTCCTTCCTGAGGTAGGCCACCGCGTACTTGCGGACGGCGTCGAGATCGGCGGTGTCGGACAGTTCCCTCGCGATATCCGCGATGTACTCGCCTGCGTAGCCGTCCGCCGGCCAGCCCGGCGCGCCGGGCTCCACGCCGCGTGCGCGCGCCTGCACCGAAAGCGCCAGGTTCTGGATCTGCGCGCCGGCGTCGTTGTAGTAGAACTCGCGCGTGACCTCGTGGCCCTGGGTTTCCAGAAGCGCGGCGAGCGCGTCGCCGAGCGCGGCCTGGCGGCCGTGGCCGACGTGCAGCGGCCCGGTCGGGTTCGCCGACACGAACTCGACCTGCACCTTTTCAGGATTTTTTGAAGCGACGCGACCGTAGTTGGCGCCTTGTTTGAGGATCTCCGCAACGACGGCCTGCTTGATCTTGCTTTTGAGCCGAATATTGAGAAACCCGGCGCCAGCAAGTTCTAGCGGTTCACACACTCCGGCGCTGGCAAAGGCTTGCTCAGTCAATTTCCTGAGCCGTTCCGCAATTTCGCGCGGTGGTTCGCCTAGGATTTTCGCCAACTGCAAAGGCAGGGTGCTTGAAAAGTCGCCATGCTCGGGCCTGCGCGGCTTCTCCAGCAACGCGTAGACCTTGTCCAGGTTCGGCGCGATCTGTTTCACGCCGTCGGCAAGAATTTTTTCGATCTGCGTTTTCGGGTCCGAGGCCATCTGACGAGGGCGCGAATTATACAGTCCGCACTGATCTGGAACGCACTCGCGCGTTAGTCGAACTCGATCGGGTCGACGTCCAGGTGCCAGCGCACGCCGCTGGACGCAGACGCGGGCAGCGCGGCGCTCCAGTCCGCGAGGTAGGCCTGCAGCGTGCGACGCGAGGGCGATTGGACGACGAGCTGCGCGCGCTCGTAGCCGGCGCGGCGCGTGATTACGTGCGGCACCGGGTCGTAGATGCGCACGCCATCGGGTGCGGGCACGAGCCGCGCCGCCGCTTTCAGGAACGCCATCGTGACTGCGAGCTCGGTCGCTTCGGCGCGCAGCGCCGCCTCGAAGACGAACGGCGGGAAACCCGCGCTTTCGCGCTCGGCGAGCTGCGAGGCGGCAAACCCGGCGTAATCATGCTGCTGCAGCGCCTGGTACATCGGGTGGCCCGGAAAGCGCGTCTGGATCAGCACTTCACCCGCCTGTTCGCGCCGGCCCGAGCGCCCACCGACCTGCGCGAGCGTGGCGAACAGGCGCTCGGCGGAGCGGTAGTCGGTGGAAAGCAGGGCACTGTCGGCGTTCAGCACGCACACCAGCGTGAGGTTCGGGAAATCATGGCCCTTGGCGAGCAGCTGCGTGCCGACCAGGATGTCGCCCTCGCCCCGGCCGATGCCTTCCAGCGTGCGCGCAAGCTCGCCGCGCTTGCGCGCGTTGTCGCGATCGATGCGCAGGATGCGCGCATCGGGAAAGACCCCGGCCAGCGTCTCCTCGACGCGCTGCGTGCCGCGCCCGAGCGGTTTCAGGTCGACATTGCCGCAGGTCGGGCAGGTGCGCGGAATCCCTTCTTCCGCGCCGCAATGGTGGCAGCGCAAACGCCGGTCCGCAGCATGCAGAACCAGGCGCGCGCTGCAGCGCCGGCAGCCCGCTGCCCAGCCGCAGGCTTCGCAGGACAGGACCGGCGCGTAGCCGCGGCGGTTGATGAACACCAGGCTCTGCTCGCCGCGCAAAAGGCGCGCGCGCACCGCCTCGACCACGGACTTCGCCAAACCCTGATCGACGGTTTCTGAGCGCAAGTCGATTGTGCGAACTGTCGGCAAGCGCGCGCCTGGCACTGCTCGCTCCGGCAGCGAGAGCAACTCGTAGCGCCCGGCGCGCGCGTTTTGCCAGGTTTCCAGGGACGGCGTCGCGGTGCCGAGCACCACCGGGCAGCCGGCGAGCTTGGCGCGCTGGATCGCGGCGTCGCGCCCGGAGTAGCGCAGGCCTTCCTGCTGCTTGAACGAGGGATCGTGCTCCTCGTCCACCACCACCAGGCCCAGGCGCGGCATCGGCGTCAGCACCGCGAGCCGCGTACCCAGCACGACTTGCGCTTCGCCGCGCGCGGCGTCCAGCCAGGCATGGGTGCGCGCCGTGTCTTGCAGCGCACTGTGCAGCACGGCGATGCGCGCACCGGGAAAGGCCTGGCGGAAGCGCGTCTCCAATTGCGGCGTGAGGCCGATTTCGGGCACCAGCGCGAGCGCCTGCTGCCCGCGTGCGATGACCTCGGCGATCAGCCTCAGGTAGACCTCGGTCTTGCCGCTGCCGGTGATGCCGTGCAGCAGGAACGGCCGGAAACCGCCCAGCGCTGCCACGATTCGCTCGATGGCCTGCGTCTGCGCTGCGTTCGGCGTCGGGCCGGGAACGAAGCGCTCCGGCGCGCCACTTTCTTGCGCCGGCTTGCGCTTCTTCGGCAAGGGCTTGAACGAGCGCAGCCGCGGCGGCAGGGCGCCGGCGACCGTCTCGCCGAGCGGCCGCTGATAGTAGGAAGACAGGAAATGCATCTGATCGAGCCATTCGGCCGACAGGCGCGGCGCGTCGTCCAAAATGCGCGTGGCAGGCTTCAGTCGCGCGCTCGCAACGGCGCTGCCGTCACCGATTTCAACCACGACGCCGACGCGTTCGCGTGCACCGAACGGCACCACGACGCGGTCGCCGGCCTCCGCAGCCATGGCGTCGTCGCACAAGTAGTCGAAAAGTTTCGCCACCGGTACTTCAAGCGCGACGCGCAACACTTTCATTTGCAGGAGAAAATTTCCGGCGTAGCTGCGCTTGTGGGTAAAGCTGTGAATAAATTTCTGCCCTTCCTGGAAGTTATCCACAGAATTGCGGAGAAGCGCTGGAACGCAACTCTCGGGAAGAGAATTTCCATTCTGAGATCAACAGTTTGCGATATCCACAGCCACGCGACGCCCGGAGAAAGCACGATTTCTCCCTCTGGCTAGCCCGTGTGCATAACTATCCCGCGCCGACCCGCAGTTTCCTGCTGTAAGTGCGCACTTCGTCTACGAGGGCAGCGACCGCGTCGGGCCGCGACTGCGGCGTGATGCCATGGCCAAGGTTGAATACGTGGCCAGGCGCCGGGCCAAATGCATCGAGTACGCGCCGCGCCTGCGCGCGCACGTTGGCATCGGGTGTCGTGAGCACCGCAGGATCGAGATTGCCCTGCAAGGCGACCTTCTCGCCAATACGACTGCGCGCGTCGCGCGGCTCGACCTTCCAATCGAGCCCGACGGCGCTGCAGCCGCTCGCCGCGATGCTCTCCAGCCAGGCGCCGCCATCCTTGGTGAACACGATGGACGGGACCGGGCGCAGCGCGGCCAGCACTTTGCGCATGTAGGCAAGCGAGAACTCCTGGTAATCAACCGTGTTGAGGCTGCCGCCCCAGGTGTCGAATAACATCACCACCTGAGCGCCGGCTTCGATTTGCGCGTTCAGGTAGTCCGCGACCGCGCGCGCATTGATCTCCAGCACGCGGTGCAGCAACTCCGGGCGCGTCGTACGCAATGCTTTCACGTGCTTCCAGTCGGCGCTCCCCGAGCCTTCGATCATGTAGCAGGCGAGGGTGTAGGGGCTGCCGGAAAAGCCGATCAGGGGGACACGCCCATCGAGAGCGCGCCGCGTCTCGCGCACTGCGTCGAGAACGTAACGCAACTCGGCTGCCGGGTCGGGCGCCGCCAGGCGGGCGATCGCTGCCTCGTCACGCAGCGGACGCTCGAAGCGCGGTCCTTCGCCCTCCGCGAAGTACAGTCCCAGGCCCATCGCATCGGGAACCGTGAGGATGTCGGAGAACAGGATCGCCGCGTCCAGCGGGTAGCGCTCGAGCGGCTGCAGCGCCACCTCGGTGGCGAGCGCGGGCGATTTCGCCAGTTTCAGGAAACTGCCCGCCTTGGCTCGTGTCGCGTTGTACTCCGGCAGGTAACGGCCGGCCTGGCGCATCAGCCAGACCGGCGTATACGCCGTCGGCTCGCGCGCCAATGCCCGCAGCAGGGTGTCGTTCTTCAGGCCAGCCGACGGCAAATGAGCGTCCATTCCGCCGCGGTCACCGGCGTGATCGACAGGCGGTTGCCCGGGCGCAGGGTGAGCATCTGCTTGAGTGCGGGCTGCGCCTGCAGTTCGGCGATGGGGATCAGGCGGGTTTTCTTCAGCGCCCTAACGTCGACGCAGAACCAGCGTGGCGCGGTGCGCTGCGCCTTGGCGTCGAAATACGGGCTTTTGCGGTCGAATTGCGACGGATCTGCGTAGGCCGCGCTTGCGACTTCCGCCAGCCCCGCGATGCCCGGCTCGGGGCAGCTGGAGTGGTAGAACAGCACGCCGTCGCCGATGCGCATCTGGTCGCGCATGTAGTTGCGCGCCTGGTAGTTGCGCACACCGGTCCATGGCGTGAGGCGTTTCGGCGCGGCAAGCGCATCGTCAATGGAGCACTCGTCGGGCTCCGATTTCATCAGCCAATGGTTCATGAGATGTGTAGTGGTGCCCCCCGCTCGTGCCGGTGGGCCCTGCCTCCGAACCCTGCTTAATCAGGGTGGTCACGTGCCGTCCACATCAGGTTCGTCCGGCACGCCAAGTCGTATAACCCGGCGAGGGACGATCACAACAGTGGCACTTGGCGCCGCAACCTGGGGAAGCTATCGGTTCGGAAAATATGGGCCCGGTCGTACACAGCAGGGGACGAAGACTTTCTGCCGCCGCAACTATTGGAACATTTAGAACAATTTGTCCTGCTGGGCGATCGCCGCGTCCAGCTTCGCCTCAATCTCGGAAATTCTACGCTTCGCCTGGCCGATATCAAAGCCGTTGCCCAGCTTCATGGACAGAAATTCGTGCGCGATGTTGAGCGCCGCCATCACCGCGATGCGGTCGGTGCCGCTCACCTTGCCGGTTTTCTTGATCGCCGCCATCTTGCCGTCGAGATAGGCGACCGCCTCCATCAGGCTCGCACGCTCGTTCTCCTCGCAGGCGATCCGGTAGTTGCGCCCCAGGATGCTGATTTCGATGGTCTTGGCGCTGTCGGCCACGGCGCTAGCGGGCGGGTCCGCGTTTCAATCCGGAATGCGCGCCAACAGGTTCTCGAGCTTCGCTTTCGCGCCTTCGATGCGCTCGTTCAGGCGGTTGGCGTCATTGCGCGCGATCACCAGCTGCTGGCGCAGGTCGTGGTTTTCGGCGCGCAAACGCTCGCACAGGCCGACGAACTGGGCGACCTTCGCCTCCAGGGAGTTGAACTCCGCATCCACGCCGGAACTATGTTTCAAAACTGCCATAGCGTCAAGAAATAAGCGCCGCTTCTGCAAGTGCTTCCTGACCATGCTGCAGCGCTATAATTCCGTCCGCATTCAGCTTCAAGGTGTCCGCGGCGCATGCCTATGTGCCGCGGGTGAAACGGGAATCAGGTGCGTGCCGCCTTCCAGCGGTGCCATGCCTGGACTGCCCCCGCAACGGTAAGCGAGGGGATGCACACCCGGCCACTGTGAAGGTTTGTTATTTCACGGGAAGGCGTGCATCCGGCGGATCCGATCCGCCACTCGCGAGTCCGGAGACCGGCCTTGGAGCCTTGATCAACCGTCGTTTGGGTGTCGGGGATGACACCGGAAAGGCTGTCCATGCCTCGCGGCTTCGTTGCCCTGCTGCTCTGTGCTGTCGCTGTGCCCGGTTATTCCCAGTCCGAAGACTCGATCGTGGTGGAGGCACTGCGCTTCACGGAAGACGTGCGCCGGTTGCCCGCGAACGTATCCGTGATCAACCAGGACGATATCGCCAGAAGCGCCGCGCGCACGCTGCCCGAGCTGCTGCAGGAACAGGTCGGCATCACCATGAAAGACTTCTTCGGCAACAATGCCGCGGTCACGGCGATCGACATGCGCGGTTTCGGCATCAGCGGGGCGCAGAACACGCTGATCCTGGTGGACGGGCGCAGGCTGACCGACCCGGATCTCACGAGTCCGCAGTGGTCGTCGATCCCTCTCGCCGGGGTCGAGCGCATCGAGATCGTGCGCGGCGCCGGCTCGGTGCTCTATGGCGACGGCGCGACCGCCGGCGTGATCAACATCGTCACGCGCTCGCCGCTCAAGGAGGGCGCGGCAGTGGACGTCTACGGCCGCGTTGCGTCCTATCACACTCGTGAGGGACAGCTCTACGGCAGCACCACGGCCGGCAATTTCGGCCTGAACGCGTCGGTGTACGGCTACGGCTCGGACGGCTATCGCGACAACAACCGCAACGAGCAGAAAAACGCCACGGCCAACCTGCGCTGGGCGCTAGGCGCGACGACGCTGGACGTGCGCCTGGGCGCGGACAACCAGAACCTGGGCCTGCCCGGCGCGCGCTTCGTGCAGCCCTCGATCGGCCTGAACGAGTACAAGTCCGACCCGCGCGGCGCGCAGACGCCGCAGGACAAGTCGAGCCGCGACGGCCGGCGTGCGGGCGCCTCGCTCGCGCACATGCTCGGCGACACGGAGCTGGTTCTGGGCGTGGACTGGCGCAAGAAGAAGGAGGAGGCGGACTACGAGCAGCGGTTCGTCACGCTCGACACGCGGCTGAGCGTCCTTTCGCTCACCCCGCGCGCGCGCATTCCGTTCCGGTTCGGCGGCCTCGATCACCGTCTCACGGTGGGCGCGGACTGGAATTCCTGGGACTACGACTCGCGCCGCGACAATCCCGCCGGCAGTCTGGACCAGCCCGTCAACCGGATACGTGCGACGCAGAAGAACGCGGCGCTCTACTTCCAGGACCTCGTGGAGCTCAGCCCCGAGACCCGGCTCTCGCTCGGATGGCGCCGCGAGCGCGTGCGCTATGACGCCAAGGACAGGCTTGATACGACTGCGCCCGGCTTTTGCCCTCCACCTTTTTTCATCTGCCAGGCCGCCGCGGCGCCTGAATCGGCGACCAAGCACGAGGACGCATGGGACCTTGGCCTGCGCCACCTCCTGACGCGCGAGCTGGCCGCCTACGCGCGCGCGGGGCGTTCCTTCCGCTTCGCGAACATCGATGAGATCTACGACTTCGATACGTCCTTCAATCCGCAATTTCAGATCCTCAAGCCGCAGCATTCGCTCACCTACGAGGGCGGCCTGGAATGGCGCGCCGGCGGCACCTTCCTGCGGGCGGGCCTGTTTCGCATCGACGTGAAGGATGAAATCCATCTCGACCCGTTCACCACGGGGATCGGCAACACCAATCTGCCGCCTTCGCGCCGCCAGGGCGTGGAATTGAATGGCGGTTGGCAGCCGACATCTTCCCTGCGCCTGACCGCGGCCTATGCCTACACCGACGCGCGCTACCTGAAGGGGACGTTCCCGGGCGGACCCTTCGTCATCGCAACCGACATCGACGTTGCCGGCAACTACGTTCCGCTGGTGCCGAAGAACAAGCTCAATACGGCGTTCGCCTGGGACATCGGCGGCGGCCTGCGTCTCTCGGGCGCGCTCTGGGCGACCAGCAAGCAGTACATGGACAACGACGAGGCCAACTCTCTGGGCGTGCGGATTCCGAGCGCGGTGGTCGCCGACGTGAAGATCACGCAATCCTTTGGCTGGGGGAGCATCGCGTTCGCAGTGAACAATCTGTTCAAGGAGCACTACTACACCTACGCGATTCGCAGCCAGTTCACGGCGGACCGCTACGCGGTTTATCCGCTGCCGCAGCGCACGGTCGGCTTGATCGCGGAGTTCAAGCTCCCTTAGCCGGCGCTGGGCGGGAAGGCATTTCTGCTATCTTCCCCCGATGCCTGAGGGTGCAATTCGGGACGCGGTTCCGCTCGAGGCGATCGCGCGCGCGCTGGTCATCGCATTGCGCCATCACGGCGACGTGCTGCTGGCGTCGCCGGTGCTGTCCGCGTTGAAGCTGCAGGCGGCCGCCGCGGAGATCGACGCGCTGGTCTACGACGATACTGCGCCCATGCTCGAGGGACACCCGGCGCTCGCGCGCTTGCACCTGGTCGGGCGGAAATGGAAGACGGCGGGATTTTTTGCCAGGCTCGCATCGGAACGACGGCTCTACGGCGCTTTGCGCGCCCGCGGCTACGACCTGATCGTGCATCTGACCGAGCAGCCGCGCGGGGCGTGGCTTGCGCGCGCGCTGGGGGCGCGCTACCGCGTCGCCCCGGCCGGCGCAGCGCGCGGGGCGTTCTGGACCGGAAGCTTCACGCATCTGTATCCCGCCGCTCCGAATGGCCGCCGCCACAAGGTCGAGGCCAACCTCGACGCATTGCGGCGTATCGGCCTGCAACCAGGCATGGAAGAGCGCCGCCTGCGCTTTGTTCCCGGCGAGGCGGCTGAAGAGCGCGTCAGCGCACTGCTCGCCTCCGCAGGGCTGCAGGCGCGCGCATTTATCCACATTCATCCGGCTTCGCGCTGGCGCTTCAAGTGCTGGCCAGCGCCCCGCAATGCCGAGTTGATCGACCGCCTGGCAAGCATCGCGCCCGTCGTCCTCACCGCAGCACCGGAACCCGCGGAGACCTCGCTGGTCGAGGGCATACTTTCGCAGGTGCGTTCGAAGCCCATCAATCTGGCGGGCAAGCTGTCGATCAAGGAACTGGGCGCGCTGACCGCGCAGGCACGGCTGTTCATCGGCGTGGACTCGATGCCGATGCATCTCGCCGCCGCAATGGGCACGCCCTCGGTGGCGCTGTTCGGGCCGAGCGGCGAGCAGGAGTGGCGGCCCTGGCGCGTGGCGCACCGCGTGGTGACGACCAGCCATCCCTGCCGTCCCTGCGGCAACGACGGCTGCGGCGGCGGCAAGGTGAGCGAGTGCCTGACGACGCTGGGCGTGGACGAGGTCTGGGCCGCGGCGCAGGAGTTGCTCGCGAGGGAGCGCTAACGGGTGGCCGCCGGGCACCTGCGCGTTGCCATTGTCCGGCAGCGCTACAACCCCTATGGCGGAGCGGAGCGGTATACCGAGCGCACGCTGCGAGCGCTGGAGGGCGCCGGCGCGGAAACCACGCTGATTGCGCGCCAGGCAGAAGGCTGGGGCGCGCGGCGGATCATTGCGGTGGATCCGTTTTATCTCGGCAGCGCCTGGCGCGATGCGTCGTTCGCGCGTGCCGCGCGCCGCACCTGGACGGGTGCTGGATTCGACCTCGTCCAGTCGCACGAACGGATTCCTGGTTGCGAGATCTACCGCGCCGGAGACGGCGTGCACGCGGAATGGCTGGAGATCCGGCGCAGCGCAACCGGATCGTCCGCGGGCCGGCTGCAGCAGTTCCGGTTCGCGCTCGATCCCTACCATGGCTATGTTTGTGCCGCCGAGCGGCACATGTTCGCCCACCCGGCATTGCGCGCGGTGATCTGCAATTCGAAGATGGTGCGCGGGGAAATCGAGCGCCGCTTCGGCGTCGCAGCGCACAAACTTCATGTCATTCACAGCGGAGTGGATCTGGACTACTTCCATCCACGGCACCGCGCTGGCCTGCGCACGGTCGCGCGCGCCGAGTTCGGCGCCGGCGCGGCGGATATCCTGTTCCTGTTCGTGGGCTCGGGTTTCTGGCGCAAGGGGCTGGACGCGGCGATCGATGCGCTCACGCAATGCGCGGACAAGCGTTTCATCCTGGCGGTGGCCGGACGCGACGGGCAGGCGGCGCGCTTCGCGCGCCAGGCCCAAGCGGGCGGCCTCGGGGACCGGGTCCGGTTCCTGGGCGGGCGCGAGGATGTGCGCCGGCTCTATGCGGGCGCGGATTGCTTTATCCTGCCGACGCGCTACGACCCGCTGCCCAGTGCCGCGTTGGAGGCCCTGGCGATGGGGCTGCCGGCCATCGTCGGCAGGCGCAGCGGCGCTGCCGAGATCGTGCGCCACGGTGAGTGCGGCTGGATCTGCGAGCCGGGCGACGTCGGTGGTCTCGCGCACCTGATGCGCGAGGCGGCGGACATCGCCGGCGGGGCGGCCGCTGCCGAGGCAGCGCGTGCCGCATCGGAAAGCTACGGGATTGACGACATGACGCGAAAGCTCACCGGACTCTACGACGCGCTGGGGCAAAACCGGGCCACGGGCGGCGGACGGTGAACGCAGTGGCGTCGAGCACGGCCCTCTATCTGCGGTTGCTGTCCTATGTGCGGCCTTACGCCAGGACGTTCGGCCTTGCGGTGCTCGGCATGGTGGCGACCGCCGCGACCGAACCGCTGTTCCCCGCGCTGATGAAGCCGTTGCTCGACCACGGCTTCGGCCCGGGCGCGCGGCCGGTGCCGCCGCTCCTGCTTGCCGCTGCGATCGTCGGCATCTTCCTGCTGCGCGGCGTTCTTTCCTTCAGTTCGTCGTACTTTCTCGCGTGGGTGGGCAACCGCGTGGTGCTCGATCTGCGAGCCGCGATGTTCGCGCGCCTGGTGCGCTTGCCGGCGCAGTTCTTCGACCACCAAAGCTCCGGTGCGGTGCTCTCGAAGGTCGCTTACGACGTCGGCGGCGTCGCCTCGGCTGCGACCAACGTGCTGACGGTCGTCGTGCAGGACTCGATCAAGGTCATCGGATTGCTGGGCTTCATGCTGTACCTGAACTGGAAGCTGACGCTGATCGCCATCTCGGTGGGCCCGCCGATTGCGCTGATCGTGCGCCTGCTGTCGAAGCGCTTGCGCCACATGGCGCGCGAGGCGCAGGCTTCCATGGGCGACCTGGTGCACGTGATCGAGGAAACCATCGACTGCCACAAGGTGGTCAAGATTTTCGGCGGCCAGGAGTACGAGACGCGGCGCTTCGAGCGCGCGAACCAGCGGTTGCGCGGCTTCAACATGCGCCAGACCGTGCCCGCGGCGCTCGGCACGCCGGTCACGCACACCCTCGCCGCGTTCGCGGTCGCGATCATCGTCTATACCGCTCTTGAGGACTCCCTGGCCGCGCGCGCGACCATGGGAGAGTTCGCTGCCTTCATGACCGCGATGCTGATGCTGCTCGCGCCGCTCAAGCACCTGACCCAGGTCAATGCGCCGCTGCAGCGCGGGCTGGCGGCCGCCGAAAGCGTGTTCGGGCTCATCGACGCCCCGGTGGAGAAGGATGACGGCAGCGTGCAGATCGGGCGCGTGCGCGGTGAAGTCGAATTCCAAAGCGTCGGCCTGACCTATCCCGGGCGCCGCGAACCGGCGCTGCGATCGGTGAGCTTCCGCGCAACGCCCGGCGAGACCGTGGCGCTGGTGGGCGGATCCGGCGGTGGCAAGACGACGCTCGTCAACCTGCTGCCGCGTTTCTACGCGCCCGATGCAGGACAGATCCTATTGGATGGCCACGACATCCAGTCGCTCAAGCTCGAAAGCCTGCGCGCCAACCTCGCGCTGGTGTCGCAGGACGTGGTGCTCTTCAACGACACGGTGCGCGCCAACATCGCCTACGGGGCGATGGGCGCGGCCGAGGAGCGGCGGGTGATCGCCGCGGCCGAAGCTGCGCACGCGATGGAGTTCATTCGCGACATGCCGCAGGGGCTCGACACGCTCATCGGCGAGAACGGCATGCGCCTGTCGGGCGGCCAGCGCCAGCGCCTCGCGATCGCGCGCGCGCTGCTGAAGAACGCCCCCGTGCTGGTGCTGGACGAGGCGACATCGGCGCTCGATTCCGAATCCGAACGCCTCGTGCAGCAGGCGCTGGAGGCGCTGATGAAAGGCCGCACCACGATCGTCATCGCGCACCGCCTGTCCACGATCGAGCGCGCCGACCGCATCGTCGTGCTGGAGCGCGGCAGCATCGTCGAAGCCGGCACGCATGCCGAGTTGCTGGCGAGGGACGGCAGCTACGCAAAGCTGTACCGGATCCAGTTTGCGGCCGATCGAATCAAGGCATGAGGCTCGCTGGCCGCCTGCGCGTGCTGCCGCGCGCACTGATGCATCGTTTTCTCAGCACGCGCCGCCGGCAGCGGCCGCTGGCGCCGCGCCGCATTCTGGTGGCGCAGCACTTGCTGACGGGCGACGTCCTGATGCTGACGCCGCTGCTGGCGAAGCTGCGCGAGCGGCATCCCGGCGCCGATGTGGTGCTGGCGGTGCGCCGCTCGATGGCGCCGCTGTACGCGGGCCGTCCTTACGGCGTGCGCGCGCTGGTCTACGAGCCGCGCGAAGCCGCGAGCCTGCAGGATTTTTTCGACGGGCCCGGATTCGACCTCGCACTCGTGCCGGGCGACAACCGCTACAGTTGGCTGGCGGCCGCGGCGCGCGCGCGCTGGATCGTCGCCTTCGGCGGCGATCGTCCCGTGGCCAAGAGCTGGCCCGTGGACGAGCTGCGTCCGTACCGCGCAGAACCGGCGGCCTGGGGAGACATGGTTGCCGATCTCGCCGACGGCACAGCGCCGCGAGCCTACAGTCCTGCCGACTGGCCCCCACCCGCCTGCAAGCCGTTCGATGCGCCCGCCGGACGCTACGCCGTGCTTCACGTGGAAGGGAGCACGGCGCTGAAGCGCTGGGACGACACAAAATGGCTGCAGGTTGCCGACTGGCTTGCGGCGAACGGCGTACGGCCCGTATGGAGCGCCGGATCCGGCGGCGCCGCGCTGCTCGCGCGCATCGATCCGGCGGCGCGCTATCCGGCGCTCGGCCACCGGCTGGATCTCGCGCAACTGTGGCGACTGGTCGCCGGTGCGGCATTGCTGGTCTGTCCGGATACCAGCGTGATGCACATCGGCCGGCTCACCGGCACGCCTACCGTCGCATTGTTCGGCCCCGGTTCGGCACTGCTGTTCGGCCCGGGCGAATTCTGGCGCGCGATACCCTACCGCGCGGTGACCGTGGCGGACTTCCCTTGCCGCGACCAGAATCGCCTGTTCAAGCGCGAAATTGCCTGGGTCCGGCGCTGCCAGCGCTCGATCGAGGAATGTCCCGCCCCGCGCTGCATGCACGCCATCGGCGTCGAAGACGTCACGCGCGCCGCCGCCGAATTGCTGCGATGAACCGCGTGCTGCTGAACTTCCGCGGCGGCTTCGCCGGCCTGCGCGAAGGTTTCGAGCGGCTGGGTTGCGATGTTGTCGAGAACCTTTGGATGCCCGAGGCCGCAGCGCTCGAAGGCGCCGTGCTATGCGTTGCGGACTTCGTAGACTGTGCGCGCGCGCTGCGCACAACGGCCGGGCTTGGCCGGCGGCTTGCGCGCGCGCGCGTACCCTTCGTCGCCCTGAATCGCGATGCGCCGTTCAACCGCGGCGTGCATCCGCTGCGCCTCGCCGTGCTGCGCCGGCTCAAGCCGTTCGACGCCTATGCCACGCATTCGATGCAGGCTGCCGGGAGCTATGCGCACCGCGCAATGTATTGCCCGAACGGGGCGCGCGAGTCTGTCTACTGCATCGCAGAGGCCGAGCTGGCTGCGCTGCGCGACCCGGCGCGCTACCGCTGGGACGTGTCGTTCCTCGGCAATCTGCATGCCGCGCGCTACGGCGAGCATGCGCGACGCGTGGCGTTCCTGCAGCTGCTTTCGGCGAAGCTGGAGGAATTCGGGATCCGCACCCTGTTCCGGGACAGCGCTGGAATCGCCGTGGACGAGCAGATCGGCATCATCCGGGCGAGCCGGATCAATTTGTCGGCGATGGCTGCCTGCGATGCCGGCGCCGAGGCGAGTTGGGGCCTGCCCGAGCGCTGCTACGGGGTGCCCGCCTGCGGCGGTTTCCTGCTCTCCGATCGCCGGCGGCACGCCCTCGAGGATTTTGCGGACGACGAGCGCGCGGAGTACGACGGCATCGACGATTGCGTGCGGAAGATCAGGCACTTCCTCGCGCATTTCGATGAAGCGCGCGCGATCGCCGAGCGCGCGCGTGCGCGTGTCGTGCGCGAGCACGGTTACCGGAACCGCGCCGCCCGGCTGCTGGACTGGGCGCGCCATGCCCGCTGAGACGAGCAGGGCCGGCGCGCCTGCACGGATCCTGGTCCTGCGCCGCGACAACATCGGCGACCTTGTCTGCACGACGCCGCTATTTGCCGCGCTGCGCGCCCAGTTTCCCGGCGCGTGGCTTGGCGCGCTGGTGACCAGCTACAACGCGGAGGTACTCTCCGGCAATACCGCGCTGGACGAAGTGTTCGTATACGAAAAACTCAAGCACCGCTCGGGCAGCCTGTTGTCGCACCTGGGCTCGCGGCTCGGCCAGTGGTCCCGGATGCGGGATAAAAAAATCTACTGCGTGCTGGTGCCCGCGAATTCGCCGCGCACGCTGAAGCTCGCGCGCAGCCTGAAGCCGGACAGGGTGCTCGCCGCGCCGGTCGCGGTGCCGGCCGGGCAGCACGAGGTGGAGCGCACATACGAACTTGGGCACTCGCTCGGCTTGCGCGGCAATCCAGGTTCTCTGCAGCTGCACCCCGATGCACGCAAGCGTGCCGAATTGGCTGCGCAGCTTGGTCCTGGGCCATTCATTGCAATCCACATCAGCGCGCGCCGGCCGTCGCAGCGCTGGCCGCTGGCACGCTACGCAGCCCTTGCCGCGCAGCTTGCGGAGAACACGCGCGTGCTCCTGCTTTGGGCGCCTGGCGCATCCGACCATCCGGCCCATCCCGGCGACGATGCGGCGGCGGCCGAGGTGCTGCGCTTGGCGCGCATGCCTACCGTCATACCGGTGGCGACCGCAGACCTGAAGACGCTGATCGCCGCGCTGTCGCTCGCCGACCGGGTTGTCTGCCCCGACGGCGGCGCGATGCATCTGGCTGCGGCGCTCGCCAAGCCGGTGGTGGCTCTGTTCGGCGATTCGCCGGTCGATCGGTGGCGGCCCTGGGGCGTGCCGCACCGCGTGGTGCGCCCCGAATCGCGCGATCTCGCCGACCTGCCGCTCGAACCGGTGATCGAGGCTCTCGTTTCTCTCGAGTGAGATAATCGCCGCATGCTCCTGGTTACCGGCGGCGCCGGATTCATCGGCGCGAATTTCGTTGTTTCTTCCCTGGCCGCGAACGGCGAAGCGATCGTCAACCTCGACAAGCTGACCTACGCTGGGAGCCTGAAGAACCTGGACGCGCTGGCAGGCGACCGCCGCCACAAATTCGTGCGCGGCGACATCTGCGACCGTGCACTGCTTCGCCGGCTGCTCGCCGAGTGCCGCCCGCGCGCCATCGTCCATTTCGCCGCCGAGAGCCACGTCGACCGGTCCATCGAAGGCCCGGCCGAATTCATCCAGACCAACGTGGTGGGCAGTTTCAACCTGCTCGAGGAAGTGCGCGCCTGGTGGGTTTCGCTCGAGGGCGCCGGGAAAGCGCAGTTCCGTTTCCTGCACGTGTCGACCGACGAGGTCTACGGCTCGCTGGCGGCGACGGCGCCGGCATTCACCGAGCGGCATCCCTATGCGCCGAACAGCCCTTACGCGGCTTCCAAGGCCGCATCGGACCATTTGATGCGCGCCTACCACCATACCTACGGCCTGCCGGTGCTGACGACCCATTGTTCGAACAACTACGGCCCGCGCCAGTATCGGGAGAAACTGATCCCGTTGATGATCGAGCACGCCCTCGGGGGCAAGCCGTTGCCCGTCTACGGCGACGGAATGAATGTGCGCGACTGGCTCTACGTGCTCGACCATTGCGACGCGCTGCGGTTGGTGCTGGAAAAGGGCCGGCCCGGCGCCACCTACAATATCGGCGGTGGCAACGAGAAGACCAACCTGGAGGTCGTGCACATGCTGTGCGCGCTGCTGGATGAAGCCCGCCCGCGCGCGCGCGGACGCTATGCCGAACTGATCGGCATGGTGGAGGACCGGCCCGGGCACGACCGGCGCTACGCGATCGACGCCTCCATGATCGCGCAGGAACTCGGCTGGAAACCTCGCGAGAGCTTCGAATCCGGCATGCGGAAGACGGTGGACTGGTACCTTCGAGAAAACAAGCCGTGAAGGGAACCACGTGAAGGGAATCATCCTCGCCGGCGGCTCCGGTACCCGCCTGTACCCGGCCACGCTGGCGGTGTCCAAGCAGCTGCTGCCGGTCTATGACAAGCCGATGATCTATTACCCGCTATGCACACTGATGCTGGCGGGAATACGCGACATTCTCGTGATCTCCACGCCGCAGGACACGCCGCAATTCAAGCAGCTTCTCGGCAACGGCAAGCGCTGGGGCATCCGGCTTTCGTATGCTGTGCAGCCGTCGCCCGACGGAATTGCGCAGGCGTTCCTCATAGGGAAGAAGTTCATCGGCAAGGACCCGATCGCACTCGTTCTCGGCGACAACATCTTCCACGGCACCGGCCTCGGCGTGCAAACGAAGAACGCTGCGGCGCGCAAGTCCGGCGCCACCATCTTCGCCTATGCGGTAAACGACCCGGAGCGCTACGGGGTCGTGACTTTCGATTCGCGGAACCGCGCGGTGAACCTGGAGGAAAAGCCGAAAAAGCCGAAGTCGCGATACGCGGTGGCGGGGCTGTATTTCTACGACAACCGAGTTGTCGGAATTGCCGAGAGGCTGAGGCCCTCCCGCCGCGGCGAGCTGGAGATCACCGACATCAACCAGCGGTATCTCGAATTGGGCGAGTTGAACGTCGTTCCGCTTGGGCGTGGCACAGCGTGGCTCGATGCAGGCACGCACGAGTCGATGCTGGAAGCTTCGCATTTCGTCGAGACCATCGAGCGGCGACAAGGCTGGAAAATCGCCTGTCCGGAGGAGATTGCCTACGACGAGGGTTTCATCAGCAAGGCACAGCTCAAGCGCATCGCCGAGCCGCTCGCGAAGAGCAGCTACGGCCAGTACCTGCTGCGCGTGCTGAATGAAAAAAAGTTGCGATGAAGGCAGAGCCCACTTTGATCGCCGACGTGCTGATACTTGAGCCGGAAGTGTTCGGCGACGCGCGCGGCTTTTTCTTTGAAAGTTACAACCGCCGCACCTTTGCCGCGGCGACTGGGCTGGACGTCGAATTCGTGCAGGACAATCATTCGCGCTCGGCGCGCAACGTGCTGCGCGGGCTGCACTACCAGGTCCGCCAGGCGCAGGGCAAGCTGGTGCGTGTCGCTGCCGGGGAAATATGGGATGTGGCGGTCGACCTGCGGCGCGGCTCGCCCAGTTTCGGCCGCTGGGCGGCCACGAGGCTGGATGCCGCCTCGTGTCGCATGCTGTGGATACCGCCAGGTTTCGCGCACGGCTTCGTCGTGCTCTCCGAGCAGGCCGAGGTCCTCTACAAGGCGACCGATTTCTACGCGCCCGAGCACGAGCGCACGCTGCTGTGGAACGATCCCGCGATCTGTATCCCGTGGCCCCTGGAGGGCGAGCCGGTGATGACCGACAAAGATCGGCGCGGCGTACCGCTGGCGGGCGCCGACCTGTTCGACTGAGCGGCCGGCCGCGTTGGACTTCGTCAACCTGAAAACCCAGTACGCGGCGCTGCGCGAGAGCATCCATGCGCGCATGCAGCGCGTACTCGATCACGGGCAGTACATCATGGGCCCGGAAGTTGCGGAGCTCGAGGCCGCGCTCGCGGCGCGCACCGCCGCGGTGCATTGCGTGACCGTCGCTTCCGGAACCGAAGCGCTGCTGATCGCGTTGCTTGCGCTAGAGGTGAAACCCGGCGACGAAGTCATCACGACGCCCTTCAGCTTCGCAGCGGCGGCGGAAATGGTCGCGCTGATCGGCGCAAGGCCCGTATTCGTGGATGTCGACGAGGACACCGCGAATATCGCGCCATCGGGGATCGAGGCCGCCATCACGCCGCGCACACGCGCGATCGTCCCGGTCGCGCTATATGGACAGCCGGCCGACATGGACGAGATCAACGCGATCGCCGCCCGGCACGGGCTGCCGGTCATCGAGGATGCGGCGCAGAGCTTCGGCGCGACTTACAAAGGACGGCAAAGCGGCAACCTGTCGACCATCGGCTGCACCAGCTTTTTCCCATCCAAGCCGCTTTCCTGTTACGGCGACGGCGGCGCGCTGTTCACGGGCGATGCGGCGCTTGCGAAGGCCATGCGCGAGATCCGCGTCCACGGCCAGGAGGGACGCTACCGGCACACGCGCATCGGCGTGGGCGGGCGGATGGATTCGATCCAGTGCGCGGTGGTGCTCGCCAAGCTCGAGCGCTTCGACTGGGAACTGCGGCGGCGCGGCGAGATCGGCGCGCGTTACGACGCCCTGCTGGCCGCGACATCGGTGGCGCCGCTCAAGGTCAGGCCTGACCGGACTAGCGTATATGCGCAATACACCGTGCGCGTCGCGCGTCGCGCCGCGTTCGAGCAGCACATGAGCGCGAACGGAATTCCGACCGCGGTCCATTACCCACTTGCCCTGCACCAGCAGCCGGCCTATGCCGCGGGCTGGGCCGACCGGTCATTTCCCGTTGCGGAACGTCTCGCGCGCGAAGTCATCAGCCTGCCCATGCATGCCGACCTTGGCGAAGAAACGCAGCAGCGCATTGTCGCCGCTGTGCGTCGTTTTGCGCCCTCTGACGACTCGAGCATCCAGTAAAATCGGAATCCTTCCGAGATAAAGCGAAAATAAGTCGTGAAGGTCTTGGTGACGGGTGTGGCGCGCGTCATTGTCTGGCACAAGGCCTACTGGAAACTCTAGGAGTGTGACAATGAAAAAGGCGAAAGCCGCGAACAAGGTCGCGCTGATCACCGGCATTACCGGACAGGACGGCGCCTATCTCGCCGAGTTTCTTCTCGGCAAGGGGTACGTGGTGCACGGCATCAAACGCCGTACCTCGCTCATCAACACGCAGCGCATCGACCACATCTACGAGGATCCCCACGTCGAGAACCATCGCTTCGTCCTGCATTACGGGGACATGACCGATTCGTCCAGCCTGGTGCGCGTCATCCAGGAGGTCCGCCCCGACGAAATCTACAACCTGGCAGCGCAAAGCCACGTCGCGGTGTCCTTCGAAGAACCGGAATACACGGCGGATTCCGATGCTCTCGGTGCGCTACGCCTGCTCGAGGCGATCCGCATCCTCGGACTGGAGAAGAAAACGCGTTTTTACCAGGCCTCGACGTCCGAACTGTACGGCCTGGTACAGGAAACGCCGCAGACCGAGACGACGCCGTTCTACCCGCGCTCGCCGTACGGCGTGGCGAAGCTCTACGCCTACTGGATCACGGTGAACTATCGCGAGGCCTACGGCCTGTTCGCCTGCAACGGGATCCTGTTCAACCATGAATCGCCGGTGCGCGGCGAAACCTTCGTCACGC
>Ga0315912_10002036_pt1 | contig 22609 bp, 14 predicted proteins | sample VfabasoilMG_FD_204469 | JGI IMG/M metagenome (GOLD analysis project Ga0315912, IMG submission 204469) | Garden soil microbial communities collected in Santa Monica, California, United States - V. faba soil | ecosystem: Environmental > Terrestrial > Soil > Garden | place: USA: California...
AGCTGCGCCGCGAGGGCAAGGCGCGAGACCGAGTCGTATCGGGAATACGGTGAGCGTCGAGCAACGCAGCCATCGTGGCGTAGTGCCGTGCATAACCGGCTACGAACTTCCGGCACCGAGTACTAGGCCGCTCTCGCCTCCGTGCGCTCGGATGTCGACCGAAACACGCAGGCGGGCGGAAAGATGAACATGAATGTCGTGCCGCCGCCTGGGTTGTCGATGACGTCGACGCAACCGCCCAGAGACTGCGTGGCTTGGAGGACGGCGGCCAAGCCCAGTCCACGACCCGACACTTCGGTGACGACCTCGCGGGTGGAGATGCCATCGTGAAACAGGGCAAGAACCAACTCGTCGCGCGTTGCTCCCGGCAGGCCCATCTTTTCGGCTCGTGCCCGCAAGCGGTTCCAATCGATGCCACGACCATCATCGGTCACGACGATGGTGAACCGATGCCCATCGTGCCGTCCGGTGAGCCGTAGATGGCCTCGCTCGGGCTTGTCACCGCGCTCCGCGGCGGGCTCGATGCCGTGATCGATCGCGTTGCGGAGGACATGAACGAACGTCGACCAGAACCCGCTCCATAAGCCGGGCCGTAGCAGGACACCGCCCCCGTCGAACGTGACCTCGACGTCCTTGCCCAGCCGAGCTGCGAGCGCTGTGGCATCTGCGGCCAACGTGCTCAGTCGGGTGTGCAGCGGTTCGGCGGTCCAACATCGCACGGATTGCGCCAGCGGATGGGCCTCGCTCTCCAGGATGCCGAGGACATCGCGTAGCTCGTCGAGATCGACGCGAACGCGAGATTCATCGGCGGCCAAGAGTCGCTCGAGCAGCTCGTCGATGTCGTTCCATACATTCAAGACGAGCGCGATCTCTTCATCGCGGAACGGGCGGTGGTCATCGGAGGATGCCGCGGTCTCGATCTCCTGGCACACCTTGGCGAGGCGGTGCAGGCTCAGGATCGCGGAGTTGCCCTTGAGTGTGTGAACCCCTCGCTTCTCGACGGTATCGCCGTCGCGACGCTCGAGCTCCGCGATGATCCGCTTCGTTTCTCGACGGTATTCGATGAGGGACTGGGGCGCCTGTGACCAACGCTCGAACAGCGATGCGAGCTCGGTTTGCCTGGCCTCGAGGCGCTCTTGCGCGAGCTTTTCGCTGATGTCGGTCATCACGACCAACATGCGGTCGAGCGACGAGCTGGCTTTGGGAATGAGCTGGTACTCGAGCGCGTACGTGGACTTGGTGTCGCCGCGGAGGTGTTCGAGGCGTTTGGGGAGCTGAGCGACACATAGCTCGATCGGCAGCGCGCCATCTTTCAGTAGGTCCCAGCATGCCTCGAACCGCTCGCTCCCTCGTGGATCGAGCGCGGCCACGAGCTCGACCAGCGTGCTCGGCACGACACCGAACCATTGCTCGAGTACCGCGGAGCGTTCCGCGGACAGCCGCCCTTCTCGATCGACGACGACCAGCGCTTGAACGACGTTGTCGAGCACGAGGCGCATGGCCTCGTTGCGGTTGCGGAGCTGCGCGGTGCGCTGTTCCACGCGCGACTCCAGGTCTTTGTAGAGCGTGGCGTTTTCGAGCGAGATCGCGGCTTGAGTCGCGAGCGCCTGCACCACCCGAACCCGCGGTTCGGTGAAGGCACCCACGAGCGAGGCGTTCTCGAGTACGACCACCCCCATACGCTGTCCACCGGAGGCGATCGGGACCACCGCGAGCGCCCGAACCCCGCTCGCTCGAACGTGAGGATCGTGCCTGGACGAACGTTCGTGCTGTGCGTCCGCGATCACTTGTGCCGCACCGGTTCGGTACACCGAGCGAACGAGCCCGTGCGGCACCGCCATGAATCCTTCGAGTGGCTCCGCGTGGGCGGTTGTCGTGCCCCCGCAGAACTGTGCCACGACGCACAACGAGCCCGCCTTGCTGAGCACGAGCACAGCCCGCTCCGCGCCCGTGTTCTCGGCCACGCCCCGCAGCACCGCGCGAACGACTCCCGCGGGGTCGAGTTGCTGGCTGATTTGCTGGCCCACCTTCAGGATCGTCCCGAGATCGAGCCGTTCGCCGTCGAGGGTCGATGGCATGCCGTGGGGGGTGGGCGAGGTCGTATTCCCGATGCGGCCGATCGTTCGGGTGTAAGGGTGTATCGCTTCCATGCGCTTGACCTTGCGCATGTGTCCCCAACGACGATAGGCGTCCACCGCCTCGCGGTAGAAGAGGCGTGCTTCGGTCTCACGCTTGGCCGCGGCGAGCATGTCGGCGCGCCGCTCATGTGCGAGCGCGAGCAGGTGCAGGGCGTTGTCGGCCTCGGCATGAGCCGCGGCTCGACTGTAGGCGTCCGACGCCGCACCGATGCGGCCGTCGACGCGGAACAGCTCCGCTTCGAGCAAGGCCCGATGCCGCGCAAAGGCCCCTTTGATCCGGCGCTGCATCCTGCGAACGGCGTCGAGTTGCTTTTTGACTCCGCGTCGATCCCCGCGCCGCGCCGCCAACAGGCCCCAGATGAGCTCGACGTCGCGGCCGAACGGGGCACCGAGACAGACTTTGTAGAAGTCCGTGGCCATCTCGGCGTACCACCGTTCGAGCTCGTCGTAATGGCCGTCCGCGAACATGGGGAACGTCACCACGAACCGGTTGTAGTAGTCCGCGCTGTGGGAACTGGCTCCGCTTTCGACCGCGTGGATCCGGTCGAGTACGGCGACGCCATCCTCATCATCGACGAACGATGAGAGGAGACCTCCGATTTTCTCCGCGGTGTCCACCACGGTCGTTTGATTCAGACGCGCGAAGATCAGCTGATTCTCTTTCAGCCTATCGCACGTCGCCGGGAGCGGAGTGCCTTCGTAGGCGCGCAAGTACAGTTCCAACGCGAATAGGTAACCCGCATGGATGGGCTCGCCATGCTCGAGCAGGACTCGACTGGCCTCACGCATCCCGCGGCGCAACGGTTCGGTCGGCTCATAATAGGGCGCCGTGACGAAGCCGCCCATGGCCGCGATGGCGCGGAACTGACCCGATGTGCGTTGGGCCAGCTGTCGGCAGCGGCAAACGAGGACATAGGCTTTGTCGAACTGTTTGAACGCCACCGCGAGGAACATGCCGTGACTGCCGAACATGATGGCAGCGGGAGGCGTAAGACCGTGCTCGAGGATCGTTGCGATGCCCACTTCGTTGACCAGCAACAACAGTAGCGGTGAAACGACATACGACGCCGCGGCCATGGCCGAGCACAACCTGATCACCGCCTGCGCGCGATCGTTCGTACACTTGGGCAACTCCAACACCCGATCGCCGAGCCGATCGATTCGGCGCTGATTGAGCCACACCCGCGGGAGCACCCGCAACAGGGAGGGCGCGCGGGGCAGGCGGACGCCCAGTCGCGAAAGCCCCGTGATGGCGATGTCGATCGCGGCGTCGAAACGACCCGCGCCACTCATGGCCTCGACTCTCGTGCTGTAGACCTCCTCGATCTCGGCAGGAGAGAGCTCCCGTTCGCACAGCGCTGCAAACACGTCGTCGGCGGTCTCTGCCTCGCCGAGCAACGACAATGCCTGTCCACGCAGCATGTGCAACGCGAACTCGGTCTCGACGAGCTTGCGATCCGCACGTGTGGCGAACCCAAGTCCCAGCTCCGCGAGTCTGCACGCATCGGCGCTCGCCATCGTCGCTATCGCAGCTCGTGCAGCGAATCGCGAAAGTTCGGCCGCGCGTCGACACGCGCTCGACTCGAGCTCGGGCTGCCCCTGCGACACGTGCTCGAGCACCGTGAACGCATGGCTCCGCAAGGTTTCGTCGCTTGCGGTGTTCAACATGGAACGCCCGATGGCTCCGCGAACGAATCGCACGTCGGCCGGGTCCGCCTCGTGGATCACGATCTCGCAGATTCTCGATTGTGCGGCCCGAAAGCCGTCCGAGCTGCGGCGTAGAAATCCGCGATGAGTCGCTGCGATGAGGCCTTCGGTCGCTCGATCGATCGAGATCGCGATCCAATCCGCGATCGTGCGAGGGTCGACCGGCTGCGGTGCGAGCACGGCTGCGAGCACCACGGATCGGGTGGTGTCGTGTAGTGCCGAGAATCCTTGGGCCACGAGCCCCGCGGCGCTGGCCGGGAGGTCGGCGCGTGCAACCTCGTCGAGGTCGTAGTGCCAGCCCATTCGCCACGTCATCACACCCAGTTCGAGGAGCTTGTGTAGAAACGCGGGGATCGATGCCGCGTGTCCACGGGTGCGGTGAGCGATCAGCTCGCCGAGTGCGGAAACTTGCTCGTCATCGACCCCCAATGCGGTAGCCACCGTGGCCACCACGGCATCCGGGTGCAAGTCGCCGAGTGAAAGTTGGGTCGTGGCGAGCTTCGTCAGACCTTCAGAAGGTTCGGTACACGAACCGATGACCGCAAGTCTCAACCCGTCCGCGGCGACGAGCGTCTGCAGAGCCATCAGGTTTGCGGCGTCGAGGTGGTCCGCGCCGTCGAACCACAACACGCACAGCGCGTCGTGGCCAAAGACCTCGAACGCCTGCTGCAAGACGAACTGGATGCGTCCTTGGGTCGCAGCGGGGCCGAGCGGTTCGAGCGGAGGTTGAGACCCCATCACTTGCTCGAACCCCGGCGCCAACTCGACCAGCACCCCCCCTGCGCTCCCGAGACGGGATATGAGACGGTCGCGTAAGACCGTGAGGCGAACGTCGTCGTAGGTGAGGATTCGTTGGGCGATATCCTCCAACGCGGTCCTGATCCCGTGCAGCGGCTCGGTTGGATTCCCGACGAAGTCGCCGCGTCCAACGAGAACGTCGGAGCGGTCAGCCACGACGGAACCCACGAGTATCGAGCGACCCGATCCTTCGCGGCCTTCGACGGTGACGACCTGTACGGTGCCCCCGCGGGCACGCTCGAGCGCAGCTTCGAGCGCTGCCACCTCGGTGTCACGACCGATGCAGCGCTCGGGTGAGCGCAACGGTGGCGGGTCGTGTTGTCCAAGGGAGAAAGGATCGATCGTGTGGTCGTTAGCTTCGGCGAGCGAGGCCAAGCAACGCTCGAGATCGGCGAGTAGGCCAAGGGCGGTTTGATAGCGATCGACGGGTGTCTTGCTCATCAATCGCCCAATCAGGTCGGACACGACCACGGGTACCCGAGGCGAACCGTTTCGCACCCGCGGCACAGGTGCGGCGATGTGCTGGCTGACGAGCTCCATCGGGTCGAGGGCGGTGTACGGGAGGGTGCCCGAGAGGAGCTCGAACATGCACACGCCGAGTCCGTAGAGATCCGCGCGGTGATCGACCTCCAAGGTCGTGCGACCGCTTTGCTCGGGGGGCAGATAGGCGAGCGTACCGACGAGTTCGCGGGCTGGTAGGCGGTTGCCGCCCGCGGGCAGACGCGCGGCGACGCTGAAGTCCAGCAGCTTGACGAGACCGCGCTCAGGGTCGAACAGCAGACTGCTGGGTTTCACATCGCGGTGGAGGATCCGTGCGGCGTGAAGATCTGCGAGGCCTCGGGCAGCGCCGACCGCAATCTGCAGCGCTTCCCGCAGCGGTCGTCCACGCCCCCCGCAGAGGTCCGCCACACTGATCATGCGGTCATCCTGGAGCACCAGCGCCAGGCCTTCATCGGTCTCGCCGATCCCGATCGGTCGCACCACGTGATCCGAATCAGTGCTCTCGAGCAGCGAGAGTTCCGCTTTGAGGGCAACGAGGTTCTCCGACAGCTTGAGCACGACCGGCAGCCCGTCGACTCGTCGAACACCGCGGTATACGTTGTTCCGGCCCTTGTGGAGGGGCGCGATCAGAGTGAACCCGGCCATCGGCCACAGGACTTCGTCCGCCCCGGCGAGCACCTTGAGTGTCCCCATTCTTTGTCCAGAACCGTCACGAATAGCGTTCCAATGCGGGGGCGAGCATGTCCACCACGAAGATGGTCGGATCGATCGTCCGTTACGTTGTGTTCGTCGACGGGGCGGCCCTCCACACTTCTTTGTCGTTCTCGTCGGCAACACCCAGGACCCGATTCTCCTCGATCAACACGATGTATCCCTCAGGCAAGAGCAGAGCCTGCATCGCCGCCGGACAGAGGGTCAGGAGTGCATGCACGGAGACTTTCTCGTAGGCGGCCGGGTCGGTGGGCGGCGGAAACTCGCCCGCCGCCGCCGAGCCGATGACCCATCCGGAGTCCCCGGGGCCACGCGGATGGCTCCGTTTCATGTAGATCTTCTTGGACCAATCGAGCCCGCGCGGTGCGGTGATCGACTGCCGGAAGCTGCATTCCATGGGCTCCGTGCCCACTGTTTTGACGAACCGGAGTTGCCTGACCAGCACGAGCAGTGAACGCGTGATATCGGGGTTGAGATCATCCCGCGAAGTCATTCCAGGATGGTTGGGCTCGCGCACCCAGTGTCCATTGCCTTCGCGCACCAACACGAATAGGGCCCCACCGCACTCGATCATCGAGCCATCGCCGATCCCCGGATCGGTTTTCATCAGCCCGGCCACGGTCTGCAGCACGGCTCGGGCTTGCATGGACAGCGCCGCGGCAGCGTGGGTGCGGAGCTCGATCTCGCCCACGGCGAGCACGAACGGTTGGGTCGTCGGTGATGGCATCGTTCGAACAACTCTCTCACGCCCCGGCGTTTGCTTCCACGTTATCGGGCGATATCTTGAACGACCGTGGCGGTAATGCGCCCGTAGGCGTCAAGAGCACTTTTTGCGTTGTATCCTGCTTCTCGTCGAACTGTGGGAGCTGAGCCGAGCACGCGCACGAGAGCGACCGCGTGCAAAGCGATGGGTGACGGTGAGTTTGTTCGCGACGCCGTGATCCGAAAAAATGCAGATGGCGTAACTTTGGCGCTCAGGTGGTCACTCCACCAAGGGAGATCGAGCATGGTATTTCGTACACCCGTTCGGGCTGCAACCCGTCACGCCATTGAACTTGCGCTATTCGTCGCGATACCGATGGGATGTCTGGATGAGTTTGGAACCGAATATTCGATCGGTGACGAGGAATCGGAAAGTGCTGCCGCGTTTCCGGACGGTTTTTTCAACGATCCATTGAACGATGGCCCGCTCGAAGACCTCTCGGACGATGACGCCTTTCGCTTGTCTGGGCGGACGGACATCTATTGGACGGGGAGTCCTGTCATGATCCCGGTCTGTTGGGAAACCGATACGCCCGATGCCACGGCGCGACAATGGGTACGCGAGGCGATCGAATCGAACTGGAGTCGATTTGCCCGCGTCAACTTCATTGGTTGGGACTGGTGCACGAGCTCGACCCAAGCGGGCGTGCATGTCCGCAACCTCGAACAAGCGATCGCAGCTGGAGAATTGGCAGCAGGAACGCCGAGCAATGCCAACGGTTACGGACGTTCACCCAATGGCGGCCGGTACCTGAGCGGGGTCTCCGATGGCATCACGCTCGCATTTTGCAATGGTTTCGCCGGCCAAGCCCGCGAAGACTGTGTCAAGCTGACCGCTCTGCACGAGTTCGGCCATGCGCTCGGATTCTATCACGAAGAAGAGCGCAGCGATCACACGGGGAATAACTGCGGCTCCGTGGAATGGCCCAACCCATCCGAGCAATTGTTGGGTGCGTACGATACCAATTCCGTGATGAGTTATTGTGGGCCGAGCGGCCCACGTCTCAGCCCCGGCGACATTGCGAGCGTACAAAAAGCGTATGGGCGACGCATCGCGGGAACGTTGATGTCGCCGCGCGCGAAATGCTTGTCGCAGAATCAGCATAACCCAGGCAATCCTGGATCCTCCGCGTTTCTCTGGGACTGCTGGGAAGACTACGACAACCAGGAGTGGCGCTACAGCACGGCTGGGACCCAACTCGAGATCCGCCCAGGTTTTCCGGGGACCCTGACGACGTGCCTCTCGAGTTGGGGCACGAGCGACGTCGCGACGACGGATGATTGCAATGGCTCGATCGCCCAGGGATGGTCGTTCAAGGACATCGAGCTCCGGGGGTTGGGAGGCAAGTGCGTGGACCTGGCAGCTGGCAATACGTCGAACGCAACGCCCATCCAGATGTGGGAGTGCTATTCCGACCTGACGACGCCAGCCTACAATCAGAATCAGCGATGGAACGTGGTGCATCAAGGGAACGGCGTGGTCGAGATCCGCTATGCGGCCAATCCGAACAAATGTGTAACCGTACGGAACTGGGGAACGTCGGATGGCAATATCTTGTACCTGTGGGATTGTATCTATCCCGATGCTCAAGGTTTCCGCCTCCTGGCCGATGGATCCATTCGTTATACCTATGGTGGGGTGACGAAGTGTCTTGATGTCGTCGGACCTTCGGATTGGCAGTTCACACACGGGCAGGGGACGATCGGCAATGGTTCACCGGTGCAGCTCTTCACCTGCTCGACGCCGACGCTCAACCAAAAATGGAACTTCAGCGGACAAATCCGCAAGGCCGCGTACGACCCGGAGTGCCTCGATCGCCAATGGGGGAACGACGCGAACGGAATCGTCGCATGGTCTTGGCCCTGCACGGTGAATTCCACGAATGCGTTCGACCATGCGCAAACATGGGACTACTACTTCATGCCGTAACTCAGTCGATCGACACACCCGACACTCCGCCGCTCGAGCCTTCTTCGTTCGGCGGGGTCACCGTTGGTCGGGCATGGCCGAACCCGACGGATCAGTGCCCTCCGTCACCTGGAGGCGCTTCGCCAGAGACGCGATGGTCGTGACCTATTCCGCGGGTCGATCGGCAATATACCTAGGGACCTTCATCCACCGGGGGTGGAGCGAAGGGCCGAGAGTCGTGAACGGACGTGCGATACCTTGTCGTCGTTGCGCCTTCTCTTGTAAGCGGCGTTGCTGACCTTCGCGCAACCCACCACCGATCGGCCTCCGCCGAAACCATCCGCGTACGAGCTCGAATGGGACGCGCCTCCGAACTGTCCCGAGACGGGGGCCATCCGAGCCCGCATCGAAGAGTTGCTCCCGGTGCTCCCGGGTAGCGACGGAACGATGCTCATTCATGCCTCCGTGCGAGAACGCGCGCGAGGTTTCGAGGTCGACCTGTCCACGACCTTTCTCGAACAAGCGCACGTGCGCCACCTCGAAGCCCCGTCATGCGGGTCATTGGCCGAGAGCACTGCATTGCTCGTCGTGGCTGCGCTCGAAACCGGAACGGTTCCGCTCGCACCTGCATCTTCGCCATCGCCGGTCGAAGGTTCCGTCGTCGAACCATCGACCTCGCACATCGCAAGCTCGATCGCCGAGCGATCGTCCGAAACTCACGTCGTCGCGCCGTCCATCGAGAGGGTGAGCGAGGTCGATTCGGCCGAGCCGCTGCAGGTGCTGACGGAGCGGCCTAGCAACCCGCGATCGTCGCAACCGTTCGATGTCCTCATCCGACTCGCCCCGACGCTCGAATATGGGGCCACACCGGGTTTCGGAGGCTTCGTCTCGAACTGCGCGGGCTCTATGTTTGGCCGCACCGCTGGCCTCGATCCGGCGGTCCCGGGGGGCTCTATCAGCTTGGCGCCGTGGGTTTGACCGCTTGTGCTCGTCCGCGAGCGAGGACAGTCGAGTTCCCGATCTGCGGAGGTGTGGAAGGGGGAGTGATGCGCGTCGACAGCCGAGGTCTCGAGGACTCGGCCACCCTGCACATCCCCTGGTTCGTGTCTTCGGTGGGTGTGGGGATCGGCATCCGGAGGCGGCGCATCGGATTCTTTGGCGCAGTCGAAGCGGCGATCCTCTTGCACAAACCATTGATTTTCATTGGAATTGAAGATGTATTTCGGTCACCTCCGGTAAGCCCGCGCGTGATGATCGGCATCGAGTTCTTTTTCGTTCACAGCTCCGCATCGAGCCGGACATAGCTTCGACGTGCAGCCTTCCCTCGTCGCCAATGGCCCCGGAGACTTTCGCGCCATCTACGCGAAGCACTACGGTTTCGTTTGGCACGCCCTTCATCGGTTTGGTGTGCCCGCCGATCAAATCGATGATGCACTGCAAGAGGTGTTCGTCACCGTACACCGGCGACGCTTCGATTTCGACGGCCGGTCGACCAAAGCCTGGCTTTACGGCATCGCCCGGCGCACTGCGAGCAATCATCGACGGGCGTCGCGACGGTCCGAACGGCGCACGGATGCGGTGCGTGCCGTCGCCGAGTCGCATCCCGAATCGGCCTCCCGTGCTTATGACGCCTTGCAAATCCTCGATCGCTATCTCGAGACCCTCGGCGACGACGAACGCGAGCTCTTCATCCTCTCGGAGCTCGAAGGGATGACGGGACCCGAGATTGCTCTCGCACGAGGCGAAAACCTCAATACGACCTACAGCCGAATCCGCAAACTTCGCCTCGAATTCGCCGATCGTGTGAGCGATGAACCGCTCGAACACGTTCGTCGCTCACGGCCGCGGGCAACAAAACATTCGTGGCTCGTCCTATCCACCTCACTCGGCACCTCTCCGACCCTTGCGCTCGGCTGGGTGACATCGATCGGCGGCGCAACACTCTTCGCCGCCGCCGCGGGGCTCGGCATGAGCGTCGCGATCGTGACCGCAGATGCTCATGCTCCCGCGAATCCCCGGAACGATGCGCCGCCGATCATCACAGGCCATCGTGGCGCTATCGAATCGTCGCAGGAGGCCCCTGCACCACTCGGTGATCTCGTGGCCCCGGCCGTCACGAACGACGATCACACGATGAAGCTGGTTCGTCCTTCGCCGCCTTCAGTTCTCGTCCACCGAACCGTCGACGTGACGTCGCCCGCGATCCCGATGGATGCAGATCTTTTGGCGGAGGAAAACGGATTGCTCCTCCGGGCGATGGAAGAAATTCGTACCGGGTCGCCTTTCGCCGCCTTGCAGACGACCTCACAGCATGCCGCCAAGTTCCCCGAAAGCGACCTCGGCGATCTGCGAATCGCGTTGCGGATCGAGGCTCTCTGCGGAGCCGGAAAACGTGCACAAGCTCGCGGTGAATCGTTGGCCTTCATTCGCGATCATGTCGATTCGCCGCTCACCGATCGCATTCGACATGCTTGCGCCGAATCGACACAGAATCTCGCGAAACCGGACAACCCAGGAACATGATTCGCACAATGTCGAAGTCACGATTCGCCGGTACCATCCTCATGCTGTTTGCTGGCTGCACCGAAGGCTACAAGCTCGGCGAGCTTCCGGAAACCGAGATCGAGGCGAGCACAGAACCCTCGCGAGATTCCAACAACAAAGGCGACGAATCGCCAACAGACTCGACCTCCGAACCTTCGGGCACGGAGTCGAATGGCTCCGACGATTCCGACTCCAGCTCGAATGAGTCCGGTCTGGGCGAGCAGGATCAGGATGCAGTGCATTGCCAAGAGCTCTGCGACGCCACGAATACGTGTGACGGCGTGACGGATACGTCATGTGCCGCCGACTGCGTGGAGCTCTATGCCTCGCTGAGATCCGATCGATCGGCGGAGTGTGTCGCGAGTTTGCTCGCGGTCGATGCTTGTGTGATCGACGCAAGCCTCTCAGGTGACTGCGCGAGTCAATATACTTGTGTACGTGACGAATACCGGTATCTCGTCGAATGCGAGGAGCTTCCGCTCTGCACGCCATATCCCACAGGTGAGTCCAGGACGAACGATGACTGTCGCGTCGATTTCGAAGTGGATTGTGAGATGGAAGTCACTCCGCGTTCGATCGAATGCACCGATGAGGAGTGTTCGTGCTTCGACGGTGAGGAACTCGTCGGCACGTGTCCGGGAGAGAACTATTGCTCGAACTTTGGGAACGCCATTGTGTTCGACTTGGCGGCCCGCTGCTGCGGTTGGACGACGCTCGACGGCTTCTGACGTCGGTCGGCGCCGACGTGGGTTCGAACGCCGAACCCACGCCCCACATGTCCCTCGCCATCGCGGGTCTCGGTAGACCAGACTTCGGGCAGCGATCGACCTCGGTCACCGGCGAACCAACGGGTCCCGCGCGGTGACCGAGGCCTGGGCCGTCGCGCGTCAGCGGACGTAACGGTTGACGATGTTCTCGTACAGCTCTTGCTGGCCGCTGCGTTGCTGCGGCTCGCCACCGGTGTTGCCGAGCTCGGCCAGCTGCTCGAGCGTCAACTTGCCTTGCTCGAACTCCTTGCCCTTCGCGGCATCGAACGAAGCGTAGCGAGCCTTGCGCAGCGTCTCGAGCGGCGACTTCTGGATCAGATCATCGGCGATCAGCAAGGAGCGGGCAAAGATATCCATGCCGCCGATGTGGCCGTGGAAGGTGTCGTTGAGATCGGTCGAGTTACGGCGCCGCTTGGCGTCGAAGTTGACCCCGCCGCCTTGGAAGCCGTTGCTGCGCAACAGCACGAGCATCATCTCCACGGTCTCGTTGATGTTGTAGGGGAACTGATCGGTGTCCCAGGCGTTCTGATAGTCGCCCCGGTTGGCATCGATGCTGCCGAGCATGCCCGCATCGGCCGCGGTCTGCATCTCGTGCTCCATCGTGTGACCGGCCAGGGTCGCGTGGTTGGTCTCCAAGTTGAGCTTGAAGTCCTTGTCGAGACCGTGGTGCCGGAGGAAGCCGACGACCGTCGCCGCGTCGAAGTCGTACTGGTGCTTGCTCGGCTCCATCGGCTTGGGCTCGATGAAGAAGTTGCCCTTGAATCCGCGTGCCCGGGCGTAGTCGCGGGCCATGGTCAGGAAGCGGGCGAAATGCTCTTGCTCGCGCTTCATGTCGGTATTGAGCAGGCTCATGTAGCCCTCGCGACCGCCCCAGAACACGTAGTTCTCGCCACCGAGAGCGATCGTGGCATCCAGTGCGTCCTTGAGCTGGGCGCCCGCGTGCGCCACCACGGCAAAGTCGGGGTTCGTCGACGCGCCGTTCATGTACCGAGGATTCGAGAAGAGGTTGGCAGTGCCCCACAGCAGCTTCACGCCGGACGCCTTTTGCTTTTGCTTGGCGTATTCGACGATCTCGACGAGCCGCTTGGAGGTCTCGCTCCGGCTGCCGCCTTCTTCCACGAGATCGATGTCGTGGAAGCAGTAGAACGGCGCGCCCAACTTGGAGATGAACTCGAAGGCCCCGTCCATCTTCATCTTGGCACGGGCGATCGCGTCCTTGCCGTGATCCCACGGAAGGTCCAACGGCCCGGGACCGAACGGATCGTGACCCTTCCCGCAGAAGGTGTGCCAGTAGCAGACCGCGAAGCGGAAATGCTCCTTCATCGGCTTGCCGGCCACGACCCGATTCTCGTCGTACCACTTGAACGAGAACGGGTTGTCGGACTCGGGCCCCTCATAGGCGATCTTGCCGACTCCAGGAAAGTACTCTTTGTCGCCAATCACAACACTCATGACGTCTACGTTTCGCTTTGCTGGTTGTCACGTGGCGGCGCCGAAGCGCGACGGGCTCCGCTCGAGCAGCGCCCCTTGGTTTCGAAATGCCACGGCGATTCGCGAGACTCTATCGGGTTTTCCCCCGCCGCGCGACGTCGTGGTCGAGGTGATCTCACGGATCGACGCGGGTGATCGTGCTGCGGGTACCATCGACGACGACTTCGTCGCCGGTCTTGGTGAGTGGGTTCGCCGAAAACGCAACGCCGGCAGCATCGGCCGCGACCATCGTCTGCACGAGCACCGCCATCGGTGAATCCCGGTCGGCCACCGATGGCCTCGGGCGGCTCGCCGACGCGATCACTTGCTTCGCGGCAGCGAGCAGAGCCTCGCTCTCTCGGACGTCGAGGACGCTCGTGTAGTGGCCCGCATAGGACGCACTCGGCAGATCTTCAGCCACCCCCGACGATCTCACCGCGACCGCGACGTTCCCAAGGCGAGCGAGCGCGTGTGTGAGTTCACCCAAGCGAAGGCTCTGCGCCCACCGGATCACGAACCATCAGGGACATCGAAGCCCAGCTTGCACAGCTCGGCGAGCGCCGCGGCCTTGTGACCGCATCGTTCGGATGGCTTCGAGGCCCTCAGCCTTGTACCGCGATGTGTTCGGCGAGGCGTGCCGGGTCGACACCCGCGTCGAGGGCGAGGTTCGTCATGGCGGCCAATCGTGCGGACGGTGCCTGACCGACCGCTGCAACCAGGGACGACGCCACGAGTTCGATCGCGTCGATGGTCGTTGGATCCGTGAAGCGACGCGACCCGTTGGCCTCGGTGATCGACTTCGTATGGGGTCCCGCGATACCGAGGCTCGCGACGACGTGTCCGCCCTGCCAGCTCAGCGTTCGCACCAGGTCCCTTCGAGCGAAGACACCACCGCTCGTCCCTGCGCTGATGAGTGCGACTGGTTTTCCGTAGAGCTCCCCGGAGCCGACAATCCAGTCGAGCGCGTTCTTCACGACGCCTGCGATCGAACCAGCGTATTCCGGCGCAGCGATCAGCACGGCATCGGCCGCTCCGAGCCGCGCGCGCCAGCCGAGCACAGCGTCGCCTGGATCGTCGCCGTGATCGGGGTTCATCGCGGGAATGTTCGCGAGCCCTTCGAACGGATCCACCTCGACACCGCTCGCCAAGAGTGTCGCGCGAGCAACATCGAGCGCAGCCTGATTTGCCGAAGAACGTTGGAGGCTACCGCAGACGAGCAGGACCCGAGTCACCCAGACACGATAGATGCAGGTTTCTCCGGGAGCAACACACGCTCGCGTCGCACCCAACGCTCCGCGGCATTCAGCCCGGATGGCCACCGCTGTGCATCCCCGATGTGCCAGTGATTGTGGCGAGCGACATCGAGGGATGGAGCCTTCATTCGTCGGCCACGAAAAAACCAGGACCGGGCGTCAGGACATGGTCGGGGTCATACGTGCCCTTTCGTGCACAAAAGCTGTTCCAGTTCTCGCCAAAATGCTCGGTCCAATCCTCGGGATCCATCGGGATGGCGTCGATGGGGTATTGTTTCGCACCGACGTCGCGTGCGTCCTCGAAGAGGACGCGATTCGCTTCCACCATGGGGGCTGCGTTGGCCTCGTCCACGGCAAGGCGAAAGATGCCGAACACGAAGATCAAATCTGCGTCGGGCATCATGGCAAAAGGACGTGTCAGGTATCTCGAGTTGAATGGGAAGATGATGATCGGGCCGTTTCCCGTGTCCGCGGTCGTGAGGGTCGACAGTACGCTCGAAATATAGGACTCGGCCGTGTCATCGGATAAGAACACGTCGAACCACGGATGGGGTCGCTGCCAAACACCGGCATTGATCTGCGCCTGGACGATGGGGTCGAGCCGGACAATCCATGTCGAATACGCAATATCCGTCGCGGTGATCGTCAATGGTGTCGAGCCCTCGAGCAGGGAGGCGTCATCGGGAGCGTCCGGTTCGGAGTAGAACACCACGGCTTCGAGCGTGAACGCCGGTCCCGTCGCGGTCAAACGTGCTTGTCCAGTCACGTGATCGAATCGTTCCTCACCCACCAGACGTCGTTGGTCCGCCATGAAGGTCGCGAGATCGCTGTAGCTCAGTTGGAACGAACGTACGGTCGTGTGGGCGGGGACCAGGCGAACGGTCGCTCGAACGATGATGGCAAATTGACCCATGCCGCCGAGCACCGACTCGAACAACGTCGGATCTCGTTCGGACGAACATTGGATGTAATCTCCTGTTCCGGTGACCACTTCGAGTTCGAGGATGTTGTCGATTTGAAGACCGTGTCGATGGGTCGCCCCTCCGAAGCCACCGACGGAGAGCGTTCCGCCCACGGAGAGGCCCATGAAGTCGTTCAGGACGGGGACGGTTTGGCCCGTCGCCAGGGCTGCAGCGACCAACTCGCGCCATGTCACGCCCGCGTCGACGATGGCAAGTCCGGGGGCGATCTCGTGAATCGTAGCGAGGCTCCGCGAATCGATGACGATGCCTCCATTGGTTTGAGCCTGTCCGAAGCGCGCGTGGCCCTGTCCTCGCATAGCGACCCGAAGACCATGACAGCGTGCGAATTCTACGGTGTTGACAATGTCGTCCACGGATCCGGGACGCAGCACGGCAAACGCGGGCCGATGAATGATGTGGCCAAAGTCATCCGCCGCCTCGTTCAAACTTTCGGCATCGAAGACCAGCTCACCGTCCAAGTCATCGAGGGCGACGCAATCTTCGTCCATGGGATCGCCTTCGGGGATCCAATGGCATCCGTGCGGATCGAAGCCCACCACGGAGATTGCGGTCAATCCGCCGAGTGCGCTTCGGCGACCCATCGTTTGATTCATCTTCGAACCTGTCATGTGGAACCTCGTCTTTCGATCGCCATACAGGCGACCTCGTCCATCGAATCACCGGGTGCAATTCGAATGATCGCAATTGGGCCCGGGAGGATTGCGCGTCACCGCGACCGGTCATGCCGGTCGCATACTGGCGCGAAGGGAAGATAGACGCGCGACGAAAGGTGGCAAGCAGAATCGCGCTTACGTGGACGTAAGCGCACACCCATCGATCGCTCGATGAGTTCTCGAGACCTATGTCCTCGATGCGAGGATAGCAATATCTAGAGCCATTCTGCGGACTTTTCCACGGCGGAATTGCCTTTGGCAGGCACTAGCTGCGACGCTCCCGAGTGTGTAACGATTGCGCGTGCTCGACATCGTCGAAGCGGCCTACGCGATCGAGCAGGGGGAGGAGCTTTGGTTGCGGGGCATCGCACGAGCTTGTCGACCCTATCTCGATCGCGGCTTTGGGCTCGCAGCATTCGTTTTCCGACACGACATGGCCGGAGGCGGACCCCCCACGATGGTGAAATCCGAGCTCGTCGGCGTGCCCGAAGGCTTGGCGAAGGAGTATCCGATGATCTATCGGAACATGCCGGACGAGCTCAAACAGCGACCCTTCGCGGCCGGCCCATGCACGACCGCCAGTCAGATGCTCGGCATGGGTGCCGAGTTCGCGGCCCATCCGTATCTTCGAGCACACGCACAGCGACACGGGATCAACGATGCGATGTGGATCACGGCCGCGGAGCCGACGGGTTGGGGATGCGGCCTGCATGCCGGCAAGCCCCGTGTCGGTTGGGCTGCGCCCAAGACGGTTCAACGCTGGTCGCGCGTCGCGTCGCACCTTGCGGCCGCGCTTCGGCTACGCCATCGAATGTCATCCGGTTCGACGCGTGCCGCCGTCGAAGGGAAGGGGTCCGCGATCTACACCCCGGACGGGCGCTTGGCGCATGTCGAACCGAGCACGTGCGACGGCGAATCCGTCCAGGCACTCCGTCGAGCCGTTCTCACGGTCGAACGGGCGAGGCGAACGCGGCGACGCCGTTCCATCGACGGTGCACTCGCGGATTGGCAAGCCTTGGTGAACGGCCGTTGGTCGTTGCTCGACCACTTCGAATCGGACGGGAAGCGTTTCATCGTCGCTCGTGAAAACGAACCTTGCATGGATGCCCCAACGTTGTTGTCCGAGCGCGAACGTCAGGTCGTCGCTTTCGCAGCCCTCGGCCACGACAACAAGGCCATCGCCTATGACCTCGGTATTGCACAGTCGACGGTTCGCGTGCTCATGTCTCGAGCGGCGGCCAAGCTCGGGGTTCGCCGACGCAGCGAGATCATCGATCGTTTTCGCGACGTCATGCGACGCTAGCCCTCGTTTCGCCCGCGCGTTCGAGCTTCCTGGATGCGGTCGCCGGAGTCCTACCGCGTGTGAATCATCCGAACGTCTGACCCACGACCACGTCGATCCACTCGATCCGCGGGATCGTGCGGGGTTCCACGCCCGGAACGGAAGACTCGAGTACGACGTTTTCCAAGGTCACGGTCGCACGGACGAGCGATTCGAACTCGTTGACACTATCGGGATCGGGAACGATTTGGATACGGACCGAGCCTTCGGTCGCCTGCCAGGTCGCGAACACGAGTTCACCGGTGGAGATCGCATCGGTACAGAAGTTGATCGTGACGTTGGTGCCAAATCGGAGCTCGACCAGGTCCAGCTCGGTGACGGTCCGGGTGATGTCGATCGGTGTCTGTGAATCCGCGACACCTCGCACGAGTTGTTCATAGAGACCAACCACGAGCACGACGGTGTCGTCGGCGGAGTGCGCTTCCATCGTCAGGTCTCCACAACCGCCGAGTTGAGTGAGTTCATCGACGAAGTTCGCCGGCAAGGCTTCGGGTATCTGTTCGCAAGCGCAGGGACACGGGGTAACCTCGCGGTCGGCATCGAGCGCAACGTCCTCGTTGCTGCAGGCTATGAATCCACTCGGTTCGGCGAGGCAATCGTTCGTGCCGACGATGAAATCGAATCCCCGAGCTCCTCCTCGGGTCGAGGGGCGGTAGTACGCGGCTCCTGGGCTCGAAGGTTCGCAAAGCAGAGGGCCCGCACCGCAGTCCACATCGGCATAGGCCGGAAGACACGCCTCGCGGCTTCCCTCGACCGCGCAAACCCCTTCGCCAATGTCGGCGAACTGGACGGGAGTCCACACGCAGTAGACCCTCGATGAACCGATCTCCGTCATCGGGATCCCTTCACAACTTTCCTCATCGTAAGCGCCGGCGGAGGAGCAAGGATCGTCGACGACCACACCCGAATCGATCCCTTCGTCGATCGATCCGGAGTCTCGTCCATTCCCCGTCGTGTCGGAACTCGATCCGGTTTTGCTTGAGCCTTCGACGCCGGCCGACGTTGCACCATCGTCGGCTGACGTGTCTTCACCGTTCGGGTCGGTGTCCGAAAGCGTGTCCGAGCCGAGCAAACCGTCGGCAAAACACCCGTTCCCGAAGGCAGCAAGCAATAATGCAACCCGCCGGAGAGAAGACGAAACGCTCATGCTCATCGTTCGATTCATGCCGGTGAGTGTTCACGGGCGTAGGGTTCCAGCGTGGCGGCCGACGCGTTTTTTTCCTAATGGTGGCCGCACTCGCGCCGCGATGGGACGAGTGCCTGGGCACTCGCCCGCTCGACGTACTACCCCCCAACCGGGCCCTCCAATGGTTGGATTTGCGTGAACTCAGATCGATTCGCCGGCGGCCAGGGTCACACTCCCGCCCCCCTCTACGCCGAACGTGACCTTCTCGTCTGGGTTCACGTGGGTCAGGGAACGGTACAGATACCGATTCTCGCCGGTCACGTCGTGGCCATCGACCTCGACGATCACGTCGCCGACCTTGAGATCGGAGTCGGCGGCGGAGCTGCCGGGGCGGATGATGGCGATCTCGAGCGGGACGTCGTCCTCTTCGACATCGGGCTCGGCCTCCTTAAACGTGAATCCGAAGTCGACGGGTCGGTTGCCAGGTTTCGCACGGGACTTGGCGATGCGAATCGGTTGGAGCTCATGGCTCGCGACATCGGCCGGGATCGTGGTCGTGAGGCGTTGCCACGAATAGTGGGTATTGTCGCTCGACGAGACTTCGCTGGGGAGCAAATACACTCGCACGGCACCTACCGGAGTGGCGTGCACCTTGAACCGACCGGACTCGTCGGAGATGTCTTCCGTGCCGTCGCCCGGGACGACGAAGAAGCCTCCACTGCCTTTGCGTGGCCCGATCATGACCTTGATACCGGGGACCGGCGCGCCCGTTTGCAGATCGACGACCGTGCCGGTCACGTCGACCTTGGGCGCGAGCACCAGCTGGATTCCGTTTTTCTTGGCGCCTTCGCCAAGCTCGACCTGCCCTTCGCTCGAGCCCTCGGCCGCGCTTGCAGCCACGGTGTACGTCCCGGCGGGCAGATCCGAAAGCGTGAATCTACCTTCGGTTTGGAAGAAGCTGTCGCGACGGTGCACGGCTTGTTTGCGATCTTCGAGGTCGATCGAGAATCGCTTCGGCACGGCGCCCGATGCCAGCACGACCTTACCCGCGATCGAGCCGCCTTCGCTCAAGCGGATCACCACTCCGGTCGATCCGGTTTCCACGTGCTCGACCACGCCTTCGCCACCGCCTTTGCGCATCGCCGACACCGTGTGTTTGCCAACTTCGAGTTCGTCGAGTGCAAACGTGCCGTCCGCTTCGGTCAATGAAGGCGTGCGGAGCCACGCACCGAAGCGAAGGCTCGCGCGCGCGCCCTTGCCACTCGCGGCTGCGCTGTCGCTTTCGCGGGTCGATTGCACGAACGCGTCGGCAATCGGGCCACCGTCTGCATCGACCACCTTGCCAGTGATCGTGCCGAACTGCTCGACGACGACGAGTTCTACGTGGGCGGTTTTGCCGGCTTCGACCTCGACGAACTTCCCCTGGACGTCGTCGTCGGTCGTGCCGGGCGTGCGCATGTCATTGAACCATTCGCGTTGCGCGACGACACGGAGACGACCGGGTCGGATCCGCCGGAGCGTAAACGTGCCGTCGTCTCCAGTCATCGCGCCATCGCCCGTTCCCCAGGCACGTCCGATCGCCTCGACGGTCGCTCCGGGTACGGGGCGCTGATTCGCGTCGATGACCCGCCCCGTCACGACGCCACCCGCCTCGAGCTCGATCCGCGGCTCTTCGGGTGTTTCCCCAGCGACCAACGTGACCTGGGGTGCGGTCTCTGGTCTCAGGTAGTCCTCGTGGTAGGAGTTCAGTTCATACGTACCCGGGATGAGCCCCGGTAGGGCAAAGCGCCCATGCTCGTCGGTGCGTTCGCTCGAGCTGTGCGTTTGTTGTGCTCGTGCCGCAACGTCGATCGGCCTCGCGGAGACGCTCGAACGTGCGATCGGTCCGCCGTCCTCGTCCACCACGACGCCACGGAGAACGAGTCCCGGTCTGACGCGCCAGATTTGCCGCTCGACCGTAACCTCGGCGAGAACGACATCCGGATAGTTCGCCTCGGCGACGAAGTCTTCGCATGTCACTGAGACTTCGTAGGTGTCGGGCTCGAGCGGCGCGAGCTCGACCTCACCATGTTCGTCGACCTCAACATCGTGGCGGTATCGCGTGTTCCTGCCGGTCACGCTCACGGAGCCCCTCTCGCAAGGCGTCTCGACGTCTCCCGCGACGATGATGCGGCCGCGCAATGCCAGCATCGGATGGACCGAGATCTCGAGGCCATCGACGACTTCCCCAAGCCCGAGCCCGATGCTCTCGGCGATCTGCCCGTAGCTCTCACCTGTGCGCGCAGACGGCTTGTAGCGCCCGGGCTCGAGTCGATCCACCCGAAAGTGCCCGTCGGCGTCGGTGTACGTGACACCTCCCGACCCCCTCCCGGACCCGACCGTCACGCGAGCGTCGGCGACCGGTGTGCCGTCGTCTGCCCGCACGACGCGGCCAGCAACGACCGACTCGGGCGTCATCCGTAATTCGAACGTGTAGCCGGGCGCGGTGCCGCTCTTGCGGCCATCGGCGTAGCCGTAGGCACTCGCGAGCACCTCGAGCTGCCCAACCGTGGCCCAGATCGCGAACTCGCCGTTGTCATCACTCCGACCGAACGAGGACTCCAGGTTGGACCCAACGAAGCGACGGCGTGCCGTTACGCTCGCGCCCTCGATGACGCCGCCAGCGATGTCTTTCACCACACCCTTCACGATCACGCCGCCACTGCGCAAAACGATGTCGATCTGCTTGGCCGACTGTCCGGAGCGAAGGTCGACCACGTCGCGTTTGCCGGGCGGGTCGTAGTGACTGGGTCGAAATGTCGCAGCTGTCGCGATCACTTCGACGAGGATCCACGGCAACCCGCTTATCCCGTAGGAACCGTCCGAACGGCTCATCGCGCACTTCGGCTCGCGCTCGAGCTCGCGCGGCAGTGTCCAGTCCGTCGCGAACGTGCAGATCTGCGCATGGGCGATCGGCTGGCCCGACTCATCCGTGACGCGGCCCGAGATCGATAGATCGGAGCGGTTCCAGGGCAGCCTCGTTCGCCGTGGATCTTCGAGGACTTCCTCGGCACCAAGGGGTTGCACACTTCCGTTACGATCTACGTGTGCACTGACGGCCGGAGGCGCGAGTGCTCGGTCCTGCGCGTCATCATGATCTCGTCGCCAGAAGAGAAATGCTACGACTAGCCCGAGTGCAAGCAATAGGTAGGCGAGTTGTCGGGAGGATGTGTTCGGCATGGGACGACGTTGGAAGCGGCCACGCTTCGCGGAGGTTCACGCGTTCCGCCGGCATCAGGTTCCTGACAAGAGAACGTCCTGATAGGGCCATTCATCGGCGAGCCAGGAAGCCGACGTGGTTACACTGGCGGATGCCACGCTTGGTTCCGGGTGAGCGACGAGCGATGAGACGAGACGAGATCGAAGTCCACCGTTCTTGCGCCCGGATGAATCTGTCAGGCGATAGGGTCCTGCGAAGAATCGTTCACGAGAGCAGCGAAGGTCGAGCGGTTTGCGGGAAACACGCGACGAGACCACGCCCGCTCGAGCTCGAAGACGTCGAGCTCTCGGCGCCAGGCAGCACAGCCCCCGCGACGGCTACGCCTCTTCCGGAGTTTCGTCGCCGTCGTCGTTCTGGTCGTCGTCCTCCTCGGGTTCGGCCGCGGACATATCCTCCTCTTCGGAACCTGCTGGTTCTTCGCCAGAGTTCGGGCTGGGCGAATCGCGCGTGGCGGAAACGAGTGATGGGTACAAGGCATCGACTGCGAGCTGATGCCGGAACAGGTATCGCCCTGCCGCACGCACTTCGTCATAGGAGGCCGAAAGCAGTGTCCACGCGCGTTGTGCCCATCCACCCCAGACCCTAGTACTCGGTGCCGGAAGTTCGTAGCCGGTTATTCACGGCACTACGCCACGATGGCTGCGTTGCTCGACGCTCACCGGATTACCGATACGACTCGGTGTCGC